>JACCDR012212766.1_pt1 | contig 16833 bp, 40 predicted proteins | sample 7446431 | NCBI WGS metagenome assembly JACCDR01 (sample SAMN15323443, study PRJNA562643) | freshwater metagenome | isolation source: river surface water | place: USA:Blue River Watershed | collected 2017-08-17 | reverse complement strand
CAGCGACCGGCAGCAGCACGAGCTTGTCACAGTAGTTCCAGCAGTAATCAAGGCGGAACTTGGAGGTACCGACGATACCTTCGCGGTATCCGTCCTTGGTCATGATTTTGCCAACATGGGCAGGCGGGACTTCCACCAGTTCACCACGACAGGCGGACAGACCGATGACCATGAAGGCCAGCATCAGGAGGGTGAGAATCTTTTTCAATGTTGTATCCTTGGTTGGTGGGTTGAAATAACAGGATGAAATTGTAGGTGAAGATGAAGCTGGTGTCAAGCGTTCTTTTTCATTTTGTTGATGCGATATTTCTTTGTCCACTCATCAATCGCATAAGCACATGCACATTTGATTGCGTTCAACTCGCTCACATGACTGAACTGCACAGTGATATGCACAGAGCCATAGCAAGAAGTTTCAATCACAGATGCATCTTTGAAGCGAGATAGCCACCTATCAATGGTGCTGGTCAGACAGTGGATGTAGTGGTCATCGTCGTTCTTGATACGCAAGCCGGTATCATTGAGGACGAATTCCAAGTCACTACCATGGTCGGTATCGACGTAGAAGGAAATGGTGAAGGTATCTACAATGAGCGTCTTCATGTCTTAAATTATATCACACAAAGAAAAAGAGTCAAGCATTGCTGCCTGACTCTTTGATTGGTGGATGAAGTAGGATTCGAACCTACGAAGCCATTATGGCTGAGGATTTACAGTCCCCGTGCTTTGACCGCTTGCATACTCATCCGAATTTTGTTACAACTTGTACTTCTCATGCTTGTCGGTTATAACAAGCTGATTGGTTATCTTACTGATATCCGCTTTCGGAATCAAGTATCTATCACCATTCATTAGGTACACGAATAGGTAATCATACACCATATCCGCACCACTTTTGTGGAGTTTTGTTCCAGTGGCATTCCCACCGAAGACCCTCATGTTAACAGCATACTTACCTTTGCTGTTTAAGCATCCAGAGGTTCTAACTTGAACCTTCTTGAGTCCGTCTCTATCAACTACCAAATCGTAATCTGGATAGTCTACTAGAGGAACAAATACAGGAATCTCTTCCTGCATGAAGTAGGCGATTGCGCTACCTACTCCAACACCACCTTGCATTCTACTATTTGAAGCCATAAATCACCAGAGTATTAGTCTGATTATTTAGTGCTTCTAAAAATTGGTGGGCCGGGTTGGATTCGAACCAACGTACCCCTTTCGGGGAGCGGATTTACAATCCGCTTGTTTTAACCACTCACACACCGTCCCGGTGCTTTATCTACGATTTCCAGCTTGACTTTATCACCAGCCATACCCAATTTGGGTACAACCCGTACATACGTCATGCCAGTATCGCCAATTACTACAGACTCCACATTTTCAGTGGCTTCTACGAATACCTTACCGGTTGCATTGAAACGAATACATGTTCCGTTTCGAACCCAACCAACAACATGACCACTTTCGTTGGTTACCCGGACTTGAGCCTTTGGTGCAGGCCAGCCCTTATCCCTGAACATCACCACATCTCCCGCAATTGCCGGAGTTGTGATTAGCATGGCTATTGTAAGTAACATCCAACGCATGGTATTCCTTATTTGGTAGGACGAGAGGGATTCGAACCCTCAACCTGCGGATTAAAAGTCCGATGCTCTAACCGTTGAGCTACCGTCCTGTTGCATTTTTTAGCGTCCAGTCAATTTATACGTTACCATGTATGCTTTGTGCCTGACGCCGTTACACATTTTATTTTCTTTACTGTCATTATGAGCATTCATAACTTCAATAGCATATGATTTGTCAAGAGTGCTACACAGCACTTTCACTTTGTCCGACCAGTTTTCTTGATACGGACTAGAGTATGTTTCGACATAATCATAACATACTTGATATACAAACTCACTCATTTGTAATCCATTGAATTTGGTGGACCCGGCAGGATTCGAACCTGCGATGAGCTTTCGCTGTCGGATTAAGAGTCCGCTCCGTTCGACCAACTACGGGAACGAGTCCATTGTAAAACTATAAAATGGAACTGTCAACTAAAAGGGAATTTATGAATCAGATAACCAATTAACTTACGGTTCCGTTGCAGAACCGCACACAAACGTATACGGCCCTGTTAGGCTTTGCTGTAATATCGTTTGTAATAAAGTTTGTTCATAATGGTTATTTAGTGTAATTGCATTTAAAGCGAATATGGTGGGAAAGTATGGGAGTCGAACCCACGTCTTTCGGGTTAATATCAGTTGCGCAACCTTTTTGCCCGCTGCTCTACCGTTGAGCTACATTCCCGATTTATATGGCGGCCTGGGATGGATTCGAACCACCGACCTCCCTCTGCCCTACGGCTCGGGGTGTTCTGACCTCTGAACTACCAGACCATTTGTGTATGTTACTGCAACTTTTGTTGTTTGTCAACTTTTTTATTGAGGAAATAAAATTTCAGGTAATTCGATTGTTATCACGAAGCGCCCTAATAAGATTCTGTAATGCAGATTCATAATAGTGCCGCATTTCAGGATAATCATCATCTACTACAGGACACGAACAAAGCTGTTGATATGCTGTTGCAAGCCGATTAACCGCTTCAAATTCTTTAGTTTGTAGCTTCATTTTGTCAGTCATGATGCGTATAGTACCTGATTAATATCTTTAAGTCAACTACTTGTTGCTTGGAAACAAAAATTCAGGTTGCATTTGCATATCCCGAATTTGCTGCTTCAACCGCTTCACTTCTGCCTCAGCCTTCATTGCTCGTTTGGTAGCAATCCATTCTTCATTGATGAGTCGATGCTTTTCAGCATCAGCAGCAACAAAGGCATCATAATATCTAATACCTAAAGCTGGTTGCTTGGTGAATTCTTCAATTAGTTTTTGGCGAGACATATAAATTTGGCGGGAGCGGAGGGATTCGAACCCCCGGACCCATTTCTGGGCCGCTTGATTTCAAGTCAAGTGCAATAAGCCGGACTCTGCCACACTCCCTTAGAGTTTGTATTTTACAGTGTTTTGTGTCAATGTCAAGGAACACGTAACATTGATATCTTTACAAGGTATCAAGTATATATCGGCATTGTCACACAGAATAAACAAATAGTCAACTGCCTTAGAATCAAAGCGTTTTATTTTATTTTCAGTTCTGTTAGACCTTACGGCCTTCAACTGTACTTCATAATTCCTGCTTTTATTTCTAGTACCGGTTGTTTTAACCTGTACTTTCTTCAATATACCACCTTCATCAATAACCAAGTCATAATCTTGATTATCAATCAAAGGGAGAGAAACTATTATACCTTTACTACAAAAATACCCAAGTGCAGCACCTAACCCAGCACTACCTTGGGTCACTTTCGACATTGTTTGGAACATTAATCACCGGTTTGTTATACCGGTTATTTAGTAATCCGACTCATCATGGTCAAATGCATGCTCCGACCAGTCCTTATAGTAATGGTTTTCGATGAAATAGTCAATACCTTCATTGAAATCCATCACCTTGCTATAATGGGTGATGGAGTACCGAGTGGTTGACACCATCACCTTCTTATCATGTGAGATATAGAGGCTGATAACCGCATTTTCTGACAGGCCATGTTCCGTTGTATCAAAGAAACAAAAGCCTTCAAGATTAGAATCAATATCCCGTTCATAGATATCCTTCATGCCTTTGGCAATGGGAATCATGTACGGCAATACATCTTCAATGAAGCGAATCATATTTGCATTGTGCGCCCCATCACTACCTTTGTAAAAGGTCACTGATGGAACCTGTTGATTGGTTAGAGGGTTTCGCCCACTAGTCCTTACACGATAATTATGCCAAAGAAATTGGTTACTAGCATTAAAGTATTCTATGCCAGACTCACTGAATTGAGGATTGAAGATAACAGCAAGCTTATCATCAGCATTCTTCAATGTGTCAACCGCGAACTGGTCAACCAATTTCCGGTACTTCTCAGCCGCAGGTAGCAGCTTATTTTCCAGTGCTTCGTATTCTGCACGCAGATTATTTAATTCTGCTTCTGCATCAATGACTGCCTGCGGGAATTTGATAGTATTCATTAATACATTTCCGGATACAATTGCTCGTGAGTGAATGGAGTTTCGCTATGGGTGAGTACCCCCACAGTACGATATTGAATCAGTGCTTGTTTCAGCACCCGGAAATGATAGCCCGAAGGCTCCATCCACTCGGCAATCATCACCAGAATAGCAGCTTTAACCTTTTCAGGTAAGCTAATCTGCGATTCGTAATATGCCTTTTCATGCATCAACACAAATCGAATAGATGCATCCACCTGTTCGATTTTGTTTGCATACTCTGACTTGATATTTTGTTCAAGTTGGTTGTTCATTTTACGGTTTCGAAATGGTGTCCATGAATTCTACCAGAACCGCCCGGCACTTGGCAAGCATTTGTTTGTCCAACTTGCCTGCATCATCCTGGCCCTTGTGCATCCGATTGTAATGCACGAACGTGTCCAGAACGGCCATCTTCTCTGTCAGGAACAACTGAGCCGACCCAGGCTTGTCCTTGAGGATGCAGCGCGCATTGGCGATGATATCGCAACACTTGATGAACTTGACACGGCCCGGTGCAGAATTCAATCGCACACGTTCCAATTCCTTGCGGACTCGGCGATTACCCTTGGGCTTATCCACTACATCGGTCAGCCAGAATACGGTATCGCGAACGACAGCACCAAATTCAGATTCAATTTCGTTGTAGGTGCAATTGGTATCTTCGATGGTGTCATGCAGCAAAGCAGCAACGACAGCCACTTCAATCCATTCACTCGGATAATTGAACTCATGACCCATTGCATGCGCCAGTCCAGCCACTTCTAGCGGATGGACAATGTACGGTTCTCCCGAACCTTCACGCATCTGTCCCACTGCATCGTGCTGCTTGTGGGCAAAGTTCGCTGCCCGTAGGAATAGGTCGTTGTTGAGGATGAAGTCGGGAACGTTGACGCCGGTAGGAATGAGGTTCATGCTTATAGTTTACAGACTTTTACACCAATGTCAACAGACAATTTAATGTCTATTATTAAAGTTCAACTTTAATTTGGGCGAAATACTTACGCACAACCGAATCCGTCATGTTCCGATGCCAGTTCCCAGCTTTCAGCTTGTCATAGACGCGCGCTGCAAACTCAGCATAGGCCAGAGCAACATCACCAATATAATCATCGTCTTCATTGACGGCTGACATATCATAGTCGATATTCGCGACTATTTGGGTTGCAGCTTCTAACGGAATGCCTTCTTCGGTCAACCGCGAGCGCAACAGATTCATGAACTTGAAATTGGCTGATTCATCAATTTCAAGGTTCTGTAGTGCAGCAAGTTTCTGATTTAAGGCTGTCTTGCGATCAGCCAAAGTCATAAATGTACCAACTTCATCTAAATTATGCATAGTGGTCATAAGCGGCATATTTTGTAATTGGTGCCTTATCTGACACCTTATTCATCGTTTTCCACTGTGATTCAACTTCTGCACGACGAGTATTGATACGGTCCTGCATACCTACCACCAGCGGAGATACGCGGTCAGTATCACTGAATCCAAACCGATTCAACAGATTGGCGAACATACGTTCCGCAGTATCCACATGCTCAGGAAGGAACGCAGTGTCCAGAATGCGGTCCACCTTTCGATAGGCATCATTGACTTCCGATGGCTTGAATGCCATCGACTGAGGTTCCATTCCAGAGAATAGAGCGGAGATAGTTTTCTGCAACATTTAAAGTTTTCCGATAGCGGCTTTAGACCAGTATACCACAGTCTCAACTGTGATGAAAGGAATCCTTACATTGTTTTGTTTTTCTGTCCAAGGAGCCAACTGCTCAGCCACATACAGAAATTCATTTAGAAGATTTACCGCCAAATCAGGGTCAATCCATGACAGCAGGTTCAACAGTCGGGAAATGCGCTGATAGTTGTGGTTGTACGGAGTCATCCAATGGCTATCAGTCTTAGGAGCATGCCAGCCGGCTCCATCCTCAAAGAATTCAAGCGATTTGAGGTAATCTGCCATCAATCGCTTGATATTGGCGTGGCCTTGCACACTCAGGCGATTGGTGAAGTCTTCCATATCCACGACAGGCGCTTCCGGATTGAAACGCGACATGATGTGGCTAGGGAACGCCCACTGGACATGGTTATGGCATTCCTCCCACTTGGCGGCATCGAATTGGAAATAGTCTTCGATGGTACGGCCAGCGGCATCGACACCCCGGCCTTCCACGAAGGCCAGAGCATCATCAGTGCCAAAGGTACGCAAAGGAGCGACCGGGGCAGTATTCATTAGCTGGCTCGCTTGGTCAGCGTGTGGCGACGAATAGCTGGACCAATCTTCTTGGCACCGAATGCCGCAAGCATTTCCGTTTGGTTACGGTACACAGTCAGAGACGTAGAAACGACTTCTCCTTCGTTACCAATAAAGAACCGAGCGCCAACCGGAATCACGGCTGGGAATACCCTACCACCATAACAGCGGCGGGCCTCTTTCGTAAAGAAAGAATGCAGGCCAGCTTCAACACGATGAAGCATGCCACCGCTATAGGTGAAATGGGGGACCGTCATGGGCACGCCAAAGTTCCAACGAGTTCCACGATATGGCGCTCGGCCACCATCCTTGTCACATTTTTCCAGTCGCTTGTAAACAAGGATGGGCTGCTGTGCAACGAAGGCTTGACCCTTCTTTCCATATTTGGGGTGATAGCGAACATCAATATCAAGACACATGATGCAAATCCTTATGTTTAAACGAAAATGGTGGTTTTAGCGAGAGTTCGCGTCTTCGAACGCTTAAGACTACTACGAGGAACGGGTTCTCCCATAGCGGCGGCCCCATGTGCGGCAAGCAATTCAGCTTCGTTGAGATACACGGTCAGTGCAGTAGATACAATCTCACCATCCTGACCAAGGTAGAAGCGCGCACCGACCGGAATGACTGCCGGATACAGTGTATATTGAGGGTTCCGAGCGCGTGGGGCATCCTTTTTGAAGAATGCATGAAGCCCCTGTTCCACATCCCAACGGTCGCTCCAACAATCGTAAGAGAAATTAGGAACAGTCATCACCTTACCGAAATGCCACCTTACATGCTGGTAAGGAGATACGCCACTATTAGAATCTACATTAATAAGGCGCTTATACACGACGATGGGACGGTCTGCAACGAATGCAGGGGTGTGTCCACCACGTGGATGGTACTTGGAATCAATAACAAGACACATTGTAAATCCTTGTTTTTAAGGTAGTTTTAACGCAAGCGTTAGGACTTATTAGGACCAGCCATATCCGCCTTCGCGGTTGGCCTCTTCCTCATCTTCCAACTGGTCTTCAAGGTCATTCAGTTCGTCCTCAAGCTGTTCAGCGAGGTCCGTATCACCCTTGGCACGGGCATCTGTGAGTTGCGTGCTAAGCTTGGCAATCTGACGTGAAAGGTTTGCAATGTTACTCATTTAATAGTTTTACCAGATGGAATAGTATTGTTTAACGAATTTCCGAGCTAGTTCAGGTTCTTTAGAGTATGCATCATACTCCCATGGAAGTTGTGTGTCAACTTCTTTCCCAACATATGGCTTTGGACCATAATTTTTACCTTCCCAAACCCAATCTTCACCTTCAATTCGAAGTCTTCCCGTCGCAAATTGCACAACATGAACGGTTTCATGCGCCAATGTTGACAATAGTTCAAGGAATGGAACGTTATCATTCAAGTGGATATGAAACCACTTGACTCCTGTCCCACATTCGTGTTCCCAAGCTAAACCATCGTTCAAGCTCTTGTCGTCACCCTTGACGGGTCCATTCTTGAGCGTAACTTTGATGTTCAACTTGTATTCTATTGTACACCGTTTCAGCAATTCGTCAAGAAAAAAATCAACCGCATTGAGTAAAGTTGGAATGTCACTCTTACGTCTATCTCGAAAAGTCTTTACGTCAATAGTATGGCGGCTTACATTCTTGATGGTCATCCTAGTATGTATCTACTAGGATGACTTTAACTCATCTACTTGTAATTATCAAGCGGCTTTTGCAAATCCACTATGCGGGTCTCTGACGAATCCCAGCGTATCCTTTCGTGCCTTACCCTTGGGAAAGAGACCAACAATGTAGCCACCCTGCGGGTCAAGGAATCGCAAATCAGTTTCGTCGCCATTGACAACGGGATAGCCACCCCACATGGCCGGCTTTGCTTCCTGGCGGCCAACTTGCATGACTACCGCCACGTTATAGCCTTGATTCAATGCCTTAACGGCCTGCTTGTCGTTGTCTTCTGCCAGCGAGAACGTAAGCGAATAGTTCGGCAGGGACAGTGCTTTAGTGCGGCCCAGAACCTTAGTGTAATCATAAAACGTCACATCGGAAAATGCTTCCATGATAGAAGCATAGGTGACACCATTACGATTACACTTAATTTTCTCCCATGGCAAATCAGACGTGCCATTGAGACGAATAACCGGAATCAACGATTCACGCTTTGCCTTGCGGATCATTGCCTCAATTTCATCCACCAATTGCGCCATGAAACCGTCACGGTCCTCATGAAAACGCTTAGTCTTGGCGATGCGAGCGTTTTGCGTACTGGTATAGATGCCACGGCCAGCCGTATACAGACACGCCAGTCGGCAACCATTGGATGCCTTCGGGCACACCTGATAGCCGGAAAGGGTATGGGGGGCAAGATACAAAACGCCAGTAAGATACCCCAACTTTTGCCCCTTGATGGTCTTTGCGTCGGCCGCAATCGACAGGAGTTTGGGATGATTCTTGGTCATTGGCTAATTCCTAGTGTTTCGTGATGCTGTTAATTATACGGCATCATCACTAGTTGTCAACAACAATTTTTAAAATTTTGGTGTCAATTCGCCATTGACACCAAAACTTATTTGCTTTAAGCTTACTACTTAAGCAGCCTTCTTGGGCTTGCGAACCAAACTGACGTAGGTCTGTGCAACCTGTTCGCTCGTATTGAACTTCGGGCCGAGTTCCTTGACGAAAAGGGCGCGAAGTTCCTTGGTGCCCAGACTCGGGTTAGCTGCATACAGCATGCGAGCCGCACCCAGAGCGGTTTTGCCAGTGGTGTCCACCTTACGGCCTGCACCCGAACGAACCTTGACAACTTCTTCGGTTGCGACGGCAGGAGCCTGCGGGGTCTGTACTTCTTCGGCAGCAACGGCTACCGGGGTGGCAACGACGGCTGCGACTTCGCCAAGTCCATTGGCGTCATCATGCAGTTCGGCATTGACCAAATCATTTTCATTCATTGCGTTGTCCTCTGTGGTTTTGTGGTACTACAAACAAAGTATACCACTTCTTTAAGGGTTGTCAATAACAAATTCATCGTGAAACGTCAATTTTTCTTTCTGAACAAGTAAGATTACGTCTTAGGAGCCGGAAAACTAACATCAATCTTCACCGGAGGCGGTGGAGAAACCTGTCTGTACGTAGTGCTATAGTTGTGAGAAGGAATAAGTGCACCACGTCCACCGCGAACAATGAACTTGATATGTTTTTCAATAGATTCAGCCTTCTCGGCAAGTGCATCAACCTTCTTCATCAGGACACCAGCGAATGGGTCTTGACGTGGGTCAGGATTCTTGGAAAGCTTTTGAGCTTTAGCAAATATGATATTTGCATCATTCACAACCGCATTCCTACGTTTCATAAGGAATTCAGCTAGATAAACCACATTGCTTTTAACTTCTTCTTTTTCTAGCGGTTGAGTCATAATTGGCCTAAATGATTAGGCCAATATGTTAGCACATCTTTAATTGCTGTCAATAGGGACTAACTTGTACCCTAAAATAGATGCAGCATGTTCAATGTGTTCCTTAGCAGACGGCCAAGTACCATCAAGAATACATGCGTTTACGTCACGGTCCATGCATGCAGCATCATACCGTAACATCAAATCTTCAAAGAAAGGGCGATGCTCTTCCGGAATAGCATTCAATCGAGTCTGAAACTCAACTAAATGCTTACATGATTCGCAGGAACAGTCCATATTACCAGCGGATGGTTGCGTTCTTGAACAACAAACCAGAGCAAACAGTACCCTTGACACGCTTGCCCTGCGGATTGGTCGCCACGAACCCCGTGGAAAAGAAGTCATCATCACTGCACGCGAAGGCAGAGTAGCCAGTGGTTTCGATATCAGTGAACCCCTGAGCTTCCAGCGCCTTCTGGGCATCATTGCCATTGGAGCAAGCAGTGATGGACAGAGCCAATAGGGCAATCAGAAGAATACGCATCATGTGGTTCCTTGGAATGGTAGCTTATTATAGCACATTACTTTGAACTGTCAACGGACAGGTTCAAATCGTTCCTGAGTAGTACCATTCGGATACCGGGTTACCACACGATATCCCACCAGAACCTCACGGTAGTATGGGCTTCCCTGCGATTCACAGACAGTTGACACAGACGCATCGCGGCCAACATTGCCGCCAATGACTGCACCAGCAACAGCGCCACCATAGCGACCCACACGGCTTTCATACGTACCACCGTAGTACCCGCGACGGTCATTGTAGTAGCCACCGCGATGACCATGGCCGTAGCCGCCATAATACCCACCATAACTGCGGCGAGAATCACGGTCGATTTCCCGACCCAGCACATACCCCACGACTGCACCAACCGCAGCCCCACCCGCGTTGTAGCGAGGTTCGGTCACCACTTCCCGACACACCTGAGTAGACGGCTCATACACCTGTTCGAAGACAGGATAGCTCGTGGTGGAGACTCGACCGGAATAGGTCTGGGCGGTGGCGGTAAAGCTGAACAGAGTCAGCATGGTGAACATGAGAAGCTTTTTCATATATTCCTCAAGGAGTTGGAATCGGTTCAGGTGGCTTTGGCTCGGGTGCGAACCTCTGCGTCGTGTTCATTATAACAACTTCATCGTCATCTGTCAACAATTTAAGTTGAGGACGACCGCGATACTCTGTCATCAGGCAGATATCGTGAGTTGAAACGTGTCTTGCAAATTGACGGGGGAACTTTCCAGTTAATCCATCTTGATGTTGCAATACAATGTAATCTTTATTAGGTGGGATAAGCGCGACTTTAACGTACATACCATGTATATAGGGTACTAGTAACGCATGCGTTAGGACTTATTTGGTCTACGTTTATGTGCGTCCCTTTCTTTTTTGCGCCACCAATATCTTATTTGAGAATAAACATCAGGGTCATACTTTCGCCACCAATATCTAAATGCAAGAGTGGTTAGTTGATACCCATAACCTTTACATCTATCTTTAACATTCACCCATACACTTAGTGATGTATATTCAATATTAATGAATGTATAACACGCTGTCCAACCTACTGGACGATTGCCTTCAAACAATACAATTGCGCCATATAAATCACCCTTTCCATGGGCAATACTTCGCAATTCAGCATTGGGCTGATTAGACGGATACCCCATAGTCTTAATGGCACGCCTCACCCTTGGCTCCATGTCGGCCAAAGATGAATAGTACATGTATGTAACTGACGATGAACTCATTCAGTTAATGTCGTTCATGAATATCAATCCACAAATGGTAACATAAAATTATTTTTCGTCAACCTATTGAATTTGACTAAATTATAGTGTAAAATGGTGTGGCAGGCCGGGGGACTATGCGTCGCGAGGGAGCCGCCCATAATACATACTTGACATGAGGTTGTCGATTAGATATAGTGTCATCAACAGAGGATAGAACATGAACCCCGTACTTGTCATTCCAGTTCAAATTCCGTATCACCTGTACATGCAGTTTAAGCCACTGATTGACACGTTGCCTATTCAAGCATTGTCAGAATGGAACGAATGGCGACAAGAGCTTTACCGTGATACGAACGGGAAACTTCCGTTAGTGCAATATTTCATGGGAAACATGGGGCTTCCCGATGTTTACGGTTATTTCTACACTTCATGGCTTGCCCTGCACGGAATGGGGAAAGCAAAATAAATATTGGTCAATGAATCCAAATACCAGACCGCAGTTCTCATATGCACTTATGTTGAATCTGCAAAAATATGCATGTTTCTACTGTAGTAAAAAGCTGGACCCCATAGGTCATTGTAAAGTTCACCCCCACGGATACACTCGTGACCATTTCTTCCCCCGTTCATGGGGTCATACACTGACTGGCAACATGGTTCTATCGTGTGCCAAATGTAACCGTAAGAAAGACAGCGCTTTTCCTACTCGGGAAGAAGTCATCAGATATGCAGAACTATGGTCGCATATCAAGGGTGGCACGTCAATAGATTTGACAGAATTCTTTTACACTCAAAGACTTATCAACTATTTGCATAAATTAGTTGGTCCACCACTTGACAGACGAATTATAATTTAGTACATTAGTAACTCTACCAACTTCCACGGAGTTATACCATGTTTTCTCTTAAGCATATCCTCATTCCGCTGGCTATCATAAAAAGCCGTCGGTATGTCAATGCAACCACGTTCATTGACGCGCGCGAACTGTATGTGTTCGGTGTTCGTCTGGCCTATTGGACTTGCGACGTTTAAAATGGCATTCAAGAAATATGCATTTCAAATAGATGAACTCTTTGCCGGTATGCCGGTAGTGTTCATCAAGACCTATGCCGGACAATTGTCCGGCTGCCAGCTTGTCCATGTGCAACATCATACCGGACACCGCTATCGTTTGTTCCGTTGGCCTAACGGCGAAATCAATAACGTTCGGCTCATCAAGTAGTTGACAACCTAAATTATAAGTGTATAATGACTCCCACATCAACGGGAGTCATCGCCATGACCGACAAAAAGTGGACGAAGGAAGAAGTCGCGGCCAAGCTGGAATCGGATGACAAGTGGCTGGTTCGTGGCCTGCTGGCAATCCATGCCCGCCAAACGGAAGAAGAAAAGGCGACCGAAACCACGAAAGAGCAAAATGGTATCGGATTCAATGGCGTTGACGCTAACATCCTGACCGATTTGGTCAATCAGTATAAGCGCACCAACGGATACCTATCCGTTCGTCAGATTGCGCTTATTCGGAAGAAGATGAAGAAGTATGCGGGTCAGCTTGCCCGAATCGCCAATAAGGAGGTTTAATGGCGTTTCGGGTCAGCGTATTTCGATAGATTGATGGTCTTGTGGGTGTCACTCTTGGTGTTCGCCCACACGGTCTTTACGAAGCCATCAGAAGGCATAAAGACCACAACTAAGTCGATTTTGTCATCATATGGCATACGAACTGCCATTTTGGTAACGGTGTTCCCAGTGACACCAATCTCAAAAATGTCACCCTTACGCACGTCGATTACATCAGGCAATTTCAAATTGCCGTATCGGTCGGCCATTGCTTCCTGTCGAGCGTGCCCGCCATAGCGTAGGCGAACGATTGGAGAGAAGCCACGGGGCAGATTCACATTCTGCGGAAAGCCCTTTTCACGATGGTATAGCCGTTCGGCTGATTGATCTTGCCTAACTTGTGGGCGTAAGTCTTCTAGTAACATGATGAGAATCCGGGACTGTTCTCGTATTTATCACATACTCTATAGTCAAAGTCAAGTATTGAATTTGAAGTTTGCATTTGCTATCCTATGTGCCTTAACAAAGGAAATCAAATGCAATCTAGTGATGAACTCGTGACCAATCTGACCGCCGAAGGTCAAGAAATTGACAGTGCCGACTTGCAGAAGGCCGCAGATGACTATTTGAATCAGTTGCGTATGCAACAGCTATTCAGCCAGTGGGGGCGTGGTCCGCGTCCTGGCAAGCATAACGTAGCTCGTGCCCAGCGTGCCAAGGCTCGTATTGCTAAGCGCAAATCTAAGCGCTAAAACCGCTTGACAACCTATGTGGGATGAGGTAAATTATATCTCATTCCACTAACTAAGGCTACAACTGTGAGCCAGCCACAAGAAATCATCGTCTACCGCAGCCCGGTCGAATACGACCTGTATAACAGTGATTTGTTGTTCCCCATCATTGTTTCCGCAGTGCTGGCTGTAGTGGCAGTGTATGTGGTGGGGATGGTTCAATCGTATTTCCTGGGGAACCGGGCATACATCGACAATACCGCCAGCAATCCTTTCGTTCGTATGATGAAGGATATTCGCCGGCATTTTACCTATAACCTGTGCTTGTATGCAGGTGCCGCAGTGGCTATCGCTACCTTCTGGAAGATGACCCATGTCTAATAAAGTTATAAATGGTATCGTGTTCGTTGTTGCCACCATTGGCTGCTATGCCTTGGGGTTCAACATGAGCAACTATGCCGCTGGCACCCGTCATAAGCATGAGGTTGTGGTGGCACTCCAAGGGATGACCTTGGAGGACGTTGCTAAGATGCGGGATGAATGCGAAAAGGCGCTGCCACGCAATCAGCATTGCAGCATGACGTTCACTCCTTCCGAGGTCATCAATGGACGCATGGTGGAAGAAGGGGCCGGCTCCGGTCCCAACTAAATTCAAGTATCGTGCCAAGCACATCCCCACGAATCGTTCATGGATTCGTGAAATCGAACTGCTGCATCGCGGTATCTTCCTCGCCGAACTCGCGCGCTGGAATCGTATGGACCCCAAGAACTGGCATTATACAGAAGTAAGTAGTTGACAGTTCATCCTAAGTGTGTATAATTTAGCACTACACCAACCATCTACTGAGGCATATATGCAATTTATCATGAAACATTTCGGCAAGCTGTGGCTTTTGGGTTTCATCGTTAGCCTGCTGGTAACTATTGGCGGGTTTACCCTGCTGGTCTGGGCCATCATCAAGCTGGTGAACCACTTCACTGCCACCCCTGCTGCTACCGCGTTTGTGTCGCACGTCCTGCCGTACCTGTCTTAACGCATGCGTTAGGACTTATTTCAAGAAAGTAGTTGACAAGCTGTTATAAGTTAGATAGACTATCCACGTTGTAAAAACAAACCCTTCATATCAATCTAGTTCAAGAGGAAATAAACATGGCCGCTAACAAGACCACTTTCGTTCAGACCCCGGATTACATCGAGGGCACCGTCGCCGATATCATCGGTCGTGGCAAGGATTCCCGCCTGCGCATCAACGGTAAGGCTGTCAAGCAGCCCGACCTGTCCACCCTGGCTCGTCTGGGACTGGCTACGGAAGTCGGCGTTGCCGAGCGTCCGGAAGGCAAGCGTGGTCCGGCTCCGACCATCTACCGCCTGCCGCTGAATCAGCCGGGCATGGTGGTTGCCCGCCGCTAACATGGTGGGGTTAGGGGTGGTGCCCTAACCCGTGGTGTGGAAAGCCCCGGCTTAGGTCGGGGCTTTTCTTTGCGTGCATGAAACGGAAGCATATCACGAAATTATTTTGAGTCAAGGTGTTGACATTCAATTTAATTGTGATATGCTATTCCCATACCAAACATTGGATTGCCCACCATGGCACAGTTCACTACCCTCGCCGAAATTCAGGAAGCCGTGAAGGCAGGCCATAAAGTTCACTGGAAGAATGAAGGCTATGTGGTCGGCGTCGATATGTGGGGTGAATGGTACGTCGCATGGATGCCGTGGTCCAAGAATCCCAACTATGTAGGTCTGTTCTGGACCGATGGTGTCAATAGCGAATTCAAGCCGGAAGACTTCTATACCGCTGAAAAGGCTGTCGCATGAGTCAGGAACCTATCGACGTGGTGTTCACCCATGTGAGCGCCACACGGCAATTCAAGGGCATTTTCGGGCCGTTCTGGACTATCGTTCACTGCTACATTGCCCGTCGTCAAGAAATCAAAATGTTGGCGACTCAAGTGAAATTGTCCGAAGCCCAGGCCAAGACGATTGCAGAAGAAACGAACCGCGAAATTTCGATTGCCTATGCGAAAACCAAGGCCATCACGGAACGTTGCAAAAGCGATGTTCATGAAGTTAACCGATGGGTTACGGGCACAAGCTGGGAAAAGCGAAATCGCTTTTCGGATAGCCTGTTGGAAAGCTACACCATCATGCATGGGCGTTGCATTCACTGCGGGTCACCCGTGGCGAAGCGTCATTATAGCTTCCCACCGGATAAAGAATAGGGGTTGACAACTCAATTTATTTGAGTATACTAGTCACATGTCAACAACGGGACGAACAAATGCGCTGGAACATTCATGTGTGGGATGGCTACAGCACGAATACTTTCACCCGTGAAGGTACGTATGAACAGGTATTCAATTCCTGCGCAGGCTATCCCCCGGCCTATATCTGGTCAATCGAACCCGCCTAACAGGACATTCAACATGACCCTTCGTGAAGCCCGCAAGTATTTCCGTGAAAATCTGGCACCGAACGTCATCACCCTGTATGGGAAGAATGACAAGGCTGCGATGCGTACCGCGTTCAATGACTGGACCGACGCACTGCACAAGGAAGGCGAGATTACCGACCGTCAATACAATTCTTGGACCCTCGACTAATGGCTACTAAAATCACGAAATGGCAAACGGAAGATGGCAAGGAATGGAATACGGAAGAGGAAGCCGCAGAGCATGAAACAGAGTGCAATTTGTTCATTCTCCTTTGCGCACGTATTCACCGGCTCGATTATCTGGATTCACATAACCGGATTGACATGAGCGACCTTCGGGAAGCCATCAAAAGTGATGTTGAGGTTCGTAGACTCCTTCGCGAATATCTGAACTGAAATCGAAGCCCGGAGCATATCCGGGTTTCTTTTTGCCTGCAATACTTGACTTCTCTAAATTATAGTGTAAAATGGATGGTAGGCCGGGAGCATATGGTTGCAAAAGAAAAGGGGCCGTAGCCCCTTTCCCTCTTAGAAGTTATAGTCATAGAATTTGCGGGGCTTGTCACCAAGCTGGTAACGGTTGCCGT
>JACCDR012527195.1_pt1 | contig 16837 bp, 19 predicted proteins | sample 7446431 | NCBI WGS metagenome assembly JACCDR01 (sample SAMN15323443, study PRJNA562643) | freshwater metagenome | isolation source: river surface water | place: USA:Blue River Watershed | collected 2017-08-17 | reverse complement strand
GCAGAACAAAGACTGCGTCAACATCTCTCCAATTACTACAACGGAACTAACGATGTCTCGCAACAACCGCAACCGCAACAATAACGGTTCAAACACCTCCCAAGGAACTACACAAATGACTGACGAAAACAAACTGCAAGATGCTGAGCAATCTGGCGCTCCTGCTGAAACTCAACAGACACAGACCCCGCCTGTGGTGCAACAGCCTTCGGAAGGTTCTGCGCAAGGTAGCGATGAGTCTAACGAAGCAAAACCCGAAGGTGAAGCTTCTGCTGCGGCCGATGCCAAAACTGAAGAAGTTAAGGATCCTGTTCCCGAACCAGTTGTTGAAAGTAAACCTGAAGAGACTAAGGATCCGGTTCCTGAGACGCCTGCACCTGAGCCAGTCAAAGCTCCTGAACCTGAGAAGGCACCGGCTCCTACTGCCAAAACTACCACTGACACAAAAGTGGTTGAACAAGGACCTCTGCAATCTGCGTTAGATAACATTGCCGAAAATGGAACTAAAGCTGAAAAGAATTTGATGTTCGCATTGAACGCTTATGCTACAGCTATGGCTCCAGGTAAACCCATTACCGCTGAAGAAGGTTCGCGTCGTCAGTATGCTTTGCTGACTGTATTGCGTTCTGTTATCGAAAGCGCCCCTGAAGGTGAATTCAAACGCCTTTGGAATCTGGTACTGGCGTTTGCTCATCTGCATAAGGATGGTGTCTTCGATGGCCGTTACATCAACCGCTTTGCTGAGAGCTGGCATCGTTCAGTCGATGAGTTGAGCGCTCTGCAACGACTCATTAACTTGATCACTATCACGGCTGATTCTGAAACACGCAGTAACAGCCTGAAGAGTTTTGATCTGACCCGCACGCTGGAATTCGGTTTCACTGATTCCGCTCGTGCCCGCCTGGTTGGTTTCTACACAAACTAAAGTAACATAGATCCAGAGGGCTAAACCCTCTGGATCTATGGCGTTCTTAAATAGATAAGACCACATATACTTTATTTGATTACATAACTGTATTCAATTTTAGGAGACTTTTTAATGGTTGAATTATCTTTTGCTCCCGGACAAGAAGGTGTTTTGTATCTTGTCGCATTCATCTTGGTCATCGCTTTTCTGATACCTACATTGGACATTATCAAATATGTCAATAAGGGAATTGAACGTTTGAAACGTATCCCTGCCAAGATTCGTATCGTTATCGATAAAGATACAGCGAACTTGGTTATAGATGTAACCAAATACAAACAGTACAAGGCCGGTTACAGTGATGTTATTGTTAAAGTCAAGAAAGGTGTTACTATTTCAACTTACGGAACAATGGCAATTCCAATAGACGTAAGGGGATTGACTAAGGGTGACTCACTTATGCTTATTAACGACGGCACCATTAATGTCGATCCGGTTAAGCAATCGTTTCCTAAATACCCTATCTCAAAGGAACTTCTACCGTGAACGATCAATTCAAAGTAATACCTGAGCTGCGATTACTTACCACTGCCGAAATAGTTGCAGACACTAAATCTCTTCAGACCACTGCATCAATTTTTCATAAACAGCAGATTCAAGCTCAGAACATGCTAAAAGAATTTAGCTACGAACAGATCATTGAGATGGTCGAGACGCACAGAAAGCGTTCCGATCATGATCTAAACCGTATTGTCTGTGCGGCTAATAGACATCCTGATCTTGAAATTCCATTGCTTGGACCACGACACTGGTCCGACACTATGCGTCAGCAGTACGATCACATAGAAGGATTGATGAACAGCGATTCCAGGTTCAGTGGAAGTATGCCTCCTCATCATGAGTTTGAAGAAGGTTTCATTGACAAGTTCGGAAACTTTAAGACACGACAGGAAGCTTGGGTTATCGCTGAAGCCGCAGGACAGATCATCCGACGTGTTGGCGGCGATCAACGTGACGGCGGAACTCTTTACTCTGAAAATCTCTACTAAACAATCATGTCGAATGAAACTGAAACTAAAGTAATACTGCTGGCAACCCGTGAAGATCTTGACCGTATCAATGCGGCTCTACGGTTTATGTACGACGGCGTTGACGGTAAGGAAGAAGAACACGCTGCCAACCTGAGAATCATTGAAGAACTCAGGGCTGATGCCAGTGAAGATAAGCAACGTCTGCTTCGTCACATGTGGAATAAAAACAAGACCTTTGTGCAGGAAAACTATGGTCAATAAGAAACAGCGGTTGAAGAACCGACAAACTAGTAAGGCTCTGAGGCAACATGTCAAGGATCAACACCTCTGTGAGAACTGCGGTAAGCATGGAGCTCACTGGCACCAGATGCCTATGTCAATGACTGAAATCATGAGAGGTGAGCAACCTCATGGTTTCTACAGTTGTCAAAAGTTTGAAAGACCAACAGAAGGACCCGTCTAATGACAACTGATAAAGTAATCATTGTTCAGCAAGATGTCAATGAAGCGTATCTCAAAATGGAGAATATGCAAATTGACATCTTCTCATACGCGCCTGCTGGCGATGTGGTTTACTCTAAGGTAAATATTCGTTTGCAGAATTTGTCACATAGCGCTTATGAAGATGTCGGTTTACAGTATCCTCTTCATATAAAAGCGAGGATAACATCTTTACCTGAACAAATTCAAGGTAACTTAACTGAATTTGACTTGTTCGTTTCACATGGGTTCAAAGCTTCAGGAGAAGTTCTAACGATCCCAAACGTTACTTTGAAGACCTTCGAGAGATTTCATATCTGGGTTGACGGCTACGGCATGTCTCCGTTTGATACTAAGAAGATCAAGTTGAAACTCAGAGCCGAGATCATCGAGACCTTTTAACCACAGGTAGGAACTTATGATTGAACCATTGACCCCTGAAGAACGTTCTGCTTTGATTGATCGTCTTGATCGTTCTTTCCAAGCCATGCCAAATTGGGTGAAAGCTGCAACCAAACATGCAATGGGAGCGCCGACCAATAGTCCTAAGACTGGTAAACCCTATACCAGTTTTCGCGAAGTGATCGAAGAAGCTAGCGATCAAACCCTCAACACCCTGAAAGAAGATTTCGAAGACAACGACGATCTTCTTCCAGCTTAATAAACCCTTCATCTTAAATACCCAACATGCTTGATTCTACCACTGTTCCCGGCGACTCTATCCAGGTTTCTTCCACTTTGACCTTCGAGCAAAAGATTCACAATCGTATTCGCGATAGCATCGGCGACTTGATGTCTGAAGAAGATCTCAAGAAGTTGGTTCACGGAACGTTTGATACAGTGTTTTTCAAACCGCGTGCTAATCCAAAATACACAGGCGGTTACGGTAGTAATAGCCATGAGAAACAATTCATTGAACCTCTCTCCACTGAGATCATTCGAACCTTAATGCGACCTATATTTGAAGAACAAGTCAATTTGTGGTTGGCTCAAAACAAGGAACAAGTTCTGGAAGTTATTGGAAAGAAACTAGAGCAAGATGCAGGTCAACTGCTATTAGGAGCTATTGCTAATTCCTTTCAGGTGCCGCTAATGAACCTGCGCGCTAATGTTCAATCGGTAGTTAACAGTCTTCCCGGTTAATGATCGATCTATTTTAATGGAAATATTTCCCTGATCTAATGACGGAACTTAACGGTTGTTTCGTCTTTTTCATTTTGGAATGTCTCCTAGCGTCTTACTGCCTCCGTTACGCAGTACGCATTCATAAGCCTAGAAACTCTTTCACGAGGGTTTCTAGGCTTTTTCTGTCTTTCTATTCGAGAGGGAAACGTATGCGATATCAAAAGAAGAAATCCATCGGTCAAGTCACCTCGTTAATCATTATCTTTTTTTGTGTCATTTTAGGTTTATGGATCGGCTCCGAAGAGAAGGTTCAAACTGTACCTGTCAAACCTCAGGTTAGTAAACTAACAATTTCATACCAAGACTTAGATGATGCATTAGGTCAAGTGTTGGCAGCTTCCGATATACGAAGAGTTGACAAGAAGAAAGTCTATGAAGCACAACATAGGTTCTTTCAATCGTTGAAAACAGATTGCGCAATAGCGGATGAAGAATGTGTCATAGACAAAGTTGAGACTAGGACAAGTGATCTGAAGAAGATGCGTTCTACCTTAAGCGTCAAATACTAATTCAACCCTTAAAAAAGATTCTTAAATTTCAACACACGCTTGCGTAAGAACAGGAACATAAGAGCAAGAGAGGTAATCCCTCTCTTGCTCTTATGGCTTGTTTTTTTTTAGTCAGGAGTCTTACAGAAAGGACTATTAGGTCCTGCGCGGCTTACTAATCCATCAACTTCAGAAGCGAACTCAGCATCTTCTGCTCGGATGGAATCAGCGTAAGCTTTCAGTGCAGCGGCAGCATGTTTGTCTTTAAGCTTGATAGGAAAGAACTCTTCCGAGGTTCCTACCTGTCCTAATTCGACAGCATGGGGTGCCGCTTTGATCAAAGTAGCCAGACTATCGACACTACTCGGTGTATCTGGAAGCTTACGGACGTTGATAAGAATGTACTTACCGGTACCGTCTGAGTTAACGTTACGATCGAGTTTCATAATGAATCCTTTTAATCTAACAGTTCAAGAAGTCTATCGGGTTGCGGTAAGCTAAACATTTCAACCGAATACTCGATAGCGTTAACGGGTCCTAATACCAAGTTGATATTATTCATACGCGCAGTATGTTCTTCGATTCCTTCAATGGAGATAAGCTCTCTCTTTGTAGTTGTCTTAGAAACATTACCAACACTTGTTGCGCTAGGATAAGCGGCAGTTGCATCGCTATCAAACACAAAGGCACGGATACCTGTGCGCATGGTTGCGTCTTCTAGGATCAAAGGTAGACCTAATACAGAGTTATGAGGAGGAAGTGTAAGCACCCAACCCTTGCGGTCTAATACTTTACCTTCTTCTTGCTCTTCATTCTCTTCTTCATCATCAGGTTCAGTTCCGTCCGAATCTTCAATCTCCTCCTTAGCCTCAACCTTGTCCTCCATTGCAACCGTACCCATCATGTAACCTTGCTCTAAAGCAAAGAAATGTAGAGCATCCGCAATACGCCTAGGTTGAGATTTAAAGTTATTGAAGTCAGTGGTTGCTGCAAACTTAGGCAACGTGTACTGAAGGTCTTTGGTTGTATTATCCAACTCCACCATTGACACACAGTCAAATATGTTATAAACCATATATTCGACTTTGTAGTTCTGTTGCATGAACTGGTGCCAACGCAGATCACTGTACGCATCTGCTTCTTTAAACTTCAGCTTACGAATACCTAACTTCAATGTCAAAATAGCATCTAAGCCGTAAGAAGACTCTTCTTGCTCACTCATACGCAAATGTTTATAAGCGCACATTGCATCGATAACATAGAAGGATGCTGTGTTAATCAAAGTGTGCCACTGTGCAGCTGGGTTAATCGGGATGACCCGACCAGAAGCTGTAGTCTTCTTTTTTGGACCTTGGCGGTAGTTGCAGATCCTCAAAGCTTTAGGGATAGATGGATCGCACAAGTAGTCTCGTGGGTCTTCTCCGTGCCGCTCCAAATTCTCAATGACTTTAGGAATATCAAAGTCCATGTTCCAGATAGCCAGCCAATCAGGCTTGAGCCTATGAACATGCCCAAACGACAAACGGATAACGTCTACTACTGTCTCGCCAATATCAAGATGAATCTTCATCTCGTATTTATCCAGATACTCTCCGATATATTTACGAGCTTTCTCTTGAAGGTACTCCTCTAAGTTAGCTATACCTTCAATGAATGATCGTTTAGCGGTAATGAACACGTCCTTCTTAAACACTACCGTAGAGAGGATGATCTCGCCAGTACCAAACAGAACATCAGTTTCAACGTCATAGGTTGCTAATGTGAACGGAGTATTGGCATCTGGGTAATGGTCCATGTACTTCTTCTTCAAAAGAGAAGTCGAAGTGATGTCGGTGCCGTAAAGGTAAGGGGACTTAGCTAACTGTTTGATAGGCAACTTAAGTGGCCGGCCATGTAGAAGCATAGCTGCTTCATACGCTAGGTTAGATTGCGTAACATTCTTGATGATCAGTTCATCAAGAGCTGCCCACTCCCTTTTTTGTTCGTATTTACGAAACCGAGGATGGTGCACAGCAAGTACACGAGGAAACTCTTTAATCCATTTAAGATTAGGCTCACTGGTGCCATCACTGTAATTAATCTGTTCTTTGACCAGATGAAGGTCAGGCGAAGTACCGTGTCTCTCAGGAATATGAATAGCAAATCGACATTCTTTTGAAACTATTTTTCTAGCGGTGTCGGTCATACTGGTGTATAAATAAGGGGTTTAATCAATCTAGTGAGACAGTGCTGGATTTGGACCGGGTTTATTCTCTGTTCTTATTCGGTTTGTCAATAGATCACATTGAAATGAAAAGTTTTCTACATTGAGGCTGATATGAAGTTTCCAACTTTTAAGAAGAAAATATACCTGAATATGGAAATGATCGATTTCCAGCATGGCGACACCATTGGTGCTGACATGGAACTGGTTTTGACTGAGCTACAACGTAAGATTGTAGATAACGCTTATGTTACTTCTACTGACGTTCAGGAGTCTAAGGAAGTACGAGACCTTGCTAACCTGATCTTCGATCGTTTCGGTCTGCGGGTTAAGATTGTTACTAACAGTAACCTTGCCGCTATCCTTCCGTTCTACGCTAACCGTAACCACGTGTTCTTGCATAAGTTCCTGCGTGGTGCGTTGGATATCGGTGAGCAAACTAAAGTACTGAGTCGTTCTAACAATGCCAAGGGTACGGTTAACCGAGCCAAAGCACGTGTAGGTGGTTTCTTCTCTGAATGCGAGAACCAACTGTACTTGAACTTCCGTACACTGTTTAAGACTGTCAAACTCTCTGTCTCTGAAGCAACTGCGGTTATCCTGCATGAGTTGGGTCACGCCTTTCATAACTTTGAATACAGTGACCGCTTGGAGTCAAGTAACCAAGTAATGCAAGACATTGCTCAGGAATTGAAATCCAAGAAGAAGGACGCAGATGTAACTTACATCTACCGTGAGCTCAAAGAGATCAACCCTAAGGTTACTGCTAAGGAAGTTGAGGATCTTGTAACGGGTAGTCGTGTTGTTGCAGGTTTGTCTTGGTTCCGTATTGTAGCCGGTACAGTTGAAGAACAACTTACTAACAGTAAGTACTCTGAGACATCCTTTGAGAACTTGGCAGATAACTTTGCTTCTCGCATGGGTTATGGTCGCCCAATGCTAACTGCTCTGGATAAATTAGGCACTACCTATAGTCTTGAAGGTATGACGACATTCAGTAACATCATGACAACATTGGTGTTCTTTGTATACACCGGTCTGGCTATATTCCTTTTAGTATCAGGTTCTTTCGCAGCTGGTATTTTTATCTCGTTATTGATGCTCTTGGTATTCCGAGCCAGCGGTGAAGATCTTAAAGACTACACCTACGATGAGTTACGTATCCGTTACAAACGTGTTCGTAACAGCGCAGTTGAAGCGCTTAAGGATACGCAACTTGATGCCGAGACCACTAAGAATCTTTTAGAAGATATCAATGCAATGGATCGCTTGATTAATTCTTGTGCAGAACACAGCACTATTCTTAACAAGCTGGCTAATGTATTCTTTAGCGCAGCTGGAAGTGCTAAAGCTTCTATCGCCGAACAACAGATCATGGAAGATCTTGCTTCTAATGATCTCTTTGTTGCAAGTGCCCGCCTTCGTACCATTCATGATTAATAAGGAAACTCTAAACCATGTTTAACATCACTAAACTATCTGCCGTAGCACTTGCTTTTGTTGGCGAGATGAACTCCTCGAACCAATCGCGTTCTAACGAAACATCGTTAGCGGTTGCTAAAGTATTGACCAATTGTGTCGTGTTACCCAGCTCCGAGGTTACCGACATTGAATTGTTCTATCGCACCCATGTTCAGATGGATCTGGAGAACAAACTCAATGCTATCAATGAACTTATTGTTCTCGATACCAAGACTGTTCTGGATTACAGCTTGCAGCTCTATAAACTGCGTTACCAAGCTGCAAACCCTTCTTGCTATGTTTGCGCTTTCAATAAAGAAACCGCTATCGAAGACTTCTTCGGCATCAGCAAGGTAATGAGTATTAACACACTCGCCACCGTGAAGAACAGTCCTGCTGTTTTGGCCGTCTACATCAATAAGTTTAACTCATTGGTAAACGATTTGTTCGCAACTCAAACTCAGGACAACGCCTCAACTATGGGAGGTGTCGCCGTATGAACATCAATGAAGGGGCATTAGACGACATCCCTGCTCTTGATGATCAAAGCGTCATTAAGGCACCCGGCACTGTTGACAATTCAGTTAAGCCTGCCGTCACTATCATAGCTGACGCACCTGTTGGTTTGAATTCAGTTGTTGCTCCTCAAGATCTGGCCAAGCTGCCAGGTATGGATGTGACATTGAAGTTGATCGAAGAAGGTCAGAAGAAGGTAGTGAGTCTTCAAGATATCCAAAACGATATCATTGGAGAAGACGTTATCTCTCAAGAAGGTGCGAGCTACTTGAACCTTCATTTTGAAGGTCTCTTAGACGGCCAGGTTAAGCTTCCTCACTTTACCACCGGTAAGAGTAAGGCCAATCTTGACTTTGTCAAACGTTACATGAAACGCACCATCTCTAACGAGTCGTGTGAAGTTTCTAGTAAGTTCCAAATGATGCTGTCGCAGCCGCTTGCAGATCACAAAGACTTGTTTGACAAAACCATCGCTACGTATATTCCTGCTGTTCGCGATCAATTCGCAGAGTTGCAATACGTTATCGGTGGTCGTGAAGAAGAAATCATGGGTTCTAAGAACACTGTGTTCCCTTATGGTGAGGGTTCTTTCTTCAACATCATCAAAGATAAGCTTGCATCCATTGATGCGTCTAAAATTGGAAACATTCCAGACGACATCAAGGGCAGTATCGCATCTATGCTGATGGCTCTTAAGGATCCGATTGTTTATACTTTTATTCGTGCAGCTATGAATGGTAAGACTGAAGACATCATGTCTAAAGACTTCCATCCTACCTACATGGGCGATGAGTTGTCATTGGGTGATTTGATTCAGTTCTACAAATCTGGAGCTGACAAATTCCTTGATGAGGTAACACGGGTTTGTGAAGAGCAGTTTAAGGTACTGGAAGAATTGTCTAAGGACTCTAGTAAGTTCATTGGCTCCGATGAAGTAACACAACAAGCTATATCCACTGTTCTGCCGCAAGTTCAGTTGAGTTTTACAATTATTCGACGCGCTATGTGCATTATCGATAAGTTATCGATCGTGAACTTCAATAGTCGCACCCTCATTGATTTCATCGTTAAAAACGGTTAAACAACATAGACCACTAGGAACTCAAAAGGTTCCTAGTGGTCCTATGCCGTTAAACTACTTCATAGAAGTTAACTGTCACGTCTTCTTTGATAATCAAAGAGTTATCTTGTTGTTGGTACAAGACTTTCTTCAATGCAAGACGTTTCTCCTCGGATGCCAAGGTTACGATACGATAGTTCTTAGCCCCGCCGAGTCCTTTGGTCACGAAGCTTTGAACGCTATTACCATAGGCTGTTTTAAGCTTTTCTTCAACAACACCCATGTTAACAACTGTATCGTCAATGAATTCATCGAAGATACTTACGGTGGTTGCTTCTAACTGTGCGCGAATCTTGGTGTCATCATAAATGTCCGATTTAACAAACAGATCAACAACAATAGATTGCTCAGACTTCAAGAAGTCCTGACCACCATCTTCAATGTAAACCAATACATCACCTAAGGTAGTCTTAGGGTAGAGATAAATATTGGTTTGTTCTAGAACGATTTCTTGAATGGCATCGATATCATTCATAACCCAAGAGTCTAGAACTCCAACAAGCTCATCGTTGTAAGCTAAGAATACCGGATCATCTACGAATCGGTGACGGCCATCGACAAACAGAATATCGAGTTCCTTACTGATAGACGGTGTAGAGACTAAAACGGGGTCTCCGTTAGCATCCCTTACTACGTCGCCTTTACGGAACTTATAGACCTGTTCATTGAGTTCATTAAGAACTGGTTCACCTGCAAAGTGAGAAATGTTGTACTGAATCTTACCAGCATTATCAAACGTTATGAGTTTACCCGTATTTGGATCTGTCTCATAAACGTCACGTTCGTAGAAAGCTGGAACATCGGCAGAGTACGTTTGATAATCTTCACCCGAAGCCATGGAACGAGACCGTGTCCAGAGATTCTTCAAACTGCTACCTGTTTTCAAAACGATAGTCTCATGGGTAGAGACACCGCTATTAGCAGGCAGAATGAACTTTCCTGCGAGTGCATCTGCTTCGTCAGGTAAGAATCCGTTAACGATCGAGTTGGTAGTGTAGAACAAATGGAAGGTTGTCTTCAGGTCTAACCAAGTATCGACAACTTCATTGCCAAACATCTTGGCATTCAAAATACACAAACCGTCATCTTGGTTAAGATCGTAATTTGTTTCCAAAAGGAATTCAAAGATACGTTCGTTATCATCCGTCTTACCTACCATGCTACCATTGATGTAGGCTAAACGAGTCTCACCCTGAGGTACATAGGCTATCTGAGCAGCTACCGAGGCATCTGCAAGCTCTTTGTAGAAGTTACCAGACTTAGTAACGACTCGAAGCTTGTAACCGTCTGAGACCTTACTAAGGTTATAAGAGCCAGTGTTAACCGGTAACTGCAAAGTCTGATTCTGAGAAATGAAACTCAGACCGCTTGCAACCGGATAGTCCAGGTTATAGGCCCTTACTGTAAACTCTTCGTTGGTGTCATCTAAGACATAATAGAAGGGCGTGTACAGATAGTTATTGCTGTTGACCTGGCTCACAAGGGTTGTCTTAGGTAAGCTGCGAATAGCGTTTACTTCAGCAGGAGTCAGAATGCTAATAATACCGTTATCAATTTTGTACAGGTTGTTAGACAAAATAGTTAAACGATTATTAACATAACGAACTGTTTCCAAAGAACGAAGCTTATCTAACTTCGTAATGAAAGTAGAAATACCAATGTTGGCGGACGTAGTAAGCTTAGCGTTACTGGGACGCGGCAGACGCTGTGTCGCAAGGAAGATACGATTAGTAACCGTATCGACGTTTTTAACTAACTCAAACCCATTCTCAGTTGCGTCAGCTTCAATGTTCTTATTGGTAATAGGTAAATCGTTATCACCAACAGAGTGATGAATAACGCGTTCACGGAACTGCTCAAAAGTAATACCGTTACTACCACCCGTTACGAATTCACTGCTAAACGTATAAATAGATATCTCATCCAACGCAGTTGTAAAGATGTTAAGATCTCGTGTTTCATTAATAGCGATTGGCGATAAACCAAAAGCATCAGGTTTATAGTTAGCCAAATTAAGAGACATTGCACCTTTAGTGGTGTACAGATCAAACCTCACTTCACCGCTAACCAAATTAGTTGTTTGGTAAATTGGAGGTATAGAAACAGTTACATACTGTTCAAACACTTTAACCAAAGCGGTAGGATCATAGGGATCAAACACCTGATCGCTATGCGTTGTCTTCATTTCAACCCATGCGTCGTTCGTAGTTGTGTTACGATAGAATGCACGAATGTAGTAGAACTGATCGCTGTGTGGCAATGTCTGACTGAAGTTAACGGACTTCATCAACGGAAACGTTGTTGATTCGATATGAAACTGTTTAACATTGATGTCAAAGAATAGCCACTGAACGCCATTACTATCTGCGCGAACCACGTAGTCGATAACATTACTGGAGAGTAAGTCAAGTGGAGATGTTATCTCGGCGTTGTGTGTAATCTTAACTACACCGTTATCGTACTTACGGATATCGATAGGATACTGAAGTGTGAACACCAAGTTATCGATAGTCAAGCGACTGTCACGAGGAATTGTAGCTTTGTAGCAATTCTCTGTCGTATCTCGTTGCATCTTGTTTAACACATCGTTAACAAGCATAGCTACTGTAAAATTAACAGACGACGGAGTTGCAAATCGGTTAATGAAGTCTTTGTCAGACAAATGGTGATACAACTCTTCGGCGTTTTGTGCCAAAGAAGGATACTGTAGCCGCAGCGCCGACAAAGATTCGTTAATAGCAAGTGCTGTATTAACCGAAGAACTCTCTAACAGAAATACAAACGGGCTAGTAGGATCAACAATATCTACGGCACCTGAAGTGATCTCTTCCAAGTATTCCAAGATAACTTGTTGAATAGCACTAGGGTTATGTTTGTATGTATCGAGCCTAGATAAGAGTTCAGTAATAGTTACTGATTTGGATAGAACAAGGTCACTCATAAATGTTTCTCAGTTAATCGCCAATTGGCAGTCCGTTTTCATCGAGAATATCGTCACCGCCTTGACGGGTTCTGGCAACGAGTTCACCAATGGTTTTGTTGTTGGTGCTAAGATTAGCTTTCAAGAAAGACTCAGTACGAGCAGTGTAGAGCTGTTGACTCACCCACCATTCGAGTTCATAAGTGTTAGGGTTGATACGTGGATAACCTCTGTTGTTGAACATAGGTAGCAACGCATTACCCACTCTAACCATAGAGCGTTCACGATTACCATCCCGCATTGCTGCGTTAAAGATCATGACAGACTCATTAAACTCACGAATAGTAATGTCGTCATGATAGTCAACGCCCATACACTTGAAAGTGATGGTGATGTCTTTGTTCTGCTCGTTAAACGGCCTGTCGTTATTGAAGTCAAAGAAACTAGCCGTCGGGATAGATACAGGAAATGCTGCACCAGTCGCTGCGATCTTTGTGACTTTGTTACGATCTTTATCAAGAACAAGGCGATAGATACGAGTATTGTAATCTATCTCGTTCTCAGTGATCATATCCAGGTACGGCATCAACTTACCTTCGAATACGAAGGAGCAATAATGTAACCAGATATAGAACAGATAAAGGATCGGATCGCCTTTGGTATTTCTAAAGCTAGCGGATAAATCAAACACTTCGTAGTTACGAGTGATACCGTCTACCATAGCCTGCGATTCGTTATAAAGTCCAGCGGCGGAAACCCGTGTAGGAGCAATGACATCAGGCCAACCTGAAATACTATTGAGGTTGTTAGTCAGAATAGAAATAAAAGGGCTATTGTGATCGACCATAGGACACGAGATAGGTTGAATACTAGTTCCCATCGTTCCCGGCTGAGGGTTCCTATCTAACGTGTAACCTTCCATCATTCGAGGATCTAACATACAACGAACAAAGCGTTGTATGCTAACATTATTCGTCGAAAGAAGAGGATACATTTGACGAACGTTACGGATATTGTCAGATTGTAAGTTCAATTGAGGACGTGTGAAAAACGTCAAACCGTACATATCCTTGTTGGAAGGAACAAATGTAGGAGTCTGTCTGTGATTCACACCGTATAGATTATTTCCAATTGCCTTATCGATTGACCCAATAGGCGTGGACTGAAAATAGTCATCTAGTGAGTGGGGCACTATAACTGTGGTTGCCATATCTACCTTTAAACAAGTACCTGGAGAGTAATATGAGTCTGGAAATTGTCAACACCGCTGCACAAACGGTGGCAAAACTTATCAACTTGATGAAGGTCAGTGGTACATACACCACTACAAATTCTCTTGCAGAAGTCTCTAAATTGACCCGTGTCGAGCCTTTGACTATACTATCAAAGGATCTCTTAAATTTAGATTACATGCCTGACGTTCAACAAACTCTGTTGAATTTGTTCTGCGCTTACTATCTTCAAGCTGTCAACATCATGACCAAAGTTCATCATGTTGAAGTTATTCGTCTCTTGGATCGTTTGAATCCTAATCGCGATAGCACTGGTTTTTTGCTCTCTGAAAGTGCTAAACTCGATACTGAATCTTTCAAACACAGCTTGCCTATGAGCAATGTCCGTAGTCTGTCTATGGAAGCCGATGTTCCTAAGAATGCGCTCAATGAAATCAGCAACCTAGCTGTCGGTAAGTTACTTAACGTTAGTGTTGCTTTCAACTCAAGCAGTGATGCACAAGTAGGGGCCGATGGTAAGCCTGGGAAAGATTCCTCTAAAATCGATCTTCAGATTGCTGTTCGTTTGATGGCTTCGGTTATTCCTGATGCAACCATCCAACACCTGTTGTCTTTCAAATCCGAAGACAACAGTTTAGAAGAGCGTTATCACGCTTGGCGTTCTGGCCGTATCAGCTTCATCAGTGATTTGATCTTTGCACAAGACTTGATCGATGAATGGCGTAAAGCTTCTATGGGTGACAACACAGACACCATGCAAGAGATCATTCGTCGTGTTAACAACTCTAAGAAGATGGGTATCTTGACCCGTAATCCTTCTTTGGTGTCTGCTTCTAACATCTTCGTGATCTCTGAGGAAACTGCACGTTCCGTGGAATCTAAACTGGGCGGTAAGCTTAGCAATCCTCGCGTTCGTCAGAAGGCGTTTGATAACACCTACGCAATGATCATCGCTGTGGTTGATCGTGAATACGAACGTGTAACGTTCTACACCCGTGGTCTTAACGCATCTACTGATGTGTCTATCCGTGAAATCAAGAGCAGCGGCAGCAAAGGTCCCGACATCGGTGACTTGCTCAAAGCTATGACTCTCGGCTCCCCAATGCACATCTAAGCTTATAAGAGGTAAATATGAACATGAAATTGATTAGCTTTGTTAAAGCGTTGGTCCCTCGCCTTAGCAAAGAACAAGTCTTAGAAGACATCCGCATCACGGCGGGAGAGCTTGACCAGATCGTAGCGCCTTGCTATAAACATGCTGCCGATTACTTCAAGAGTAACAAGTTTAACTCTGAAGCTTGCAAGTCTTTGTCTGATAGCTTCTACACTAAACTTGACAAGTCGGGTATTGCACGTCAATCTAATATGGTTGCCGAGGTAGCACTTCGTGTAGATTTCTTAAAAGACAATCTCTCGTATGTCTCTGCTCAAATCGAAGAACTGATGGAGCGCGATATCATCAATGAAGGACTGACCGCTAAGAAAGCTCTTTTGATGCGTGCGGCAGAACACATATCGTTCCTCTCACGTTTCTCATCTGACCTGCTGAGCTATGTCTACACTCACGAGTCTGAGAGTTACGGAACTGAAGTCAATCCTGACCTTCAATTGGTTCCGGCAGTTAAGAAACACGTAGAAGCCAATATCGGTTTCTTTGCTTCTTATCTTGGTGACTACGGAATGCCTAACAAGGAATTCTCCAAGATCATCACCCAGGTTCCCGACGTTGTTATCTCTAGTCGCAATGAGAACGCTATTTTGGGCACCTACAAGGAAAACGAGATTGATCCTTTCAAAGGTATCTATCTGAGCGGTTTCACAGGTAACCCTATCTATCACGTTCGTCTGTTCATTGCAGAATGGCAAACTGCTCGTTATAAGGCAGCTAAAGAGAAGAAGAAAACTCTTGAGCTTCGCCTTATGCATCTTCGCTTGGTTAACGAGAAGAAGAACGATGCGCGTTTAGAAGCCGAGATCGCTTATAACCAAAACCGTGTAGATAAGCTTGAGCGCTATCTGCGTGAGGTTGAAGAAGATTTGGAGTTGGCAAATGGTTAATATTGGAACCAACCCAAACACGGTAGCATACCCTATTCTTCAGTCAGGTTTCATTGCGATGTCTTTGGATGGTCTGAAGAAACCTGAACCCCACGATCCTTCGTTTCGTGATGCAATTATCTTTAACGAAGAACGTAACCCTTTGGCGAAGTATCGTTTCTCTCCCGTTGTGAAGACTTTGTATTTACAATGGTGCAAAGATCCTGAACTGTTGCGCGATTTCAATTTCCGTGAAAAGATCTTGAAAGCAGCTTTCTCTTCTTTCGGAACAGACAACATCTATCAATGGGTTGTGTTGCAGAGTTCTAAACCTACAATGAGTGACTTGCATAAGACATTCATTATGGAGACGCTGCATTATCTGTTAACGGATAGTCCACGTAGTATCCATTTAACATCTTGGATTCGTTTGTTAGAAGCGGATGACCGTCCTAACTCTGTGGCTATCGATACCACTCAGTACTTCCAAAAAGAAGCTACTAATTTCTCTACCTCTCCTAAACTACCAACATCTATGATTGATTTGGTACAAATATGGGTAGGTAAGGAAGGTGGTTACGAAGACCTGCTTGTAACGTTGTTCACTATCTTTGGTGATCGTTCTGCTCGCAGTGTAGTAACTAAACAAACCACGTAACTACCATGGGAAAACCTCTTTTTCTAGCATTAGAGGAACAGCTCGAGTCAGAGAAACTTCATGCCCTTCAGATTCAAGCCAATAAAGGCGGTGAATCTGAAGTTCTTTTCGATAATTTGAAACAACAATTAGTTGCTAAAGATCTTAAAGAAAAGACGGGTGAAGCAACTGGCGATGAGCCTTCCGTTGACACTGTCACAGATGAGGTAGAAACGGATCAACCTGTTGAATCCGAAGAAGATAAGTTGACAGATGGCGAGGAGCCCGAAGTTACTGTGGAGAGTTTGAAAGCTCTTACTTTCTCAGTTGAGAACTTTTACGAGCAAGATACTCAATACGGTTCAACTCCAGCGAGTTTAGCTAAACGCTTTTTAGAAGGTGTTAAGAGCATCGGTTACTTCGGAGTCACCCATGGGCCTGATCTCCTTAAGAAAGCATACAAAGGTGTTATAAGGGCATTTGACGCTATTGCTAGTGGACTTATCGTAAGTATTAACTTCGTCAATTCTTATTTGGAGCGTAGATCTCGTTCTCTGGATAAGTTATCCTCATCTATTGACGCATTGCAACAAGCTGTTTCCTCTATTGAGGATATGTCT
>JACCDR011833673.1_pt1 | contig 16840 bp, 19 predicted proteins | sample 7446431 | NCBI WGS metagenome assembly JACCDR01 (sample SAMN15323443, study PRJNA562643) | freshwater metagenome | isolation source: river surface water | place: USA:Blue River Watershed | collected 2017-08-17 | reverse complement strand
CCGCTGAGGTAATCGTCGACCAGGTCGGCCACGGTGTAGGGCTTGGCGACTTCGGCAGCGGCCTGCTCGATGCGGCGGCGGCGCTCGGTCTTGCGCTGCAGCTGCGGATCTGCGCCGCCCTCTCGAGCGCTGCGCAGGCGGTCCCACTCAGCCAAAGCCTTGGCGAACTCCATGCGTGGCCACTCGCCCAGCTTGATCTGCCGCATGCCACCGTCCACCGGCGACTTGTAGCGGTAGATCCAGCTGCGCCGGCTGGCCGTGGCGCTCAGGCGAAGGCCCGGGTGCTCGGGCAGAATGATGTGCTCACCAGGCGGCAGCAGCTTGGCGGCTCGGGCGTCAAACGGCATTCGGCGTAACTTTTTAGGTGGTGCAGCGTAGCTTTTTGCCGGAAGACCCGAAAACCTACGCTGTATGGTCAAGTGTAGCCGTGTTTCGTCGGTACGTTGTCGGACCTGTTGAAAATCACAGCATTGCGGCGAAAGCCCCGTGCATTCAGGCGTAGAGGATGAACAGCAAGGCGGATCAAGGCTCTGGCGACGGCGGCTCGAAAGCGGTTACGCCAGTGATGGCGCAGCGTCCCCGCGAGGAAACGGCCCGACTCAAGCCGCAAACCTACGCCGAAAGCTACGCCAGAAAAAAATGCCGCCCCAACTTGCGCCAGGGCGGCAAAGTGCTGCCGGTGAGGGCAACTGCGGAGACTCGGGTCAGCGCGGCCAGGCTTGCCTTAGTTCTCGGGCTTCGATGTCGCCGAGCGCAGCTCGTTGCGCCATCTCGAGATATTCCGCAGCGCATCGCTCAAGTAGGTCGGTGGAGACTCTGACAACCGCGTCGGCGGCGGCTCGGGATTGCGCGGCATAGTCGCGGGCGGCGCTGAGGTCGTCGCGCAGCCACCGAGCAGAATCAGCAGCGCGACCAGCATCAGCGCGAAGGCGATTCGTAGCGGCGGCAGCAATTCGCGCTGCGCCATCCACAGCCGAGCGGCGAGCCTGCTCCAAAGCGCGGGCCTCTTGGGTTGCTCGTAGAGTGGCAGCTTGCCATTCTGTTCGTACATGTGCGCTTCCCTTCCGGTATGCCATGACATGCGAGGCCGTCAGTGCTGCGACGATTGCCAGCGCAATCCACAGGCGGGGATTGACCAGGTAGAACATCAGGACGCCGCCTTGCATTGCTCGGCTCGCTCAAGGGAACGCGCCCACACACCCCAGCACCGCCGATTCGGCTTGCCATCAACCAGCGTCGAGCAGTCGTACCCGGCGACAAACCGAAACCGCTTGTACGCTTCGCAACTGGCCGCGTAGTTGCCCGCGTTCGCCTCGCGCACGATGCTGGAGTTGCACAGGGCCTTCACCCCGTATTGGTATGCGAAGCTGACCATGACGTCGTACTCGGCCTGCGTGAGCGGGGCCGTGACGCACGCCTTGATTCCGCGCTCGTCCTTCTGGATGTGGGCCAGGCTGCGCCTCGCACCTTCCAGCGGCTTGATGGTGTCGCCCATCTGCACCGGTGAGCCGTCTGCGCGCACCGTGAGGCCGGGGCCCACCGTAGGCACGTCGCCCTTGACGGGGATGACGGCGCGCTCGGTCCAGCCCTCGTGGTCCCACAGGGCCACCAGCGCGGCTGCCGACACGGCGAGGCTGGCAATGCCCATGCGGGTGCGATTACTCATCAGAGACCCCCTTCTGTGCCACCACCCGCGCCACGAACGCGCCACCAATTACGCCCAGGATCAGCAGCATGCGGGCCCACTTGGGCAGCGGCAGCCAGTCGGCGCCCACCACGTTGATGACAGCCTCGCAGCCGGTGAGAAGGCCGGCCAGCAGCATCAGGCGCATGGACCAGGCGCGGCGGACCACGCGGCGCCAGTTGGGCAGCAGCTTCACGTGCGCCCCCGCACCGACTCGCGCTTGCAGCTCTGCTCCGCATTCGCCCGCTCGATCGCCACCGCTTCGGCCGTGGCCTGCATCTGCACCTGCAGCACCATGAGCATCCACGCCTGGCGCGTCATGGCCACACAGCCCTCGGCGGCCTCGCACACGGCGCCCATGCCCGGCTCGAGCACGATGACGGCACCGGCCTGCGGGGCCGCCGGATCCGGCTGTTGGGCGGTGGCGCGGCTCATGCAGCCAGAGAGCACGGCGACGACAACCATGCAGGCCAGCGGTGCGCGGTAGTTGGTGCGGGCGTTCATGGCGTCTGCCTCTTGAGCGCCGCGCCGACGTCGCGCGTGAGTTCCTTGATGTCGCCCTTGAGGTCGCGCAGGGTGTCCTTGGTTTCCAGCGCCCGTTCGCTGGCCTGACGCACGGCCTGCTCGGTCTTCTCTTCGAGGAGCGCCACACGCTTTTCGAGCGTGCTGTAGGCCACGATGCCGGTGACCAAGAAGCCAAGGAAGGTGAGCACGTGGCCCAGGTTGATGGTCGGGTCGAATCGGACTGCCATGTGGGCCTCGCTGGTGGTGCAGCTACTTCAGCTGCGGGTTGATGGAGAGAAAGCGCCACTTGCGCGGCAGGACCTTGCAGCCGGTGACCTCGACCGGAGTCTCGAGCTCCTGGTCTTCGTCAATGTTCGCCAGCGCGACCGCCAGTTCGTCGACTTCAAGGCCGAGAATGGCGCCGACACCGTTCCACATGACTGTCTCGCGGCTGACATAACGCGCGACGACTTTTTGGCACTGGCATCGACTGTTCTGCCCTGGAAAGCGGCCGACGCCGTAGATTCTCCGGACATCGCCGCATGTGCGACAGTGCAGCAGTTTCATCGGATCGTTGCCTTGATGGTCACGTAGGGCGACTCGGGCGGCAGTACTGTCCAGCCGGTGAGGTACTCTGCCGTCGTGCGCTGCGGATCCGCGAAAACCTTGGCCTCGGCGGCATGCACCGTGTTGAGCAACACGCGGAAAATGCGGCCGACACCATTCCACTCAGCCGTTCGCGTCGTGCTGATGTACTTGCCGATGACAATGCCGCAGGCGCACTTGAGCTTGGTTGCGCGCAGTCGCCGCACATCGCCGCACACTTCGCAGTGCAGCATGTACGCGTAGCTGGGCCGCGGCACGCTGGTCACGACTTACGCACTCCGTACAGCTTCAGCTTGCCCGCCGCCACGTTCCCGGTGGAGAACAGGATCCGTACCGCGTTGACAGCCGTGGTGGTGAGTCGTGACCCCGCACCAGTTCTGACCTGCAAGGAGCCCGACGCATCGTCTGCCGCCATGACGCTGTAGAGCGCGTGGGTGTGAACGCTGTCAGCAGGCGCGAAAATCTTGATGACCCCGGATACCCCACCGGCCGACGCCGTGTTGCTGATGACGGCACCGATCATTGAAATGGATGTCGTGACCGTGCCGCCAGCAGAGACGGCAGACGTGGTGGCGTTCATCGTCACCGTTCCGTAATCACTCGCGCCGGCGTCGAACGTGGAGCCGCCATCGGTAGACACGCGCAGCCACAGCGCGGCACCGTCCGTCGCCGGCACCACGTTGATGAGGTGAATCTCGTACTCATCGTAGGTGCTGTCGATGCCGGTGGTGAAGTCCACCGTCGCCGCGCTGCTGGGCGCCTTGGTGTCCAGCAGCACCAGACCGGCCGGATTCGTGACGGACAGGGTGCCGGCCGACAGCGTGAGGCCGCTGAGCCCGATCTCCTCGATGGCCCCTGTGCCGGCCGTGCTGCGGCCCAGCAGCTTGGCCGTGGCCTGCGTGAGGAAGCTGGTGGTGACCGCCAGCGCCGACGGCAGCGCCGCGCTGAGGCTGACCGTCCAGTCGGTGTACGGACCGCCGGAGCCGTTGATGGTGGTGGCGTTGACCGTCAGCGCGCCGGTGCCGCTGTTGTAGGCCGTGATGTCGCCGGCCATCCACTTCGTCGGCTCGCTGGTGCGCGCGATCTTGACGCTGGCGCCAACGACCAGACTTTTGCCGGTTTCGATGGTCAGGCTCTGCGAGCCCGTGCCGATGGTGAGGCTGCTGGTGCTGGTGGCATTGGTGCCAGGCGCAGCCACCGCCGACGCCGCGCTGGCCGACGCCGCGCTCGCGCTGCTGCTGGCCGCGCTGGCACTGCTGCTGGCGTCGTTGGCATACTTGCGCGCCCCGTAGAGACCGCCCGAGACCACGGAAAGGCTGGTGGCCCAGTTTTCGGCCAGCGCGGCGTCGGTGGCCGCGTCGGTGGCGTTGGTGTTGACCTCGCCCGCGACGGTGTTGGTTTCGCTGATGAAGGTCGCGAGCGCGGCGACGAAGGCCTCGGCCGCAGCGTCGAACGCGGCCTGGCCGTCGTCTGGATCCGGCGCCGCCGGCAGGGCGGTGATGGTGGTCATGTGAGGCCCTTTACTTCCAGGTCAAGCTGCGCGTACCCGGGCAGGTCATAAGTCAGGCTCCAGTCCTTGGGGAAGCCGTAGACCGTGAGGCCGCTGTAAGTGCTGTCGTCGCTGGCGATGAAGACCAGCGGCGCGGCCCGGTACGCGGTGAGGATGGTGTCGACGGTGGGCGCATCCGCAGCGGCAACAAGCACCGAGGCGCGCATGCGGCGGCTGTAGTCGCGCTCGACGATGTCGACGTTGCCGAAGTCGTCCTGCTCCACCGTTGAAAAGTCGGTGATGCCTTTTTCAGCGCCATAGCGCGTGGTGCCGAATGTGCTGACCGCACCCACCACCAACGCGCCGATGCTGACGATGCCACCCGTGCGCGTGAGCGTGACGGTGAGCACGCCCGATGCATAGGCCGGCAGGCTGACTGTGGCGGCGTCGACCACGCTGGTGAGGCTGACCGTGTCGGTGTCGCTGCGGCGGCCGTAAAAGTAGCGATACCAGGAGGTGCCAGCGCCGGTGTTCGTGACGGTGTCGAAGGTTGCGCTGTAGACGACCTGACCGGCCGTGTGCGTGCCGGTGCCCGCGCCGGTGAGGTTGATGGCCGCGCCACCGGCCGTGGCCGAGAGCTGATAGTCGTTGGTGCCCGGGGCCTTGACGTAGTACGTGGTGCCCGCCGTGAGCTCGGGCGGCAGCGCGCCGCCGCTGTTGGTGAAGCAGACGGCCTGGTCGGCGCTGAAGCCGTGGGCGGTGTGGTTGACCTTGTCTGTGCCAGCATCGAATGTGACGGTGGCGCGGTTGATCTCCAGCCGGATGGCCGCGGTGGTGGCCTCCAGGCCGAGGAGCGCCAGACCGTCAAACCAGCCGGGCTGCAGCACCACTTCGAGGCTGTCGGCGTTGCTGGTGACGCTGCTCAGGCGCTGGTCGAACATCGCCCACTTGTTGGTGGCACCGATCTCGACCCAGACGTCTGTGTTTTGCAGTGGCGGCTTGGAAAAGTTGGCGGCCTCGCCAATGGTGTGCGTGCCGGTGCCGGTGCCGGTGATGTTGATGGCCGCGCCGCCCGCCGTGGCCGAGAGCTGGAACGTGTCGGTGGTAGGGCTCTTGACGTAGTACGTGGTTCCGGCGGTCAGGCCGGCCGGCAGGGCGCCGCCGCTGTTGGTGGCCACCACAGCCGTGTCGGCGGCCCAGCCGTGCGCAGTGGCGGCGAGGGTGTCGGTGCCGGCATCGGCGGTGAAGGTGAGGCGCGAGCCGAGCGCGGCTTCGAAGAGCTTGTGCACCTGCGCCGTGGCGGTGTGGGTGCCGCTGCCGGCGCTGCTGGTCTTGACCTGGCGGCCACCACGCGTTTCGCTGACCGTGAAGGTGTCGGCCGTGAGCGCCGTGTGCAGGTAGTACGCCTGGCCGGCCGTGAGGCCGGTGGGCAGGCTGCCGCTGGTGGAGAAGAACAGCTTGGTGTCAACCCCGAGCACGTGCCCGGTCCAGGTCACGACGACCGGGTTGCCGCTGGCAAAGGTGACGGTTCCAGTGGGCGCACCGACATAGCGCTCGTCGCCGTCGGCGTTGATCTCGGTGGCCGACCAGGCTGTCTCGGCGTTGACGGTGTCGGGCTCGGCCACGCTGCTGGACAGCAGCATCGCCTCGGTGATGAAGGTGGGCCGAATGACTTTCATGTGGCCCGCTCCGGCGGCAGGCCGCGCGAGTTCCAGTCTTCGAACACCGTGAGCGTGCGGCGGTGCAGGTCCTGGATCGACTTGTTGTCCTTGGCTTGCTGTTCCCGCAGCCGCCGGTTTTCGTCGCGCAGCGACCGCACCTCGGTGACGACCGGGTCGGCCATGGCCATGGCGAATTGCGCGGTGAGTTCCAGCGTGCTGGCGGTGCGGGCGCGCAACAGCCGCGCGTCGGCCAGCGTGGTGGCCCGGGCAGCGCCCGCCGTGGCCAGCGACTGCCCGACGCCGGGCAGCAGCGCCATGGCGGCGCGATCGCCCGCCTGGGCGCGCGCGGCCAGCACGGCAAACTCAGCCTGCAGCGCGGCAGGCGTCTTGTCTTGCCCGCGGATGGCACGGGCGGCAGACAGCATGTTGTCTGCCAGCGAGCCGAGCTCTTGTCGCAGCTGCCGGGCGGCGTCGGCAGCTTTGCGCAGGGTTTCTTGCCGGCGGTTTTCGGCCTCGATCTGGTCTTCCAGCGCGAAGATCTGCTCGAGCAGCGACCGGTTGCTGGCGTCCACCAGCGACAGCTCGCGATCGCGCAGGGCGGCGGTGTCGCCTTGCAGCTGCAGCAGCCGTGTCTCCAGCCCGGTGCGCTCGTCGAGGATGGCTTGCTGCGCGGCCAGCTGCTCGTTGATCTGGTCTTGCACCGACTGCACCAGCGTCTGGAAGGCGGGGGCCAAGTCGATCATGGCTGCAATGGCGGCCTGATTGCCCTGCGCGACGAACTGCTCGTAGTAGGCCCGGTAGTCCTGGGCGGTGAGGCCCAGCACGAATTCGGGCGTGATGGCGGCGCCGGTGGCGGAATTGAAGCCGTTGGCGATGTCCGCGGCTGTCAATCGCCGGTTTTCGGCGTCGGTCAGGAAGAACGGCCGAACCGAGCGCAGACGACCAAGCAGGTCTTCGGCGGCCCGGGCGGCCGCCTCGGCCGCTTGCCGTTGCGCATCGGCCAGCTTTTCCTGCTCGGCGGCGGCGGCGGCGGTTGCAACTTTCAGGTCTTCCTGCGCGTAGATCTGGTCCAGCAGCGCCTGGTTGGTGGGGTCGATGGCGGCGCGCTCGCGCTCACGCACGCGGGCGAGCTGCTCGGCGTCGGTGGCGGTCAGGGCGAACAGCCGGTCTTCCAGCGCCTGCTTTTCGGCCAGGGCTTTGTCGATGCGGCCGACGGCGCTGGCCAGCGCCTCGCCGGTGAGCATGGAAATGTCGCCCAGGGAGCGCACCCAGTCTGCCAGCGGGCCGACCGCGTCGCTGGCCTGGATGGCCTCCAGCTTGGTCTGGGCCAGCTCCTCCTGAAATGCCGCCATCGCCTCTTCGGCGGTCAGGCTGCCGCGGCGGTTCATGTAGCCGCTACCGTCCACGCCCTGGCCGAACACGGTGCCGGTATTCAGGCTCCCGCCCGCGTACGCGAAGCCCTTGCCAGCAGTCGACTGCTCGAGGCCAGACACGTAATTGGTGACGGTGTTGCTGCTGCCCAGTGCCTTCAGCGTGGCGTTGATGCCGCTGATGTTGCCGCTCAGCAAGGCCTGGGCGCCGCCGATCTGACCGCCCGACGGCCCGTCGACCAGCGAGGTGCCACGGTACTGCCCACCGACGCGAGTTTCGCCGCCCTTGGCGAGTGATGCGAGCAGCATGACACCCAGCGCGATGGGACCGAGCGTACCAGCCAGCGTGCCAAGGCCGCCCGCGATGTTGCCGGCGCCCAGCGCCGTCATGCCCGCGTCGAGCGAGCCCATGAGGCCTGCCTCTCCGATGAGGCCGCTGAAGCCCGCGTTGAGGCCCATGCCGAAGGTGCTGCCGGCCGCGCCGAGCAGGCCGAGCCCACCCGCCACACTGGCACCGCCGCCCAGCGTTTGCGCGGCGGTGGCGGCGCCCGGCACGCCCATGCTGGCGCCGATGCTGATGACCCACTTGCGCACCGTCATCTGGTACAGCAGGTCGAGCAGCGAGGCCTTGAGGGTCTGGCCCAGGCGCTTGAAGACGTTGCTGCCACCCTCCCACATGTTGGTCCAGACGTCGTGCGCCGTCTGGTCGATGGAGCGCCACAGCTCGGTGTGGCGATCGAACTCGGCGCGGCGGCCCAGCAGGCCCAGCAGCTCGGTGCGGCGGTCGATCTCTTTCTGCACGTCTTGCCAGGCCTTGCCACCCTCCACCATGCGTTCCTGCCGTTCACGTAGGCGGGCAATGGCCACCATTTCGACGGCTTCGGCCAGGCTGACGTTCATGCTGGCCGACAGGGAGGTGGCTTCGGCGTCGTCGCGCATTTCCTGCACCCGGCCGTCGAGCGAACGGATGCGGGCGGCGGCTTCGGCGTCGATGTCGCGGATGGCCTGCAGCGAGTCGGCGTGGTCCTTGTTGCGCCAGTCCTGCACGGCCTTGGCCTGTTCCATCGTCTGGCGAAACGACGCGTCGCGCTCGTTGTTGGCGCGCATTTGCGCGGCCACCTCGGCAGCCTTGGCCTGCAGGCGGGCCTGCTCGGTGGTGGACAGCTCGGACGTCTTGGCCGTGATCTTGGCGAGGGCGTCGACCTCGAAGCGCCGCACCTCGTCGAGCTTGCCGCCCCACTCCCACTCGGCCTGCTGAAGGGCCAGGGTGCGCGTGAGTTCTTCGTTGAGGCGCTGGTAGGCTGTCTCGGTCTCGCGGGTGGGCGTGCCGCGCACGATGGGGGCGGCAGGCTTGCCAGCCGCAGGCATGCCGGTCTCCTGGCGCTTTTTCTCTTCGTCGTCCAGCAGGCGCAGATAGGTGCGATGCGTTTCGATTTCGCGAAGTTGTGCCGCCACGCGTTGCTCCAGCCGGGCGGCGGTGGCTTTATCCCCACGATCTCGGGCACGATCCAGCGCATTCTGAAGGCGCAGCAACTCTTCGGTGCCATCGACCAGCGCAACGTTGGCTTTATGCCGGTCGTCGCCTGTCAACAAAGTCTGCAGGCCGGCCACCATACCGTTGAAAAAGCCGCCAGCTTTTGCGGCCTCCACCATTGCGTTGGTGATCTTGACCAGAGATTCCAAGAGGTCAGCCGATAGCCCGCGCGTGAGGCCGCTGACCGAGACGGACAAACGCGTCAGATTGTCATTGAACTGCTCGGCAGACTTGACGTTTTCATCGGTGATCTGGCCGCGCAGTTGCCGGAATTCGCCGCGCAGCTCGGCCAGCCCGGACTTGCCGCCGTTGAGCAGCGGGATGAGCTCCTTGCCCGACTTGCCGAACAGGTCCAGCGCCAGGGCGCTTTTCTCGGGTCCATCTTTCCAGCCGGCAAACGCCTGCGCCAGGTCGGTCAGCACCTCTTCGGTTGCGCGCAGTTGGCCGGTGGCATCTTTCACCGATACGCCCAGCGTGGCGAACAGCTGCTGCGCCTGACGGTTGCCGCCGGCCGCGTCGGCCATCTTGGACGAGAGCTTGCCGATGGCGGTTTCGAGGCCGGCCGCGCCTACGCCGGCCAGCTTGGCGGCGTACTCGAATTCGGCCATGGCCTGCGCCGACTGAAAACCAGCGCGCTGCGCGGCCTTGCCCAGCTCGTCCCACTCGTCATAGGTCGAGCGGATGTCCGCAATCATGGTGGCCGCCCAGGCCGTGACGCCCAGCCCGGCCAGCGCACCCGTGACGGCCACCGCCCGCGTCTGCAGGCCAGACAGCCCGGCCCGGACCGAGTCGAATGCCGCCTTGGTCTGGTCGACCGCGGTGAGTGAGATGCGTGCTTCGCTCATGTGCTACCCCTGCGCCTGTTCGGCAAGCTGACGCGACCACACCTCGAGGCATGCGGTTTCCATGGCCTGAATTTCCGAGAAGCGCTGCTGCCGCAGCCGCCGCCGCACACCGGTGCGCTGCATGACGATTTCGACGCCCTGGTAGTCCAGGCCTTCGCGCCGCATGCCGTTGCCGCGCCACTGCGTGGAGCAGCGCAGGAACAGCGTCCACGCGTCGACGTTTTCGGGCCAGAGCCAGAATTCTTGGGCGGGCGGTTCTTCGTCGACCAGGTCGGCGCCAGTGACGCCGGCCACGCCAAGCATTGCGAGCTGTTCGTCGAGGTGTGACTTGCGTCGAGTGTCATCGCCTTCGGCATCCAGTTGCAGTTGGCCGCCTGCCCACAGGCGGGCGGCCTCGGCTAGTTTTTTGCGGTGGCCACCACCTGCGAGAGGTACGCCTGCCAGCACACAGCGGCCAGGCCGCTGATGGTAAAGAGCAGCTCCAGCGCGTCGGCGCTGAATTCGGCCGGGTTGCCGTTGGCGTCGAGCACCAGGCGCTGGTCGCGCCAGCCGTGCGCGTGCTGCCGGAAGAAGTCCATGCTGGTGGCGCTTTTGTCGGCGATGAGTTCACGCAGCTGGTGCTGCGGCAGCCGGTCGCACACCAGCGTGAACTTGAACCGGCGCTCGAGCCCGTCTTCGTCCACGGTAGCGCCCTCGACGCGGACGCCGACCTTGTCGGATATGGCGAGCCGGTACTGCATCAGAAGACCACCAGGCGGAAGTCGTCGTTGCCGGTGCTGTAGACACCACGCCCGTCCACGGCCAGCAGCCGGCGGCCCGACTGCTCGTCCTTGCGCGGGTTGATGCGCTGGTGCTGCGGCAGCCACAGCAGCGCCTTGTTGCCCGAGGCGGTGCCGTGCACGATGCCGAGCGAGGCGAGCGTGCCGCTGGCGATGGCCGACATGAACGTGACCTCTTGCGCCGCCGTGAGGTCAGCCTTGTACGAGCACGTGATGGCGCGCTGCGTGAGCTCGATGGTTTCGCCGCCGAGCATGGGCATGTGCTCGACCGTGTTGTTGAGCGCCAGCTCCAGGCCGTAGCTGGGGATGGCCGTGCCGCTGCTGATGGACGGCGTGGAGGTGGTGGCGCTGTTGTGCGTGCCGCCGATCGTGAGGTCGGCGGTGTTGGCCTCTTGCACGGCCAGCGGCTGCGTGAACGCGGTGAGCGTGGGCGTGGCGTTGCTGGTGGCGGTGGGCGCGGCGTACAGGCCCTTGAGGACGAAGCTCATGACCGGCAGGCCACCGGCCGTGGTCTTGAAGGTGACCGTGCCGCGCGCGCCCAGCACCTTGTGCAGCAGGCCGTCGTCGTACCAGTAGATGGCCACGCTGCTGAAGCCGCTGGACACGGGCGTGTAGTCGACCCGCACGCCCGCGCTGGCAACTTCGGCCAGGCCACAGGCGAGCAGCAGGGCCGAGTAGGCAGGCGCGGTGCCGGCGGTGCCGCTGCCGGCCAGCTCGACGTCGAACGCGCATTCGGCGTACATGGCGCCGGCCAGTTGTTCGCTGCCGCCCAGGTAGCCGCGGATGACGTCGCGGTCGACGAACTGCGCCTGCATGGGCGTGATGGTGGGCTTGCTCGTGAGCATGGCGTTGGACCCGCCCGTGGGCGTGGGGTCCGTACCATAGGTGCTTTCGGGCTTGGCCAGAATGTCGGTGTTGCGCGTGTAGCGAGCCATGGTTCAGGTCTCCTTGCTGGGATCGGTGGTCTGCACGCCAGGCTGGACCCGGCGACCCTGGGCCGGCGCGGTTTCGCCGACCTTGGTGAGCACGCCGTCAAGCCAGACGTACTGGCCACCGGTGTGCGGTTGCATGGCCGGCGCGGGCGGCACCGGGGCGGCGGGGGTGGGGTCGATGCGGGTGGGCTGGTTCATGCTGCGATGCTGGTGAGGGTGGTGCGGTGCCGGCAGGTGATGGCCCACTCCAGCAGGACGACGTCGGTGTCGGCCTCGTCGCGCTCGGGCTCTTGCAGCGGGCCCGGCGTGAGGTCCCACACCAGCCCGGCCAGCGTGCTGTCGGCCATGACGCGGTTGTAGATGTCGGACCACAGCGCGTCGGCCACTTTCTCGGCAGAGTCCGAGCCGCTGCGGCGCGCCTTGATGAGGACCTTGACTTCGGTGAGCCAGTCGACCGGAGCGCCCATGATCTCGCCAGCCGTGGGCTCGCTGAAGCCCTTCCACACCAGCACCTGGCTGGCCACGCCGGTGGGCATGGCGCGGTCGCGCCCTTCGTAGACCCGGCCGCCCGCCACTGGCGTGCCGGCCAGCAGCGCGGCTTCGACCGCGTCAACGATGGCTTGCTGCTTGGTGTTGGCCATGGTCAGGCGTTCTCCAGCTCGAGCAGGGTAAGGCCGGTGCCGTCGGGCTTGACGTCGCGCACCTTGTAGGACGTGCCGGCCACCGTGATGGCGGTGTCCTGCGCGGGCGTGCCCACGTCGGAGCTTTTGCACAGCACCGCAGGGCCGGTGGCGCCGATCTCGCTGGCCAGCATGGCGATGTGCTGCTTGTCGTGGATGCCCTTGAAGGTGCTGCTGGCGAGCGTGACGTCGACGCCGAAGTCGACGAAGTACGGGTCGAGGTCTTCGGTAAACGCCATGGTCAGGCAGCCTCCCGAAGCTGGATGCGATCGAGCACGAAGTCGGCCACCTGGTCGGGGCCGTAGCTGGCCATGCAGGCCGAGCGGCCGGTGGCCTTGTCCTTGGTGCAGAACGTCATGTCGGCATGGATGCGGTGGCACGGATGGCAGGCCACCGGCGCCTCGAGCGCCGCCACGTTGACCCAGTGCTTGGTGAGGTTCTCGTGGGAGCTGTGCGACAGCAGCGCGACCTTGAGCATGGGCAGGCTGGCCACGCTGTTGAGCAGCATGGACTCGGTGCCGACCACGGCATCGGCCAGCTGTGCCACTGACAGCGCGATGCGCACCGGCCAGTCGTTGCCGACGATGCCGACGTAGGGCGCCAGTTCCTCGAGCTCGAGGTCGCGCAGGTCGCCCAGCACGATGGTAGCCACCTGCGCGGCGGCCATGCGCTGAAGGAATGCCTGCAGGTGCGGCCAGGTCTTGGCCGGGCCACTGCCGCAGGCGTTGACGATGACCAGAGGACCGGCGGGCAGCATGTTGCGCAGCGTGCGCGCCATGTCGACCTCGGCGGGCGTGGGGTAGAACTGCTGGTGGAAGACGTGCGGGACGCCGGCGTAGTCGTGCACCATCTCCAGGTAGTTGACGTTTCCGAAGCGGTGGCGCAGGTGGTGCGGGAGGTAGAACTCGTTGGCGCTCTGGTGGTACAGCAGGCGCTGCTCGACGCTGCCGACCAGGTTGCACCAGCGGTCGTACTTGCCGGCTTCGTGCAGCCAGTAGGCGGTGAGTTCGTCGTCGGTGAGCGTGCCGTTGGGCAGCATGACCAGGCGGTCGATGTGCGGGTCATGCCGCAGGACCTCTTCGCCGGTGTGCGCCACGTAGAGCGTGACGTGCCAGCCGTCTTCCTTGAGCAGCTTGGCCGGCGAGCTGGCCCACAGGGCATCGCCCTTGGCACCGATGCGCACGATGGCGGCGCGCTTTTCGGCGCGCGGCGCGCGGCAGGGGTAGGCGTGGCCGGTGCCCGACGCCTCCTTGCGGTACACCTGAAGGAAGCTGTACTCGTTGCGCTGGTCGCGCGACTGGTCTTCCATGAGCGACCAGTCGGGGCCGATCGCGCGCATGGCCTGTTCAATGTCGGAAGGAAGGAAGTCGTGCTTGTGGTCGGGGTTGGCCCCTGGCTGGCCGACGTTGGGGTAGAAGTCTCGGTGCGGCAGGTAGAGCACCAGATGCCCGCCCGGCTTGACCAGTCGCCACCATTCGGTGAGCGCCAGTTGCCACTGCTGGATGTGCTCGAGCGTGTGACTGGAGAAGACGGCGTCCATGGACGCGTCGGCAAACATGGGCAACCGCTCGGCCGTGGCGACGGCCATGTCGGGCTTCATGGCAATGCCGAAGAGCTCGGTGTCCTTGAGCGAGTCGATGCCGACCATGTGCGGCCACACTTTGCGCGGACCGCAGCCAATGTCGAGCCCGCCCCGGGCGAGGTAAGGCAGTACTTCGTACCGGATCTTGTCCGATTCAAAGCCACAGGAGGTGCGAAGGTCCCAGGTCATGCTTGCCACCCCCACCAGGGGAAGACCGGCGCCGGTGCTTCTTTCGAAGATGGGGGCGGCGGCGTCTTCGTTGCCGCAGCCCCCGGGTTCGGCGCGGCCCTCTTGGCGGGGGCCTTGCTCATCAGTTGGACAGCAGGTCTGCGCGCACCGCCACGGCAGCCGGCTGGCGGTGCTTCATGTCGGCGAACTGGTTGAGGGTGATCTTGACCTGGCCGGTGTCGGCCTTGCTGTACGGGTCGACCGTGATGTCGGGCGCGCCGAACAGGCCGATGGTGGTCATCGTCCAGTCCGAGCTGAAGATCGCCGCGCTGGCCACCGTGGTGCTCGTGCCCTTGGTGAGGTTGCTGGGCACGTGGTTGGTGACGCCGGCGCGGTAGCCGTTGAGCGGCATGTCGCCGTTCTGCCAGATGAAGGGCAGGTTGGTGCCCATCTGGGTCTGCTTGGCCTTGCCGCGCGTCTTCGTGTTGATGACGTAGCCAGCGCGGCTGTCGGGCTCGGCGTTGCTGTTGGCGCACACCGTTTCGAGGTCCACGAACGTGGCCCAGCTGGGCGCAGCGCCGTTGCTGGATTCGCTGACGGTGCCGATGCCGCTGACGTTGCGCAGGCCAGTGATTTCGGCACCAGTGCCGGCGCCGTTGATGCACTGGTCCTGCAGCTTGTCCGCGGCGCCCATGAGCAGGTCGTCGCGGATCATGTTTTCGAGCGCCATGGCCGACTGGATGAGCGCTTGCTTGCTCACTTCGGTGTAGGCCGAGATGCGCTTCGGCGACAGCGTGGCCTTGGTCGTGGTGAACGCGGTTTCGCTGGCGCTGCCGATTTCCGTGACCATGCCCAGGCTGCCGGCGGCCGACTTGCGCGGCAGGTCGACGTTTCCGGTGAGGCCCGGCAGGATGGTGACGCCCATGCGGCCGAGCACCAGCGCGCTGCGAAGGGCATCGGTGAACATGTCACCACGCAGATCCGTGGCCACCAGGTTGCCAGCCTCGCTGGCGGTGCCGACGTTGAGGTCACGACGCCACATGTCGGGCGGCACGAAGAAGCCCTCGGCTTCGCGGCCCAGCAGCTTGGCGACCGCAGACGAGCACTCGCGCTCGAGGCCGGCGCGCGACCAGTCGCCGGTGACGGCGGCCACCAGGGCGCGGCCCAGGCTGTAGCGCTTGCGCTCGGCCTGCGACATGCCGATCTGCACCTGCGCGGTGTCGGTGTGGCGCGACATCAGGCGCGCCATGATGAGGTCCTTGAAGCCCTCGAGCGGCATGCCGCTGCGGATGGCCTCGACGGCGTCGCCGTCCTTGAGGTATTGCTTGTACTGCTCGGCCAGCGCTGCGATGGCGTCGCGGCGCTCCAGCTCGAGCTCGGCGGGGGTCTTGGTGATGTCGGGCATCTTGCGCTCCACAATGACGAGGGGTTGGTGCTGCGCCGGCTGCGGAGCGGGCGCTGCAGCGCCAGCCGCGGCGCGCCCGATCCCTACGGTCACATCCGCCGGCACCGGCACGATGGAGGCCTCGAAGGGCACCCAGCGCGTGACGATGTAGACGGGTGGCTCGGCACCGGCTTTGCGTGCGGCTGCCGGGCCAGCACGGTAGAAGTCGGCGCCATGCTCTTGCTCCATGGCGCGGCGGAATTCGTCGCCGGTCATGGTGCGCACGACGGTGTACGTGCCGTCGGCTTCTTTCTTGGCCTCTTCGATCTCTTCGATGAAGTAGCCCACGCTCACGAGCGTGCGGATTTCGTCTTCGACGTCGGCCCGGATGTCCTGCGCGTACTGCGCACGAGAGAACCGGGTTGCGACGCGGACCTTCTTGGACTCGACGTCCAGCCAGGCCTTCTTGAGCACGCCCACCTGCTTTTCGGTGTCGTGGCCCACCAGCAGCGGATGGCGGCCATCGGCCAAGCGCGTCAGGTCGACGGCTTCGGGCGAGTGGCGCAGGATCTCAATGCCAAACCAGCGCTCATACGGCGCCTCGGAACTGACCGACATTTCGACCAGGTCGTCGTCGGCCTTGCGGACTTCGGCACCCACCGAGCGCTGGTACCCGGCGGCCGTGGCCGCGCCGGCATCACGCGTGAGGTGCAGGCGTTGGGAGGCGAGGTGCTTGAGCATGACCGCGAGGATGCGGCCAGGATGCGGACATTGTTAAGACAAAAAATGTCCGCTTTTCAGAAGATGGCTGCCAGCGCTTCCTGTTCGCGGCGGCGCCGAGGGCGGCGCCGCGGCAGCGGACGGTGGTAACTGAGAAAGCCACCAGCCGCCGCTTCGGGCTCGGGCTCGGGGGATGAGCCCGGCGTGATGGTGGGCGAGCCGAGCGCTTCTGCGGTGGCGATACCGCCGGCGCCGGCAATGGTGACGGCGATGGTGGGCGCGCCAAGCGCTTCGGCGGTGGCGATACCCGCGACGTCCAGCGCAGCGCCGATAACGGGCGAGCCGAACGCTTCGGCGCTGGCGATCTGGCCGGCACCGGTGATGGCGGCCGTGCCGCCACCCGCCAGCGGCAGTACAAGCCGCCTCATGCGATCACCATCGGCAGAGTCCGCGAGTTGGGCGGGTTCCGCGCACGGTAGATGAACTGCTCAGCCGCTGGCGGATGCGGGCCAAGCTGCACTCCGTTTGTGTTCGTCCACACAGGCCGGGTGCCTCGGTAGTACACCTCGTCCGGGATGTCTGCACGGCTGTCCAGACGGCTGCGGAAGCTGCGGTACTCCACGATATCCTTGGCAATGTGGGGTAGGCTCCACGGTCCACCGTAGGCCAGTTGCAGTAGGGTGGAATTTTGCAGGGCACCGCCGTCAGGTTGAATGTCGGTGGCCGTGTACCAAAAATCCGCAATGTCTGCATTGCAGAAAAGTCCCACAAAGCCATTCACACGTCCGCCTATTGCCATCGTATCCACGCTCGCAGGGGTCTTACTCGTAGTCCCTTGCGTGTGGTCCATCGTCCCGTCGGCTTTAATGATGTCCAGCCTGCGGTTCGTCGCGCTTATGCCT
>JACCDR010596473.1_pt1 | contig 16840 bp, 24 predicted proteins | sample 7446431 | NCBI WGS metagenome assembly JACCDR01 (sample SAMN15323443, study PRJNA562643) | freshwater metagenome | isolation source: river surface water | place: USA:Blue River Watershed | collected 2017-08-17 | reverse complement strand
CACGTCGATGCGGACGTCCAGGTCTGTGGCCACGTCCAGCCCGGCGCGGTCCGGCATGCGTGCGCTGCTGCCGGAGTCATAGGGGTCGAACGTCTGCAGGTGGTTGAACCTGCTGGAGCCCGTCAGCCAGAAGCTCTGCCGCACCTGGGTGTAGCGCGGGATGAGCCCGTAGAGCGAGCTGCTGGGGTTGCGGTTGGTGAACGTCCCATCACGGTTGTCCAGCCGGAAGTCACTGGTCTGGGCGGCCAGGGAGGACTGCTGGTCCACCAGGCCCCGCGTGATCGAGATGCCGTCCGACGCGCGTACGCGGGAGCTGTAGTCCGTCCATACGCCGTTGATCAGGAACTCCGTCTGCGCCACCACGTCCGGCATCAGAAGCTCCCGCCCAGCGCCTGCTGCACATTGCCGCCGCCCTGGCGGCGGACCTCGAAGCGCAGCATCTTCATCAGCGCGCCGGCCAGGGTGGCTTCCATGCCCGGGTGCGCGCTCACCTGGATGTGCGTGGCCGCGCTGGTCCCGCCGAACGTGCCCATGCCCTGAGCCATACGCATGCTGTCCCCGTGCGATCGCACCGTACTGCCGGTGGGCAGGTTGACCAGCTCCGGACCGTGCTCACCCACCCAGCTCAGCCCACCGCTGATCATGCCACTGGCTGCGCCCTTGATGCCGCCGCTGGCGTATCCGCGCGCAGCATACGGATCCACGTCTGAGTACGGCTTGCCGAAGGTCCGGTAGCTGTACTCGATCGTCACGCTCACCACGCGGTTCTGGATGGCCTGGAGCTCCGCGTTCACGTTGGCCCGGAACTGGGCGAATTGGGCTTGCGCGGCGCGCAGCTTCCCGCCGATGCCGGGGATCCAGCTCATGCTGGCGTAGGCCGCATCCAGCAGCCGGCCGAAGTAGCTGACCACGCGGTTGACGAAACCGAGGAAAGCGGCTGCCGCGTTGCGCGCGAAGTTCCTGATGTTGGCGTACGCGGCGGTGAAGGCGGAGATCAGGCTGCCCAGGATGGTGATCAGGCCGATGACCAGAGTGATCAGGTCATTGAAGAAGACGGACGCGTCATCGCCCTGACTGCCGATCTTGTCGAAGAAGTCACCCAGTGCCTGGCCGATGTCCGGCAACCGATCGGCCAGCACCTGAACCACCGGCGCCAGCCCGTCCAGGCCCTTCTCCAGCCCGGGCAGCAGATTCTGCAGCATGCCGATCAGGCCGTTACCCAGATCGCCGGCCAGGGGGGCAAACGTGCGCGCCACGCTCGCAGCGAAGTGGGAGAGCTGGGGCAGGAAGTAGCTGGTGAACTTCTCCAGGAAGTCAGCCACCGGCCCACGGAACGGCTTGCCGAAGTCCTCGAACAACTGGCCCAACTTCGTCTTCAGCTGGTTAGCGGCGCCAAGGATGCGCGGATCCTTGAAGGCGCCCACCACGCCCAGCGCGATAGCGCCTCCACCCAGCGCCAGCCCCACGCCGGCCGTGATGGCGGCGGAGAGCGGGACGGCTAGGGCCATACCCAGGGAGCCGATGGCCAAGCTCTTGACCACCAGGGAGACCACGTCTCCGGAGAAGAAGGTGGAGATCCGATCGGAGAAGCCGCTCACGAAACCAGCCGCTGCATCCTTGCCCTGCTGGAGGAAGTCACGGAAGGAGAAGCGATCCTTGTCCCGATCCTTGTCGCTACCTCCGCCGCCACCCGAGTGCACCACGTTGGTGCTCGAGCTGTCGTTGCCGCCGCGCCGGATCACAGTGGTGGAGCTGTCTCCGCCGGCGCCACGCCGCACGCCCTCACGCACGCTCCGGGAGATGCTGTCGGAGATGCTGTCTCCCATGGTGTTGCCCACGTCCTGGCCCACCTTGGAGAACACGGTGCGGGAGCGCTGCACCACCTCCTGCACGCGATCCATGAAGCGCCGGGAGAAGGAGGTGCTGGTGCTATCTCCCAGCGCCTCTCCCATCTCCTGGCCGCCCTTGATCATGGACGGCGCCGTCTGCTTGCCGAAGCGCTGGAGGTTGAGCGCCATCCGCTCGGTGTAGAGCTTGGCGCTCTCATCGGCCCAGCGGGTCACCTCGGTGCGCGCGGACTGGAAGCCCCTGGCCGTGTCGTTGTGAGCGGTAACGATGATCTTCACTTCATTCGCCATGGTCGGCAGCCTCCTTCCGCGCTCTCTCCCGATCGGTCATCAGCACCATGCCGATCAACCTCGCATCTTCCTTCTCCAGCGCGCTGGGCAGACAGCCGAAGCGCTCGCACATGGTCACCACGAACATGGCGTGCTCCAGCTGCGCCGGCATGCTTACAACGCTTCCATCGTCAAGGACTGCTCCACCGATGGCTTCCCACCGGGCGAGCTCCCTTCTAAAGGGCCGGAGTCATCCACCTTCCCGGTGACCCCGTTAAGCCACTGCATCACGAGCATCATCACGAACTCGGAGTCGTGCTCATCCAGTCCGGCCGTGGTGATGGGCGTGGGCACCCATCGGATGGAGTTGACCGTGCCGGCCACGGTGTCCATCTGGATGTCTTCGTGCTCGAGGTTCCACCAGACCACCCGGTCGATGAAGGTCGTGAACAGCTCCTCCATCGCCTTCAGGTCCTCCGGGCCCATGTCCTTCTCCCGGGCGTGGGTGGCCAGCGAGAGCATGCGGCGGACGGTCCCGATGCTCACGCTCTTGACCTTCACCTCCAGGCCCTTGAGTTCACCCTCCTCCCAGGAGAGGTGGATGATCTTGTTTTCCCTGCGGTATCCCGCCATGTCTCGCCCCTTGATTGAAGGTTGAAGTGATCAGGACCAGGTGGGAACGGCGCCGTCCGCCAGCACGAACGGGGAAGTCCAGGTGAGCGAACCATCCTGGCCACGGTTCATCTGGTAGTCGGTCACCACCACCTCGCCGCTCAGGGTCTGGCCGGAGATGGCCAGCGAGATCGTGCGGTTGACGCTGGTGCTGGGCACCGTCTTGAGGGTGGCGTGGCTGAAGTTGGCCGCATCGTTGAACACGCCATTGAGCGTGCCGGAGAAATCGGCGAGCAGGAGCAGCCGCTCCATGGCGCTCTTGTCCACACCCGTCACGTCCTGCACGCCGCGCGGCGTGGCGAACTGGTGGTTCGTCACATCGTTGCTGATCGTCCGAGGTGTGCCGCTGCTGTCATCCAGCAGGATGGCAAACCCGAGACCGCCCTCTTTGGCCATGGTCCCTACCCTTCCTTTTGCAGGTCGGCGAGCTTCTGCTGATGCTCGCCGAAGTCATCGAGCCACGATCGCTCGCTCATCTCCTGGCGCCGACCAGTGGGGTTGCCCCGGTGGTCCCCGTCCCGCTTGATGTACAGCCCGGGCCGGACCTGCTCCGTGTGCTCCGCGAAGCACTCCTGGCCGGCGCCGAAGATGTAGGTCCGGAACCGGGGGTTGCCGCTGTCGTGTGGTCCGGCGCGCCACGTCCGGCCGCTCTCGTTCTCGATGTATCGCGCCTGGTCCTGACCCAGCGGCGTGGCCACGTCCACGGTGGTTTTCCAGCCCCGCTCGTATGCCTCACAGCCGGCCTCCTTGCAGGAGATGACTCGGGTGTGGATGCCGGGCAGCGCGCGGATGGCATACGTCTGGTAGGCCTGAACGCTTTGCTTCGGCTCGAGGCGGAACGGCTGGTTCATGCCGCCGCCAATCCACGCACGAAGTTGACCGCCAGCACGGCGTTGCTGAAGGTGCCGGTGGTGGTGATGCGCACGTAGCGGCGCACCGTGGCTGTGGCGCTGGCGCTCTGGATGCGCTCCGCCGTACGGCCGGTGGCCGCCGTGAAGGTGGCGCCGGTCAGCAGCGCGAAGCTGGAGTTGTCCGCGCTGTCGTTGATGGTGACCGTGACGCTGGTGCCGGTGAACGCCAGCACGTGGAGATAGGCGCTCCAGCCGAAGGAGGTGGAGACGGCGCCGAAGTCCAGGGCCGTGCCGTTGCCGGCGCCGGTCTGCGTCAGCCGGCCAGGGGTCAGCTGCTCTCCCCACTCCAGCCCGTACCCGTTGCCATCCACGGTGGTGGTGAACAGGAGGCTGCCATCCTGACCGCGATTGCCGTCATAGTTGATCTGCTTGGAGACCATGCTCGCGGCCGGACTGCCCACGCCCATGCCGCGCTGGTAGGTCACGATGCGGTCAGTCATGGGCAGCGTCTTCAGGACCTGGAATGCGCCCTCAGCGCCCACCGTGGCGTCATCGTTGAAGAAGCTGCTGAACTCGAGGTGGCCATCGCGCAGCAGCAGAATGCGCGCGTTGGCGCTCTTCGTGATGTCCGTGACGTCCTGCGTGGTGCGCGGCGAGGAGATGTTGCTCAGCGAGCCCACATCTCCGCCCACGTTGAAGCCGTCCACGTAGAGCTGGTCACCCATGCCCCCCTGCTTTGCCATGATCAGCTCCTATGAGAACGGGTAGGCGTCGTTGATGATGATGGGCACGAAGACATCCATCACCCGGAAGACCATCTTGTCCTGCGTGAGGTATCCGGACTGCGTGCGCAGCCCCTCGCTGGCGTTGCCGTAGAAGTCGATCATGCGCACCGTGTCGCACAGATCGAAGTCCGAACACAGGTAGGCGATGAACGCGTCCGTGGCGGCTAGGACGGCAGGGTCGATCCCGTCCTGGGGCTCCGCCATCATCGAGCTGTAGATCCGGCATTGGAACGTGAGCACGATGCTCATGGAGGTCATGCCGCTCTCGCTGGCTGGCACGATGCCGGCGCTCCACACGGCGCCGGTCACGCCGCTCGGGCTGGGCGCTGCCTTCGGCTCATGCTGGATCGTGGCCACGAAGAGACCGCTGGCCGCCATGCCGCTGGCCATCTTGGAGAACAGATCATCCGTGTTGATCATCAGTTCATCCGTCCCATGAAGCGCGCCACCACTTGATCAGCCATCAGCTGGGCCCGGGCGTTGATCACCTGAGTGGCGCGGCGGAAGGTCGCGTAGCCCTTGAAGCGAGTGGTGCGGTTACGGGAGCCCGTGCCCTCGAGCCACGGTCCGTAGATCACGCCCTGGTCCGTGATCTTCCAGCCGGGGGGCTCGCTCTGCGCTTCCACCTGGAGGCGGTAATACGGGGTCTCCACGCGCAGCACCTCGCTGAGCATGTGCCGCGTGGTGGCCGCGCCCAGGGTGGCTATGCGCCGCTCGCTCTCGTCACACGCGTCCGCCGCCGCCTTGTCAGCACGCCCATCGAAGAGAGGGCCGCTGGTTACCACGCTGGTCATACCGCACGCGCCCGATAGCGCCGGCCGTAGGCGCCGTACACCCGATCCTCGAGATCCTTGATGCCGCGCCCGGAGTAGCTGCGCTCATTCTCTCCGGAGCCGATGGTGCGGGCATATCCACTGCCACCCTGAAAAAAGGTATCAATGGCATAAGCTCGGGTAAGCTCCTCAATCGCGCTGGGGATCACCTGAACGTATACGACTGAATTGTTGCTGTGGCTAGCCGCCGTGGTCCCCAGCGCGCCACGCACCACGGTCAGGGAGCGCGGCCAGTAGACGGTGGCGCCCGTGTGGGCGGCCAGGGTGCTCCCGTCCGCCGCGCGCTTGACGATGACCGTGTTGCCCACCACGTCCTGCACCAGCAGCCGCTCCGCATCCACCAGCAGTGGCTCACCCACCCGGAACACGCTGCCGTCCGCCACCGTCATCGTCTGCGCGTTCACCGCTGCTGTGAGCGTCACGGTCTGGGCTGAGCTGGCCCAGCCGGTATCCGCCACCAGCATCCGCTCCGAGTCGATGAGCAGGATCTCCCCGGGCTCGGCGCGGCCGGAGATGGTGAGCGTGGTGCTGCTGCTGTCGATCGAGCTGGCCGTGGCGCGCTGCTGCCGAACGTCCTGCTCACCCCAGAGACCGGTGAGGGAGACCGCACGCTGGCCGGTCCCGCTGGTGTACGTGAAGGCGCTGGCGCCGGCGCGGTTGAGGTCCACCCGGTTGTACGGGGGGCCGCTGGCGTACGGCTCGAAGAGCACATTGCTCAGGATGCTGGTCCCGCCGCTGGTGGCCGCCGTCAGTGAGATGAGGCGGAAGCCGTCCAGCCACAGCCGGTAGCTGCCAGCCTCCTGGTCACCGGGCCAGTCGAACGAGATGGTGCCCGTCCACGGAGCGAAGCCGGGGATACCGCGCGAGAGCGAGCCCCGGTGGCACAGCTTGTCCACCATCCCGGTGGCAGTGACGATCGCCTGATCGACATCCGCGCTGGCGTAGGCGGATGCCTTGATGTCGGACGCGCGCATGACACGTGTCCGGGTGGTATAGACCACCTCGTTGATCGCCACCGCTGACTCGCATTCTGTCCTACAGCCCTCGGGCTGACGGGGCACGGTATGGGATTATGGTCGCGATCATACAGCTAGCAGGAGGAGAGAAATGCTCCGTCGCATCTTCGTGCCGTTCGCGGCCATCGCCCTGGCCGTGGCCGGCTGGGTCGCGCCCGTCCGCGCGGACATCATCTGGACGCAGGTGCCGGCCACTCCGGCCGGCCAGCAATTCCAGATCAAGCACCCGATCGGCAACGGTCAGAGCAAGATCACGGCCGACTACCACTACCAGACCGGCTTCAAGAATCTGAATGGTGGTGGCGCGGTCAACACCGGCGCGATCGCCTTCCGGACCGAGGTCAGCCAGCACACCCGGGCCATGCCCACGAGTGAGTACCACACGCTGTACGAGATCGCCGGCATCACCCAAGGCACCACCGGCCGCAACATCGTGGAGATCGGCAACACCACGGACCGGCTCGTCAACGGCGATGCGGTCACTCGGCTGTTCGGTGGCGTGTGGATCAACGGCAGCTTCCAGTGCTACCCCGCCGCCAACGCGGCGAGCTGTGGCTTCCTGGACAACCCCGCTGAGCCGGTCAGCTTCCACACTGCCCTGGCCGTGACTGCGGCCGGTGCCGCGCCGAGCGTGTTCTATACGTACCAGATCGCTCGGGGCAACTCGACCGTGTGCGACCCCAACCACGCGGTCAACAAGCCGGGATGGCACGTCCAGCAGCAGAACCAGGGCGTGACCCGAGTCATCGCGTGTGCGCCGGATACCAACTGGACGAACGTGGGCGAGACCTTCACGAAGCTCGATGACGGCCAGGCCTTCAACGAGGTGGCCGTGCCGGTGGGTGCCACGCCGTGTGCGGACGCTGGCTCGGGCATCTTCGGGACCAACGCACTCCCGAGTGCAGCTGAGGACAACCGTCTGATGAGCTTCACCGGAGCGGCCAGCGGCACCGTGGCGGACTGGGACGTGGTGGACGTCCAGCCGGCCGCCGACTCGCCCACGCTCTACACCGCGTTCGATGGGGCCAGCTACTCGCCTACCGATCCGGACCGCATGCGGATCGGCGGCCCGGGGGACGCGAGCTGCTAGCCTGAGCTCAGCAGCACCTTCCATGGGGATGGAACAGAGAAGGGCCCAGCCGAACTGGCTGGGCCCTTCTTGCTACCCGCCCTGCGGCGGAGGCGGGGCAGTGTTGGTGCGCACCTGCCGGACAAAGAGCTCGGCGTGCGGAGGCAGCAGATACTTCGTGAGCTGGTTATCCACCTCGCGGTACTCGGCCAGGAGCCACCCGTCCCGCAGAGACACCGCGTAGAGCGGCGTGTTCGCGCTGGTGGGGATGCCCAGCGCAGCGGACGCCTCCGCTGATAGCCGGATCTCCACGGCGCCCGTGGTGAACACTCCATTGAGTCCGTCAGACACTGGGCCTCCACTCGTCGTAAGGACAGAACCACACACCCCGGCTGTTCTGCTGCAGGGGCTCGCCATCGTTGGGGCAGGCCTCTGGCCGGCGCGTGGCTTCCTCGCGCGCGATCTCGCGCGCCTCCGCGATCACGCCCTGCAGCTTGCCCCAGCTCCCCAGCGAGACAGGCGGGACGTACGTGGCGCCGCTCACCGCGGGCTGGCCGAGCGAGACCGGGACGGACAGGCCGCTGGGGGTCAGCATCTGCCGGACGGTGGGGTTGCCCAGCGTTACCGGGACGGCCAAGCCGGTGGGCGTGACGCTGGCGCCGGGGGGCGGATCGGTGTTGAACACCACGTCCACGAAGTAGCTGGCGGACACGCCCGTGCTGGTGGGGTAGGTGGCCGCCGCGTTGATGATGAACGTGCCCTGCTTCAGCGTGCCCAGCCCGATGGGGTTGGAGTTGTTCGCCTCCGCCACCAGGTTGCCGTTGACCACGGGGCTCAGAAAGAAGTTGTTGGTGGCCACGTATCGGCCGGCGCCGGAGAACAGGCCCACGCGGTAGAGCGAAGTGGTGTTCACAGCCAGGGGCGTGTCCAGGGTGATGACGTTCCACGTCCCGCCCGTTGGCGTGGCGCCCAGCGTCTTGCTGGCCAGCAGCGTGCCCGTGCCGGTGCCGCTCGCATCATTGCCCGTGACATTCCAGACCAGCCCCGTGTACGTGCCGCTGACGGTGGCCGTGGCATAGAAGCGGATGGCATAGATGTAGCCGGCCACCGTGAACTGGAAGCTGGTGGCCGTAGTGATGCCGGGTGTGCCGTCACTCGCGTCCGTGACTGTGGGGGTCTGGGCGGTGAACAGGCTCTGATCGGCCATGCCGTCAGCCGAACTTAACGATCTTGTTAGTCCCGTTGTCGAACGCAATGGCCTGCGTACCCGTGCCGGGCACCAGCGGCAGTCCGCTGCCCGTGTCGTAATAGAAGAGCAGGCGCTGCGCGCTGGCCGCCACGTCCGCCCCGCCTGTGACCGCGCTCGCCTGGTAGATGATCAGCGCGTGGTTGCTGCCGTTGCTAGCCGTGGTGGCCGTGGTGTCATCGGCATCGAACACGCCGGCCGTGACGGTGGGCGTGGTGAGCGCGGCACTCACGCCGTTGGCCACGCCCCCGGCGCCGGTCACGTCCGACATGAAGGTGTGGCTGGTGCTGTAGGCGTAGGTGCGGACGAAGACGCACTTGATGGCCGCCGTGTCCAGGTCGATGAGACCGGTCAGCAGTCCAGTGATGCCGTTCGGGTAGGCAGCGTTCGCCATCGCCCGCTCCCCTCGCTACTTCTTGGCGCTGCGGTTGGTGGTGGTGTTCGCGACGTTGCGGCCGGTGGGGCGCTCGCTCGGCGGCGGCGAAGCCTTCTTGGCCGGCTTGGCCGTGGTCGGAGCGGCGGGCTCGCGCTCGCTCTCCCGGCGCACGTCCTCGGAGTCCTGCTCGGCCGGGGGCTGTGTCACGTCCTCCGCCTGCTCTCCGTCCTTCGGCTCCACCATGTGCACGTCACGCGAGTCCGCAACGGCGCCGGTGTCGTCACGATCCTCGAGGTCGTCACGGTCGTCCGACTCGTAGCCGTCCACCACCGTGCCGTCCACGTTGCGCGAGGGGTCGAGCTGCGAGACCTTACCGTCCGCGTGGTCCACCAGCCCCTCGGCGCCGAAGTAGGTGCTGCCTTCGTGATTGGTCTTGGGCATGCCGTGCTCCTTCAGTAAGTGGTCACGTTCGCGTTGCCAGTGCCACTCGCCAAGATGCCCTGGATCGGACCGGAGTAAAACGGCGGCGGCATCTCATACTGCGTGCCGGCCGCCAGAGCGATGGTGAAGTCCGTGGCGCTGGCCGCCGCGCTGCCGAAGCGCAGATACAGGATGGCAGCGGTGGTGTTGGTGATGTACCGCACCTGCCCGCCCACGGCGCCGCTGCCCGCAGAGACAGCGGCGGAGGTGGTGGACATGGCAACGGGGGTCACCGTGGCGGAACTGGGGTTACGAGTGGTTGCCATGTCCACCCCTCCTAAACGGCCAGGAGCTGAGCGCCGGCCGTGAGCGGAATGTAGTTCACGATCCAGCTCATCTGCCCTGTGTTGGTGGCCGCCGTGTTCAGGCGGATGAATCCGGGGCCGTTGATGATCAGCTCATTCGTCTGCGTCACGCCGTACCCGAACACGGCTGCCGTGGCGGGGTTGCCCGTGATGCCGAACATCTTGCCCACACCCTGGCCGTTCGCGTCCACCGTGGCGCAGAGGTCCGTGGCTGCCGCCGCCGCCGTGAGGAACGCCTCCAGCTTGATGGCGTTGGCCTGGGCCTGGATGACCGTGGTCACGATGCCCACGATGCTGGTGACGATGAGCGGACCACTCACGCTGTACAGGTTGCCCGACGTGGTGGCCGGCAGGTTGGCCGCCGCCCGGGTGACCGTGATGCCGTAGTTGCCGGTGAGCTGCTGCTTTCCTGCGATACCAGTAGCCATGCGATCACGCGTCCACGGAACGCAGGAGCGTGGGCCGGCGCTGCACGTCCACGTCACCCAGCAGATAGACGATCGTGCCGGTGGCGTGCGACGCGTCCAGGTAGCTGAAGCCATCCGAGAGCGCACCCTGAGGCACCCACACGTAGAGCAGCGCCGCCGCGTTAGCGATGGTGGTCGGAGCGCCAGCGCCCAGCGTCCAGGTCCCGGCGCCGTTCGCCATCGTGTAGTAGACGAAGGAGGCGAGCCCTGGAATGGTCTGGCGCGTGCCACCGGTCTGCGCCGTGCTCTCCGAGATGGTGACCGGAGTAGCGGCAGACGCGCCCACCACCAGGAAGCCGCATCCGCTGTAGTCCTTCAGCGAGACACGGCGCGCGGTGGTGGTGACGGAGCTCGTTGCGTTGAACGCGCGGCCGAGCTGGGAGATCGAACTCATTGACCTTTTCCCTTCAGTTGGGCGGCCAGGGTGTCAATGCTGGCCCTATGGATCTTGCACATCTGAGTGGAGAGAGCGCCCCAGGGGCGGGAGGGGCGCTCTCTCCGGATCAGTGGCCGGCGGCCAGGGTGACGTACGGGGACAGCGTGGGTCCACCGTTCTGCGGCGTGACCGCGCTCTGCAGCCACGGGCGCCCGTCCACCCGCTCGATGAAGCGGTACGCGACCATGTCGTTGCCGAACTTGTAGTGCTCCGAGACCTTGGCGTCCATCGCCATGCGGTCACCGATCAGGTACTGCTTGAAGTCGATGAGCGCGATGTCACCGAGACCGCCCAGCGCGGTGGCCTTCTCCGTGAAGATGACCGGCCGGCCGAGGATGGTCATCGGCGGACCCTCCACGCCGTTGTTGAGCCAGACGGCCGAACCGCCCGTGCCCACGCTCAGCGCCATGGTGGCCAACTGCGGGAAGGTGTTGGGCGCCGCCAGCCAGACCGCGCTGCCCATCGAGCCCGGGAGCAGCCGGGAGTACATATTGATCAGGTTCTCCCAGACCAGCGTGTTCGTGCCGCTCTGGCCGGCCTCCGCCGCCACCTGGAGCAGCGCGGTGTTGCCGGCGGTGAGCACACCCAGGGGCTCGCCCACGCCCGAGCCGCGCAGGAACGCGATGTCCTCGAAGAAGCTGATGGCCTCCGGGAACGTCTCGTTGACCAGCGCATCGATGGAGATGGCGCTGTCCTTGTCCAGCTCGTTCGGGACCTCGGTGTAGGCCGTGAGCTTCTTGGCCTCGAGGACGATGCGGCCGAAGTTGGGCTGGCTCTGCGCCAGCGCGGCGCCCTCTTCCGTCCAGAAGGCGATCACGCCGCCGTACACGCTGCCGTTGTTCGTGGTGCTGTCGATCATCGGCATCGAGGCGCGCAGCGAACTCATCGGGATGACGCGCGCCCGGGGCCGGACCACGGCCGTCTCCAGCGCCACGCGCAGCAGCTCGGTGCGGAACTCCTCGGGGATGAGGAAGCCGCCCTGGCTGGGGTCCGTGCTGGACATGGCGTTGCGGATCTCGCCGCGCTTCTTGTTGAGCTGGCCGCTCTCGTCCCGCACGGCGGCATCGCCGTTGCACGCGGTCAGGAAGTCCATCAGGTCGGAGAACTTGCCGTCCAGGGCCGTACCCTCGGCGTGCTTGCTCCACCGGCCGGTGGTCTGCCGGTCTTCCCGCACCTCAGCAGGCGAGAGCCGCTTGCCGTTCTTGCGGAACTCCACGGCGTGCTCACGCGCGAAGTTGGCGATAGCCGTGTCGATCTGCTCCTGCACGTTCTCGGAGACATCGGTGTTGGCCTTGTTGAACTCGCGATTGTAGTTCGTCATGAACTCCGCGAAGTTGCCCTCATCGATGAGAGCCTTGAGCTTGCCCTTGTCGAGCAAGGTCTCCTTCAGGTCATCGGCCGTGTTCGGGACGGCCACGGGAGCGGTCACGCTCTTCCCCTCTCACTGAGCATGAGCAGCATGCTCATGCTGTGACGGTGCTCCGAAGCACCATCGTTCTCCGTGGGGACGCTCTCCTCATCTCCCGTGGTCTCCTGCTCCTCCGTATCGGGAGAATCGGGAGCATCGTGCTCCTCGTTCTCCTCCTCCGGAGCGTTCTCCGGGAGCGTGTTGCGCACGCTCTCCGGGAGCTTGTCGATCCACCCGGTGAGCAGCTTAACGGTTGAATCGTCAACCTCCTCACCTCCGGTGATCTCATCCACCAGCCCAGCCTCGAGCGCCTCCTGGCCGGTGTACCACGTGCCGTCTTCACCGTTGACGGTCATCAGGTTGCGCCAGTAAGCCACATCCTCGCCGGCACGCTCGGCGTACATGTCCGCGATGTTGTCGCTGACCTTGTCCAGCAGGTCACCCGCGCTGCGGTGAGTGTTGCCGTTGCCGTACGTCATGGTCATGCCGTCGTGAATCATCATGAAGCCGTTGCGCGCCATGACCAGCTTGTCCCCGGCCATGGCAATGAAGGAGGCAGCAGAGGCGGCCAGGCCGTCCACGTACACGGTGACCGTGCCCGTGTGCCGCGCCAGCAGGCTGTGGATGGCCACGCCATCGAACACATCCCCGCCGCCGGAGTTGATCCGCACGTTGAGCGGCGTGGATGGGCCAGCCTCACGAACCAGGGCGGCCACGTCCGCCGCCGAGATCCCCTCATCGAACCAGCTGCCGCCACCAATCCGACCGTAGATCATCAGCTCAGCCGGCGCGCCCTCCGCCACCGGCTTGCGCAGCGCCAGGCCCGGCACGTCGGAGCGCGGCGAGACGGAGGCGCGCCGGTCCATCGCCACCTTCACGGCGGGCTGGAGCGCGGCCAGGATGGCTGCCTTCCGCTTGTTCATGAACTCCTCCGACGCTTCTTGACCACGCAACGGCACTGGTTGCCGAACTCGGCGCCCACGCACTTGATGTATCCCTTGCCGTCCGGATAGTCCGCGTACGCGTCCGCGCGGTTCCGGTACGTCTTGCCGTCATTGCTGCTGCACTTGTCGCACGTGCTGTCGTCCTGGTGCGCCTCCACCACCCAGCGCATGGCGGCATCCATGTTCTCCGGCGGCGGCGCCTTCTTGGCGGGGGGCGCGGGCACGGCCTTCTTTGCCGGCGCCGGCGGCGGAGCGTCGGGATCCTCGGGATCGGCGCCGGGGACAACGGGCGGGGGCGGCGGCGCCGGCTTCTCGTATCCGAGGTCCGGCCACTCGAGCATGTCGAGCACGTCAGTCGCATCGAAGCCGGCGCCCACCAGCGCCACGACAGCGGCGCTCTTCGTCTCCAGCTCCTGCATGGCCTGCTCGTTGTTCTCCGGCACGGGAGACTCGTAGTCGAGCTCGAGCTTTTTCTCCACGCCATCGCCGAACAGGGGGAGCAAGCCACGGTTGAGCATGGCCTTCCATTGATCCAGCCGTGGCTCCACCAGCCACTTGCCGAACATATATTCGCCGGCCTCCGCGTTGGCGCGGTTGACGTCCTCCACGATGCCGAGCATCGCCTTCGGATAGCCGAAGGCCACCAGCGCCTTGTCCCGGGAGACCACGTCCAGCTCCGCCATCTGGAGATCACGCAGCGAGTAACTGGTCTCGATCCACTTGGCGCCGTTCTCGATGATCGCCACGCGGTGCGCCTTGGAGATGCCCTGGTGCTGCTCCCGCCAACGGTCGCGCATCTCGTCGAACTCATCATCGCCCAGGCGCTTGTCCACCTCGATGATGCCGCCCGGGCGGGCGCTGTTGGCGAAGAAGGAAGCCTGCCATTCCTTGCCGTACCGCTGACTGTCGAGATCCAGCAGCAGGGACTGGAGCGGACCCATGCCGCGATACGGGTCAAGGGGTGACGGTTGGATCCAGCGCAGGAGCTCGCGGTTTTCCAGCGGCACCTTCTCGCCGTCGATCTGATAGATCCAGCCGGCCAGGAAGGTCCACGGATCGGGGACCGGCGCCAGGCGGTCCGGCCGCACCGGGTAGCAGTCGAGCGGGTACTTCACGCCCGGACTGAAGCCCAGCACGATGTTCGTCTCACCGGTCAGATCGTTGTGCTGCTGGCCGGCCATCATGATCTGCTTCCAGCTCAGCACCGGGTTGGGCTTGGCCAGGAAGTCCAGCACAGCGTGCGAGGTGACCTCTGTCCGATCCTCGCGATTTGCTGCCTTCGTGTAGAGCTTCCAGTCCGGCTTGGCCACGGCGTACATCAGGCGGTTGACGATGGGGAACACCACACCATCACTGCCGTACTGGTCCATCTGGTTGACGAAGTCCCCACGTGAACGTCCCTGCTGGGCCCACCAGGAGCGCGTGCCGCGCGCCACCAGCGGAACAGGCGAGCGCATCTCTACGCGGCGAAGACTGGCCAAGGACCTCACTCGATCACGCGCCGGCGCGTGAAGGCGTTGTGAAGTGTGCGGCCGGTGGACGGCATCTCGGCACCCAGCTCATGCATCTCGGCGCGCGCCTCGAAGCCGGGCTCCTCCGGATCGCCAGCATCCACGTCCGCAGGATCCACGGGGTCAACGCGCTCAGGCTCGCGGTGCTCCATCGGCCCTCCCGTCACGCGGTCCCGTCATGAACTCCAGGGACAGGCAGGCGATGCCCCGGGCGGCCAGGCCGCCCCATAGTCCCAAGCCCACGAAGGCGGAAGCCACCAGCGCGCTCAGCCCCACCACGATGAGCAGTACCGTGCGCACCTGTGTCAACCGGCCCCACTCCATGGCGCGAGAATACAGCAGAGCGCGCACCGTGGATCACGATGCGCGCTCATGAATTGCGAGCTGGTGCCCTACTCGCCGCGCGGCCACTCCGGGTGCTGGAGCAGAAGGACGTTGATCTCCGTGTTGAGGCATTCGTTCGTGTCGATGTCGTACACGTACCCGATGTACCTCTGGAAGCTGGTGCGCTCATCAGGCTCCGGCTTGGCCGTCTGCTCCGTGCGGATGCGGAACGGCCACTCCCGCAAGTTGGTGATCGTCCGCACCAGGCACCAGTTGGCCGTCTGCACCAGAGTCTCCTGGCCGCCCGGCTGGCTGAGCTCCGGGGCGCGCACATTGCCCAGACGGATCCATTTCTCCACCCGAACGTCCATGCCCAGGTCGATCAGGAAGCGGACCGTGTCCCCGTCATGCACGGAATCCTTGTGTGGGCCGTAGCCCTGGCCGGCCAGCTTGGCGCGGTACTCCCACATCGCTGCTCCTCAGATGGTGGAGATGATGATCTTCCCGGAGCCACCGCAAGCGGAGCACGTCCGGCGCTCCCACTTGCCCGGCTTGGTCTCCACCTGGATGGTGCCCTGGCCGTGGCAGTTCTGGCACGGCCGTACGTTCTGCTTGGCCATGTTTCTCCTCTTTCGTCGTGCTTCACTCAGATGTCAACTACTCTATCACAGCCAGCGCACGGACGGGGAGCCCTTCAAGTCGAAATGCGCCACGGTGTATCGGCTGGCATCCATGGCGTGATCGTTCTCCTTCTCGGGCTCATCAGGCACCTTGCCCGTACCCTGCTGCATGCTGCTCTGCCGCTTCCAGACGTAGCCCTCGATCTCCTCGGCGAAGCAGGTGGGCAGGCCGCGCTCCTTCAACTCCTGGTCCCGGGAAACCAGCGAGTCGCGCAGCACGAACATGCGGGGCTTGCCGTCACCGGCCAGCTCCAGCCGCTTCTGCATGGCCTGGATGCCATCGCTCACTGTCTTCGTGGCGGCCACCGTGCCCATGCCCACGTGCCGCTCGAGCGTGGCCCTGTCCTCCGCATCGTGGTCACAGATGATGGCGCGCGGCTTGGGGTAGAGCCACTGGCCGGCGCGCTCGCCCTGCTTGTACTTGACCACGTCCAGGATGTCGCGCGCGTGATCCTCCACCAGGCGCTGCGTCCGGTAGATCTCCTTCTCCAGCCACAGCCGGCCGTCCGGATCCACGGCCCACATCTGCCAGACGAACGGGTTGGTGAATCCGAAGTCCACAGCCCAGTAGCGCGGCCACTCCAGGGGCAGGCGCTTGCGGTCAGACAGGTGGATGTCCGGGCGCCACTGGCCGTAGATGATCCCCTCCGCCGCCGCCCACTTGCCGTCCCGCAGGCGCAGCTTGCGCACACCGGTCAGCGCGTCCAGCTTGGCGATGTAGGCGCTCCCGTACTCCGTGACGTTGCCGGCATCGTCGAACAGCCGGGGGTTGTCCTCGTGGTGGCTGACCAGCATGCGCGTGGTGCCATCGTCCGCGCGCTTCTTCAGCCAGTGGCTGGGCTGTTGCGGGTTGCAGTCCGCGATGATCTGTTGAAACGTGACAACCCCGTTGCGCAGCCGGGTGGTGATCTTCTCCCAGTCATCGGCCGTGCAGTCCGTGGCCTCCTGCACGAAAGCCACGTCGTACTCCGCGCTCATGATCTTGTCGGGGTTGTCCAGCCCGCCCACCGTGATCGTGGCGCCGTTGGAATAGATGTACTGTGCAGGCTTCTCGCCACTGCCCCCGTACCACCAGCAGATCCTGGCGGCCAGGGCCTCCTTCGCCACTTGCTGCTGGAAGGTCACCAACCCCGTTGCCGTCAACGACTTGTGCGTCTTGCGCACCACCAGCGCGCGCATGCCGGGGTTGAGCATGCACATGGCGTGGATCTTGTACAGCGCCCCGAAGCTCTTGCCCGTGCCCGCCGGGCCGGCCAGCAGTACCTCGGGATCCCGCGCCGTCATCACCTCGCGCGCGGCGCCGCGCAGCGCCACCTGCTT
>JACCDR010263974.1_pt1 | contig 16845 bp, 15 predicted proteins | sample 7446431 | NCBI WGS metagenome assembly JACCDR01 (sample SAMN15323443, study PRJNA562643) | freshwater metagenome | isolation source: river surface water | place: USA:Blue River Watershed | collected 2017-08-17 | reverse complement strand
AGTGCCTTACCAGTTAAGGGTTGAAAGGTTTTATAGAATGGTCCTTGGGAGGAGCCACATGTATCGCACATTACTTAGGTCCTTTAGTAATTTGAAACTTATTCCAAGCATATATAGAAGCTTTGTTAGCTATTTGTTCAGCTAGATACTCTGCTTCCCAATCAAACCAAGTGTCTTCACGATCTACTAAGGAATTTTCTTTAGCATATCTACGTAGCTCTGTCTTTAGTATATCTTTAGCTGCTGTATAAATAGATAAGGTATCTATATCATAGGTCATTACTGCCACCAAGACTTTTTCTTCTCTAAGACTTTTTGATGGTTTGTCAATATTTTAACAACCTTTTGTACGAATTCCACATTCGATTTATTTATTTCACTTTGTGTTTCTGTAGTTTGCGCCACTAATTTAACGAATTCAGCCAAACTCTTATTTACTTCTCTTTGCTCTTCAATAAATTGTTCTATCTCTTCTTGTGTCATCTTACATGCTCGATTGCTTTATCTTCTGATAAGGTTGTCCAGTCAGGCCAATTACGTTTGTAATTAACCTCCATCTTGTCGTGATATGTACTTATGATTTGTTCAGGACTAAACCCTGCCCGCCAAGCACCATCAAAAGCAAGAATAATTACATCTACCCACTCAGTAACATCAGTAGGGTCTTTCTTAATCTCTCTTAGTTCCTTACGTATATGATCTATGACACCATTAGTCCTATTGCCCGGACCAAATGTCTTAGTACTCCACTCTTTCTGAACCTCTATGTCAGATGAAGTGATTACTGTACTCACTATTTTCTTCCTCTTTCTCTGATTCGTTTCTCCAGTATTTGGTTAGCAGTTCTTGTGTTTTTCTTCGACTCTTCAATTGAGTTAGCATATTCTGACTCTGCATCAATCTCTTCCTGTGATTCCTTAAACTTGTTTTTTGCAACGGCGATAACATAGTTAAGAGGGTCGCCTCCTAGTTCTCTATCCGATGATTCAACAATGGCTTCAAACATAGGCCAGTACCCATACAGGTTTATTGCCTTGTAAAGTCTAGGTATGTTAGAGGCTCGTACTCCGAGAAAACTCTCATAGAATACGAGCCAGTGCTTTTTACCTATTGACTTTAGTTCGAAGTGCCATCTTGAAAGAGGTTTAACTTCCTCCATGACGGCCATTCCTTATGCCGGAACAGGCGTGATACCACGTAGCTCATTTAGAGTCTGCATTGTGGCACCCTCTAACATCAGTTCAATCTCTTCAACTGTGTTAGGTTCTGCGAGTAACTGTAGATCAAATCTCTTCTGAGGCTCATTAGTCTCAGCATCAATGAAATCAGCCTCCGTTAAATCGCTAGGCTGTTGTGGAACAGCAGCAATCTTTCGATCACGGCCTGTACCCTGAGTCTGGAATGTAATATCGTAACCTGTGATATCCTTGTCCCAATCCTCTTCGCCCATCTTTTCAACGGCGTTAAGTGTCGTAGTAAATAGCTGTGGACCACCCTCTAGAATCTTAACCTTGTTCAGTGGAACGAAGTCACTCTTCTTTAGGTCAGCACCACAAGTCTGACACTGCTTACCGGGAGTTACAGAATTACAAGACGAGCATACAGTGTGTGGTGTTCGATCAAGAACGTTAACAATGTAACGCTTTCGTGCTTTCTTATCTGAATACGTTTCGTCGTCCTTATCTAATCCCTTAATCAGATTATCAATCGGACAAACCTTTGTCTGTGCTGTAACATTAGGACAGACAGCCGCCATACCACGGCCCTCGTTTGCTTCCTTGATCCAGTGCTTCCAAACTAACTGGGCTTTGGGATCAAGAATACGTAGGACAGTTCGATATGCGGGACTAAACTTTACATAGTCTGAGGATGTGCGTGTTCTAGTTGCTGAATATGACTTGGCTTCATCTGCGAATGGCAATGTAATTTCTCCTTCAAATAGCTGCGCCGTATTCCGACAAAACAGGAATACCATCGGCGTACTTATGATGATAGATAGTGCGTAAGTGCTGTGTCAACTCGTCGGCTTGTCATACCTCCTACATGAATAATTGAGAGTTTCTGTAGCTCTCTCACTATAATCATAGTATCATGTAAACGTACTCAAAGTCAACTCAGAAATAAAAATAATCGGGGTCCAGATTTCTCCGAACCCCGATTCTGCGGCGGTCTAGCTAACCTTATAGTGTGTCTACTACGACAGGGTTGGCCTCATTAACAATTTCCTCAACTGTGGCTGGGGCATAAACGATTCTACGAATCGCTTCTGTTACAAGTGCTGTTACCAGCAATGTAAGACCGTTAGCAACGCCGTCTGGCAAAGTTTCGTACCCTAGTGCGTGACCAATTGCATTAGCTGCTGTCAATGCTGCGGCTGTACCGTAAGCAATTAGACGTGCTGGCTCGCTCTTTAGATATTCTTTTACTAAATCTAATGGATTTAAGCTCATGTTATATCACCTTCCTTAATTTACTCTACTACCAAGTTTGACGTTGGCTACTGGCACGTAATAACCAGAATAATTCTTTGAATATTTACCTGATGTTATGACGTAACAACGTGTTCCACCTTTTGTAAACTGTACTCCACGTAGTTCTAGTCTAGTACCTACAGGAATTCTATTATCAGCGGGTCCTGCAACATCTTTATAGACCCATTCCTTAGTATAATCATTCCACAATGATGTAGCTCTTGTTACTACTCCTGCATAGTGCGGTGCAGTTACCGTTGCTGGCTTAATTCTTGCGTGGAATACTTGTCCGACCCAACTTGATCCGTATACTTGACGTGCTAATTTCTGAGCATAATTTCTTAACTCATACTGTGAAACATATTTCCATGTCTTGCACAGTGGATCACCCATCAAAACAGCTCCGGTTGATGAGAATATTGGGGCTAGAATTACAGCATGTCCTCCTGTGAAGGAGTCCTGACATCTAGTAGCATATGTAAACTGATCATAATCTCCCTGCAAGATAACAAAGTATCCTGATTTGAGATTAGATATTACACTAGTCCAGTTGTACCCATTACGAACATCTAGGTCTTGTCCCCAATGATGCCATGCTCTATCTACATTATATAGGTTTGTCCCTTTCCGTATTATATCAAGAGGAGTTCTACCTGTATACGGTATTAGTTGTCCTCCCCAAACGTTTATTCTGCCCCCCGACACTACGTCTAGGCCCATAGCTCCACACTCTAGCGTGCAGATATATCCATCTAGTGTTGTAGTAGGATCACCTATCTGTGCTTTAAAAGTCGGTAGTCTTACAGCCATTATACACTCACTATCTTCGTCTTGTCAATGTTCTTGATATAGCATAGCGTAGCATCAGCATCCGCTGTAGATGTTCCTATGCATATAAGTCCCCAATCTGTTGATCCTTGTACTAGACCAAAGAACCACGCATTGCCTGATGGACCTGCGTATGTCTTTAATACTGTTCCATCTGTACCTCGATACAAAACAGTAACATTTTTAACAACAGGATACTTCTGTACTACTCTACCTGTTGCTCTATCAAACGGTGCCCCTGCGTAGATCATTTTATCACCAACCTCGTAAAACTGCCCATCCTTAAATTCATATTCATACATATCATCTATGACAATATTAACGTAGCTAATATGTCCACTAGAGCCCGGTCTTTTTCCAATCCATTCAGCAGTTGCTCCGTAGATATCCGGTAAGTCCCTTTCTTCTGCGTAATTATGTAGATAGATTGCATAATCTTTAGCTGCATCTAGGTGGTTGTTGTACTTAGCATAGGTATATCCATTGCCCGGACTATACTTACCCACAGCATGGATAGTTAATGAGCTATCCCACAACATATTACCCCAGCTTTTAGTTACTAAGGCATGTCCCATAGTACCGTACTGAGATTCAACACGATACTGAGCTAAAGCAAAAGAAGGATCAACGCCCTCTTGTATAAACCAATTCCATATTTGCTGTGCCTCAGGGACAGCAGGAGAATTCTTGGACTTTAACAGCCCCAAGAATCTTGTGTATGTAATTCTAGGAGGGGCAAGAGTAGGCGAATTATAGTTTATTGCCATTTCCGTCTCCTTATAGTAGTCTAAACATGTCCTTTATTACTCCTTGGAACTGATTTCCAATGTAAGGCCATGAGAATTGTTCTTGTTTAATAAAATGATAAGCATCTTCGGAGAACTTCAGCCTTAATGCTTGGTTATTATACAGTATTTCTAGCTTACTTATCAAGTCATCTACATCAGATAATCCGCCCCAAGTGTTTATCTCGGAGCCTGTAGCTAGCCATGCTGCTGTCTTAATGGTCAATCCTCCGTGACCTTCAACTAATTCTTCTAGACAAGAGTGACCACTAACTAGTTGTGGACATGCTGTTGCCATAGATTCGGCTACTGGTAGCCCGAACCCATCCCCTAAACTAATCAAGCAATTGACATCAAAACTGTTGTAGATAAGATTCAATCGCTCATCGTCAACACCCCTAGCAGGGGTAAGACCTTCTGTTAAGATAAGTTTATCTGCCAGATCAAACTGATTAATCAAATCAGGTAGATCAAAGCCAAAGTCATGGAGTGCTGTGTGTAAGTATAATTTAGCGTCGTCTTTATCTTTAGAAAATTCTTTGAATGCTTTTAACATTATATCGAAACGTTTTCTGGGCTGGTTTCGTGCTACCATACCAACAACAAAGGCATCCAGTGGTATGCCTAACTCGTTTCTAGCTGCTTGTTGATTAACTGGTCTATATGTTTTTGTATCTACTCCATGATATATCTGATACAAATTATCAGGACGTTTTCCCTTGTTAGATTCAATAATTACTCGTTCTCCAAACTTAGAATAACATACCTGAGCATCTAAAGAGTTTAATAACTTAACCCAAGACGGTTTAAAAGGTCCAGCATCTACAGGATAGTAAGCCATTGTCTTCATGTATGGAAACTCGTTAGGTTTTATATTCCATGCATCTAGCATGAGCCACGGATCATTCAACATGAAAAGTAGATCGGGTTTCTCTGCCTGTACGATAGGCCAAACCTGATCTACACCATACATCTGAGCCGGTCCTCCCGGTCGAACCGGGTAAATCTTATAAGGAAATTCCCTCTGATCATACGGACTGCCGTAATGATTAATCCCTAGAATGATAATTGTGTGACCCTTAGCCTGTAGTTCTGCTAGTAAATTCTTAGCTACAACTCCAAAGCCCGTCGTCACGGTCGGGGAATCGCCCCAATAAAGTATTCGCATTAACCTCTCCTCGGCCTTTTATTAAACCTCAAATACTACTAAATAAGGGCTTAGTCAAAGAAATCTCTATATCTCAACATGTTCGGACAACTACAGTCTTTCTCAAACGGCTCTATAATGTATGATACCATGTCCTGTGCTAGTTTTTCAACTCTTACTTGTACTTTTTTCTCCTTCCAGCCTAAGTCTCGTGCTTTATGAAGCGTACCAACAAGGCTAGTGGAAGAGAATAGCTCCCATGTACGTCTATTTTCCTGTACTCTTTTTATTTCTGCTTCTTGTGTTGTTTCTATCATGATCGTAATAGCTCCAATACTTTATCTGGGTGAGGGTGTGAAGTCCATTCTCCCTTTAAAGGATCGCCTCCAATTTCAATGATGGCCTGAATTATTTCCTCTGGTGTATAGCCTGTACCATATAAAACTTGTGCGTAAGCAGTGCAGGTTGCTAGATGTTGGCTATGATGATGGGTTTGATTAGGACAATATGCATGTGCTACTAGAGTTAACTCTTCAATAAATTCTACTTTATCCATTAAGAAATCTCCAATCGTACTTCTACTCTGCCTACTCCTGCCCCCGCAGTTACCTCTACTTTGTGACTACCATGACCTCTTAAGAAAGAACTAATATCAATATTCTTCCATGTGTTATTCACATCACTGAGTTCTATGGTTTCACTTCCAAAGATATATTTGGTAACGTCTCTACCATCTATATATACTCTTACATCTGATGGGTACATTTTTACTCCTTACGCTTTTTCGTATCTACCTATATCTGGCGCTGCGCCAAGATATGATTCTGCTGTAACTCCTATCTCACCCTCGTCTATAGCGGGTGATCCTGCCTGTAATGTATAGTCTCCGTTTAGTAGGGGATTGGCTTGTACCCCATTCATTTCATAGCCGGTCCATGTTCTTACATTCGCTATGCTGCTGGTGTTCCCATGCCCTTGAATATAAGCAATTGATCCACCACTACTGTTGTAATATAAATTATGATCAATATCAACACCAGACGAAAGCAGTGGAACATTATCAATAGACAGCATTTTATCAGTAGCTTGACATAGATTATTTTTAACTACCAAATTGTTTATTGTGCCCGCGAAATCTCCTGCATCCCCTACATCTATAGCAAACACTGTCGTATTTAAAAACGTGTTATGCGCTACGACAGAGTTATCGGCTGATCTTAGAATGATACCGTGTCTAGGTCCGGGTACATTTATTGTAGGTCCGGCCCATAGAACATTTCTAAGTACTCTAAGATTAGAGCAGCCGGGTGAATCTCCGCCTGTTTCTGCTAGGTTCTGTACGTCATACATTCTATTGTTTTGTACAGTAACATTAGAACAATTGAAGAATTCAAATGCTCCACCGTCTGTACCAAACTGTGTTGAGTATGCTCTTAGCCCATAGTAAAACTCATTCTGGACAATGGTTGGGCCAGTAACGTTAGTAAAGATGTAAGCATTAGCGCCTCTATCTCCTGATCCCGGTCGTGTAGGATCGCCTACATCTACTGTCATCGTATCCATGTGGTGGATAGTATTACTGTCGAAGGTTACGTTACGTCCTCTGCCTGATATCTGTACACCAGAATCACACTTAGACATATTGCAGTTTGTCACTAGTACATTCTCTGCCCCCGATAGATACATCGCAAAGCTTCTACAATTTCTAATGATACAATTATCTATCTTAGTAGTAGCTGCTGTAGATGATATTTTTATTCCTGCTCCCCACTGTTTATTGGCTCCTTGTATCTCAAAGCCCCTTAAGATAGTTTGTGCAGTTATGTTTACCACAAACTGTATAGCTTGGTTAATAATAGGACGAGCATCACCTGCATATGCTTCAAAGGTAATACCGGGCCGCGTGATATTAACCGCCAAATAATTTCCCTGACGTACATATACCTTAGCCCCTGAGGGTGCTACTGTAGCAGCGTGCTGTAAAGTTTTCCAAGGAGTAGACAGGCTTGTACCATTGTTAGTATCCGCTCCAATAGCAACGTCTACGTAATAGGTGCTAGTTGGTGTCGGATCAGGGCCGGGATCAACTGGTTCTGTAGGTGGTATGGGATCGGGTTCTACTGGTGGTGGTTCATCTGGATCGTCTGGTGGTATAGGTGGTGGGTAGTAAGGGTCTGGGGGTGGTATCGTATCTGTATCAGGAAGAGGAATAGAAACAGTTCCATAGATATAACAAATTCGTACAACATCCCCTACAGCAACAGGAATAGTGATAGTTACTATACCTGCTGAAGCATTAGTTTCTTCAAAGGTTGTTCTCTGTGTACCTGAAATAAATAAGGAGATACTACCCGGAATATACCCTCGGTCTAAGGTAATTACTTGCTCCCCATCAGCAAATACCTCACACGCTGAACAAAATCCATTAGAGCAGCAACTACTAGGTGGCGGAGGAGAGAAGAATATATTCATAGTAACTGTAGAGTTTGTATCTGTTTCAAAGTCCATCTTAAACGAAAGCTCTGAATCAAATACATCCCGGACTCGTTCAATCTTATGATCTATTCTTGCGTACCTATTTAATGCATCCTTTGCATCATTTCTTTGTCCCCGTATTTCTCGTCCTACTTGTTTTAATGTATCTGACATTTATAACACCGTTGAAGTAAAGTTTCTAAGCTTAAGATAAAAATCATCGTCTACAAAGTCATCGTACCCTAACGATATATCAAATGTAGTCATTGGTTGATTACCTGTACCCTGTATTAGCCATGTTGAAGGTTCTGTAGTTCCTGATTCCCAGAATTTTGCGTAGAAAATACCTGTTTCTTCTCCCGTCTTATCTACCCTGAATTTGATTGTCCACCACACACCTGCTGTTACTGTTGAACTTGAGTTGTTGTAAGAAGGAGTAATACCATTACTATAAGTATCAGCGAATCCTTGCCCCGCATTTATTTCTATCCAAGGGGCACCATTATTCATACCTCCAAAACTTAGGAACCAGTTAGGTGTGCGTGTTAGTCCAACAACACTACTTCCAGCAGTGGTTTGCCATTGTGGTGCTGGTACAATCCTAGGTGTAAAGAATTCAAACGTAGCCTCAGCAGACTCTTCACACATAAAGGGCGCTGCAAAGTTTAAATCTACAAAAGCACTAGTTGATGACCGATCATTGTAAAGGTCTACAGTACCCGAAGCAGATCGTCTACACAAAGGAAAGGCATTGGTTGTTGAAGTTCCTCTGGCTTTGAAACCAATTATGACTTCACCATCTTCAAAATCTAAACCTGTTCCTACATCCTGTTCTACATGAACAGACTGACCACTATCTATTTCTAAATATGTTTCGACTGAAAGAGTGGCAGAGCCGGGAAGGTTTCCACAATATTGTGGTAAATCTGTGCCATTAAATTGAAAGGCAGTGGGGCCACATCTCAAGTTAAGTGACTCCTCACTTTCAAAACAACTACTATGTGCAGTACATAGTAGTAAACCATCTGCAAATATTCTGATGTTCTTAAATGAGACACCTAGATTCCCTGTAGGTGGAGACAAGAAACCATTATCTACCTTAGGCAGCGTAACTGCTAACGCATGTGGATCAGCCACCCTAATACTCCACTGTATCTTTCCATCAATATCGTTTAAATCAAAAGAAAAGGGGTGGTAAGCCTCATTAATAGTCCCGGTGTAGCTTGAAATCTGGTCGCCGGGAAGCCACTCTAACTCAGGTGGTTCATCTGTTAAATCTGTCTGATCAAATAGTATTGTACAAGGATATCCAGTCCACTCATTTGCTCCTGTTATACGCATTTCTCCTTCAAAATGAAGAAGTCCTATAGGCACTTCTGTGTAAGCGGCTGTATTTTGAACAGAGAAGTTTGCTACTTGTCCGTCACCTATACCCCCACCGAAAAACGGGAATGATACTCTAAGCAAAACATCTGGAGCATCGTCATCAGCTACACCAGTATGTCCAAAAGGTCCAGTAATAACTACCTCATAGGGATCACAATGACCGAATCTTGGCTGACCATCACCCGGATAGCAAGTTCTACTTTCCCATTGTGCGCCTAAAGTAAGATATGTAGATGCTGATGTTTCATAAGCTGTCCACCTACCTCTACTCTGATCCCCCCACACAGTTACAGAATATACACTAGCTGTAAAATTTTCATGATTTATGGAAGATAGGTTAATAAATTTCCATTGTAAATTACTCGTATTAGCTGGTGGTGTTGGTAGGGTAAATAAAGATAGACTCCAAGCAGCAGGTTCCGTAATGCTAGCATCCCATAACTTCATTACCCAGCCAGAATTTATAATCTGTGCAATTCTTAAATAATAAATACCCTCTGGTACAGCCATCGAAGTAGATGCTGACCCATTAGTTGCAACCCAAGGAATAGAAAAAGGAGTAAGAGAATCAATAGCTTCTGCTGGTGCTTGTATAGTTAGTGTTCTATTAGTACCACTTCTTGCACCAATGTCAAATCTAATTATATTATCATTACCGATTAAATCTCCTAATCCTTGATTCATTCTACAATCTATATCTACTAACTGTGATGCAGAATCAAATCTAATCTTGTATAAAGCTTCCCATAGAGGACCAGAAGTACCATTTATAAGAATAGCATTATCACTTATACCTGCTGCTCCAAAACCATCCCAATCTACATTTGTAGGAGGTAAACCAGTATCTCCATCTATCCAACTACCGCAATCACCCTCTGAAGCACCCGGATCAGGATTCATTTTAGTGAAATTATCATAGAATAATCTAGCCAAGCCTAAATACGCCTTGGGTTCATCAGGCACACAATCAGAATCTTCTACACACGGACGAGATTGGTCGGAGTGGAGATAGCAAATTGTAGCTGTGTATTGATCTAATGATTCACTTTGTATATATACCTCTGTCCCGCCCATTTCTTCATATTGAGAGGGTAGGATCGGAACACCATCTAGGAATACGGCTACTGTTCCCGGTAGGTATGCAGTTGTTACATTAACGTAATGGTTGCCAGCTTCTAGTTCAAATGAATCACAGGCTTGCTTTACGCATTCAGCAGTTTCGCACTCACCTACCGGGGGAGGTTTGTTGAAGTTAATATCCATGAATACTGTCGTGTCATTTCTTTTTGTATCGAATGACATTTCAAACGGTATATCCGTGTCAAATACATCCCTGATGCGTTCAATTCGGGGTACGTTTTTCTTGACTCTTGTAAGAGCAAAGTCTACGTCCCGTCTTGTTCTTCTTAACCCTCTACCAACCTGATTTAAATTATCTGAGGCCATTTAATACACTCCAAATCATATGTAGTTCCAGATGCAGAAGATTCTAGTCTTGATTTTCGTGAGACTCTTACTCTAAGTGGGCCTTGTTTCTTGGTATAGAGTATGAATGAATCTCCTTGATCTAGATCAAAGTCTTCAGTTGTTGAAACACTGATGCGTTTTTCAGGCGCTTTTCTTTTTCTTAAACTAGTTCTCTGCAAACCAATCAATTGAAAGTAATCAGCAATATTTCTAAAGTCTTCCTTTCTCATGATTGTTCTACCTAAGTCTGCCCGCGTTTCTTTATCCTCAGTGATAGAAAATAGTGGTAATCCGTCTATGTCAGCACCACTTGATACTAGCATACTAGCTATATTGGTTGTGTCGTTAACAAGATTCCAACTTATAGTTGCGTTATGTCCCTCACGTAAGACCACTTCTGTATCTGTACCTATTCGTGGTTCTATTCTAATACCCTCTTCGGTAATATCCCACTCTGCTTGAATAGCCTCAGCTACAGAAGTAAGAATTTCTAGATGCTCCTCATTTTCGAAAGAGATAGACAGACCTACTCGTTCATGTACAGATAAGCCATCGAAGTAAACATACTTGTTAACCTCAGCAGGTGTGCCTGTAGGTGTTACACAATCGGAACAACGATCTACAAAGTTATCAAACTGGTTAGGGTCTGGTGTAGTAAAAGTTTCAATGTCACTAGGTAATAGGTATACGCCTAGTAGATATTTATCCCACGGCAGTCCATCAGGAAATGCGTCGTTGCTGTCGAAGATAATAGCCTGAGTAATCTCCTGCCCCCGAGAGCCTGTATCTAGATCAACAACTAGCCTACCGTTGGAGTCTCCACCGGGTATTAGAATGTTGTTAACGTTAGGATAATCGTCATAGATTGGTCTACCGTTAGCTCGTATTAGACCTATGCTAATTCTACCATGATTTTTACCCTTAGCCCCGTAAACAACAACCCTATCTCCTTCGAAGTGAAAGTTCATAAAGGCATTAGTGTTCCATTTATACATAGAACCACCACTAAACCTCTTGTCATAGATTTGAAGGAACCGTTCGGGCGCACTAATGTTTATCCTCTTAGTGTCCTCGTTGTACGTAGTCATTGAGCCTGACCAGTACCCTTCGATTGAGTCTATTGAGCAGTACCCACCATCTAAGTTAGTGATCTTTATTTCGTATACCGTGTCAGATAGAAGGGTGCCTGATTCATATGTAATCTCGTAGACAAGCTCAGAAGAAATGTTGTTTGGTAAAGGATAGTTATCCTCTAATGTTGTCCATGAAGTCCATGCTTCTGTTTCCCAATGGGCAGGATTACCGGGTGTTCCTGTTGTAACTCTGGGTATATCCTTATGACGTATTTCTATTCTTACTTCTGCGCCCGTAGAAGATGGTGGTACTGTTGCATACCACTTAAATGATTCTCCTCTAAAGTGAACAATAGCAAAGTCATTTGCCTCAGTTGTGTAAGAGTAGCTTCCACCCCATGATAGAGGGTCACTTACAGACGGCCACGAATCTACGTAGCTAATTGATACGTTTGATGAACCCTTTGTTAGAATAGAGCTTGTAAATGCTGGCGCTTGTATCAGAACGTTACTACCATCGGCTGTGTCGGTAGAGTAAATCAGGTTGTTATACTGGTCTACAATACCGAAGTTAAATCCATCAGGATAACAGTTGCTACAGTCTGTACCATAGAATATGTTGTAGTTATTAGAAGCATTTTGCCAGTTTATTCTGAACTTACGGAAGTATCCTCCCGGCTCATACTTCTTAAATCCTTCCTCTGTTGTTTCTACATCCCCCGTATCAGGTGCATGACTGTAGGTAATCTGTAAATTGTTGTTGTCAATTCGTTGCAGAGCTAGAGGCTTGATAGTATCTCGGGTCATAATTTCCTTAAAGATACCTATCTCAGAAATAGATGCATGGCAATCGTTTTGTGGCTCTAGGATACGATCAGATATAACTGACCCTTCCATGATGCCCGGACCATCCCCTGTAATCCAAGGTAAATCTCCTGACTCATAGGAAGGGTCACACTGAAATCTATAACCATCGTTAGGTGGTAGGTCATCAAATACTCCGCCGTACCATGCATGTACGTCATGGATACGTGTGCGTATATACCTTAAGTTGACAGGTCCCTCTAGGTCTTGCTTTACGTAGTAAACAGGAAAGTCTATAGACGTACCACTCGCAGTTGTACCAAAGTAGTATGTTGTAGGGTCTGGTCCCATTATCAATCTATCACTTTCAGTTGTATAAAACTCAGTCCAGTCTCCGAAGCGACGATTTTTATAGTGTGTAATCGTTCCTGTTTCATCGTCAGCATAGTCTAATGAGAATTCATAGGCTCTGTTACCTTTTCTTTCTTTGCCACCCCAGTAGGGAAGAACAACAGTTACCTTACTGATATCGTAAGTATCTCCTAAGTCAATAATGTGAGTATCAGCAGTAGACATACCTGCCCAGAAAGAATCGGTAGAGAAATAAGTGTTTGTAGGCTCAATTTCTCCCGGCTTGAATAATCCTTGGTCATCGTCAATTACGTTGTCTTTTGTTTGCTGGCTTAGGCCATAATATTTAGAGTTAGGGTCTACATTACTGCCTAGTACGACACCCCTCTCTAGCGTAACTGGCATTTCTCCTGCTAACGTAGTAGTACGAGGTTCAATAGCAATATTTTCATACCTAAGATCGTCAACGATAGAATCAATAGCTGCATAGAAGGTTTTCTTGGTCTTAATGAAGTCTCTAAGGATAGCTGAACGCCCTGCCCCTTCAACTTTCCAATCCTCATTAGCCTCTGTAATAGAAGTAATAGGACCGTAGTTTAATCGTTCATTTTTTACTGTATCCCATACCTCCCAGTACTTTTTATAGCCCTCTAGGTCAGGGTTTATAACATCAGCTTTAGGGCTATTCTTAGCTATTTCGAATGTAAGTCCTTCATCGGCAGAGCTAACAGACTTGAAATAATTCTTGCTCTTTGCTTGATCAAGAATCACTACGTTGGACCCGTCTGCATCCCTAATTCTAACTTGTAACATTTATAAGTACCACCTATTGTTCCATTGGATTGTGCAATCACTTGCCCCATTTATAACAAAGTATGTTCTACCCGGACCTACATATAGGCCATAGTCCTTGTTATATATTAAATCATTTCGTACCACATTATCAACTGTAACTGAGGATCGTTCAGTATCTATAACGAGGTTAGCTACAGCCCCAGATACACTTACAAAGCCCGCGAAGTCTCCCGTTGCTGTGTATCCAGATACAGTAATATCTGTACCTGTAAGTGTTAGGATCGTTGGAGTCCATCCTCCCTCTAGGAAGTCACGTTCTCCGGTATCCATGTCCGTGTTACCTGTTAGATAGTATGTTCTATCTGAGATAGCCCACGGTTTAGCTTCGAAAGAAACCTCATAGTCTGTAGTTCGTTTGTTTTGAACCGTACTTTCGTTTGTAATTTGTCTTGGTATTACTAGGTAATATCTATCTATTCGTTGAACATATAGTTTACCAAATCCGTGTCTCTTAGTTCTAAGTATAGTGTGTGCTTCTTCTACTTGTCTCTTTGCATCCGCAAAATCAGTACCAACAGTCTTTAATCTAAGACTAATTAGTTTATTCTTAAGTCCTGTGTACTCAGATAACTTAGACTCTATGTACGCAGGAGTGTTTGTTTCAATTGAAATCAAACTTTCGAAAGATTCCATCTGAGCATATCCCGGTAACTGTTTACTGTTGTAAGTTACTACGTACTTGTCTGTACCTATTGCGGCAGTTGCTTGACCAAATCCTCCGAGATACGCGATAGTTGTTGCTGCTTGTCCATGAGTATTACCCTTTGCAGAGACTAATACCTGTGCTTGTCCGTAGCCTCTAATCTTACCAATTACTACTTGTGCTTGACCTGACCCAACATTAAGAGTAATAAAAGCATTAGCTTGTCCATGCTGCATTCGTCTAAGAATAACAAAAGACTGCGCTTGTCCTGATCCTTGACGTTGAATCATAGCAAGCGCTTGTGCGTAACCTTGATTTCTATTGATGAATGCTTGTGCTTGAGCAAACTCAGTTAGAAGAATCTCTACGTATGCCTGTGCCTGTCCGATTCCATTATTACCCGCTATATAAGCATTTGCTTGAGCGTGTCCCAGCGTCTTAGTAATAGTTGCCATCGCTTGAGCAGAATGAATCGCATCGAATCGTCTGATCAAGCCTTGTGCTTGGCCCTTAACTTCTTGAACTACCTGCTTAATTAATACAGAGGCTTGACCATAAGCCCTATTAACCTCTGATATTTGTGCCGCTGCTTGTCCAAATCCTGCAAGTTTAGCTACGAAAGCCTGTGCCTGAGCAAGCTGCAAACCATTAGGGAAAATGGATGCCTGTGCTTGACCGCTTCTACTAATATCTTTTGCTCTAATTCTAGCCTGAGCATTAGCAGACTTATTTACAAAAGTACTTACAGACCAAGCATTAATATTATCTATGTGTAATTCTACAGGAATAAACCCATTGAAGTTGTCTGAATATATGTAAAACCAAATAAATCCAATGTCAGCATTGAATGGTATAGCAACACTTCCTGCCCACACAGGTTCAGGATCAGATGTAGGCCATATTTTTGCGTACAGTGTGCTATCTATAGCCGCAGTTTTTAATGTGTAGTAAACACCGGGCGTAACAGTGTATCCCATAACCTCTTCAATTACGCCATTTCCTGCAAAAGTGGTACTTCTAAAGGTCTTTAAAGCGTTAGATGTAGTACCTTGTTGTAAGAATACACCCGCTGTTCTACTACCATTATTATCTCTTACTCCAAGCTGTATACCAAAATCATCTGGCGGAGCAACACTTAATAAGAAATCTAGCTGTAAGATAACATTAAATGCAGAGACAAGACTTTCAAAATATAAGTCCTCAAAGTCTTCCGCTATATAGCTAGAGATTAGTTTAGAACCATCAATGTAAAATTCAGGATCGCCTGAGAACGGACCTACACTAGTATATGTTGGTCCTATATCTGGTGTACCAAGCTCTCCTTCATTTTCTACTCGTGTGAAAGTATCCTTTAGTAGAATTGTCTGTATAAGCGCCTGTGCCTGTCCAAACTGCTGTTTAATTACACTGTCTATAAACACAGTAGCTTGGCCTGTGGCACTAACTGTTGCAGCTATGTGTGCCTGAGCCTGTCCCCAAACTTGATACGCTAACACAATTATAGTTTGTGCCTGACCACTTCTAGTGACACCAAGTGTTCTAATTCTTGCTTGTGCCTGACCTCTTTTAACAGAGAAAATCAGTGCTTGTGCCTGTCCTGCTTGAAGTGATCTTTTTATATTTGCAAGGGCTTGTCCAGAGCTATTTGTAATCCCTCTTAAGTAGCCTTGTGCCTGTCCGTGGCTTGTTCTAGCAACAATAAGCGCCTGTGCTTGGGCTGATCCGCGTCTTACTAACTTAATGAGAGCTAAAGCTTGGCCTCGACCAGCGGGCTTTACTATAAATGCTTGGGCTTGTCCATAACCATCAGTTCTAACAATTTCTGCTAGTGCTAAACCGAATGCCCTAAAGGTTCTTCTAATGCTAGCTTTAGCTTGACCATAACCAGCAGACTTACGAATGAAAGTACGAGCCTGAGCGTGCGCTCTGTTAGCTCGTTTTATACTTGCTAGTGCCTGAGCATGTTGTCTAGTTATAGCCTTGATGTCAGCTTGTGCTTGACCTGTATTGATACCATAGATATAGCACTGAGCCTGACCACACGCACTATATGTCTGTAATACGTCGCATTGCGCTTGACCAAAAGCACATATTTGTATAAGTGCTTGTGCTTGTCCACAGCCTACATATGTCTGTAAGATATCGCCCTGTGCTTGACCATGTACGTTGCCTTGAACAGTACATTGAGCCTGTCCACAACCATTAGCAGTACCACCAATGAAACATTGGGCTTGTCCGTGCCCATATCCTTGCGTTAATATATCGCATTGTGCTTGTCCAAAACCATATCCTAGTAAATAGCACTGCGCTTGTCCGTGACCATAGCCCTGCGTTAATACGTCACATTGTGCTTGTCCGTGACCCCAATATGTTTGTTTAACGTCGCACTGAGCCTGTCCATGTGCATTACCACGAATTGTGCATTGAGCCTGTCCATGTCCGCCTGTAAATCCAGACTCTTCTACCTGAAAAGCATCGTTTTGAAAGGCGTCAGCCTGAAAAGCACCTGCTGTGCTGTCCTCAACATCGTCAGGACTTCCTAGGATAATATCTCCTAGTT
>JACCDR010375227.1_pt1 | contig 16853 bp, 17 predicted proteins | sample 7446431 | NCBI WGS metagenome assembly JACCDR01 (sample SAMN15323443, study PRJNA562643) | freshwater metagenome | isolation source: river surface water | place: USA:Blue River Watershed | collected 2017-08-17 | reverse complement strand
GAAACTCCTGGGTGTTGTGCACCTTTCAACTTGTAAGCGCTCATTTTTTTGAATGAGGAATTACAGGTGCTGGCATATCGCCCAGGGAAAATTTGCAGTTGCCCTGATCCGAACCACTTGGGGGGGGTTCTGTGCATTGCACATGTGACTGCAACTCACTTCAACCCCATTACCGGATGTAAGAATGTGTTGCACCCGCCCCTTAAGACATGAATGATTACATAACCTTGCATACTCCACTCAAACGCTACAGGGTGTTTCATTTGCACTTAACATGGCTGTAGAACGTCCCGTCAGCGCCACTGATTTGTTGTAATGCGCTGTTGCTCGTCGTTGTTTGGTTTCGCCGGGGATCACCTCACTGCAACGTCTTCCCCGACAAGCTCCTGCGGCGGTGCCAGCATTTCGGCGCGACACCACCCCGCCCCGCGCACGCGTTCCCATCCGTGTATGCGCATGTACTCCAGCGTTTTCTCGCGTTCGCGCGCCCGCCCCCCCGCCTCGACCTCGACCACCCGCACGGGCTGGTGCATCTGCGTCCAAATGCTGCCCGAGCCGCCGAAGTGACACGCTATGCGTTCCATGACCGATTCCGAGAACCCCACGTAGAAGTTGCCCCCTGCGAGTTCGAGCACGTACACGTACTGCCCCGAGAACATTTCGGTGCACCTGGACTGTATGCTGCACTTTATTTCCGCAAGCTGTTTGTGGAACACGTCGGTCGGTAACGTGCCGTGCGCCTGCTCGAGGTGCCTGAGCACCATGAGCTGCATGCGGCACTTGTCCTTGAGCAGCACGAGGGTCTCCATGACACACCTCCAAAAGTTTTTGGCCTGTCGTTTGCGCGGGCGTTCCGTGAGGTCGACTACGCGCGTCTGAATTTTTTTTCTCACCGCCATCGATACCAACAAACCCAAGACAAGATGGCCAGTATGCTCGCACTCGTAGCCGTCGGCGCCATGGATGCCTACATCACCCAGAACCCCGAAGTGTCTTTCTTCACCGTGACCTACAAGCGCCACACAAACTTTTCCATGGAGGCGATCGAACAGACCTTCAACGGAAACATCGGCTTCAACAAGCGTTTCACAACCACTATCAGCCGCAACGGTGACCTCGTCCACGGTTGCATCTTGGAGGTGGAGCTTGTGCGCAACAGCGTGAACCCCAACAGCACCGACGCCATGTACCCAGTGGAGCAGCTGTTGAAGGACATCACGCTGGAGATCGGTGGCACCCAGGTGGACAAGCACTACGCCACCTGGTTCCGCATGTACGATGAGCTGTACCGCTCCAACGACGTGAAGGAAGCCTACCGTCGTATGACCGACTGGTCCCCATCCGACCGCCCCGGCACCCGTCGCAAGTTCTACTTGCCGCTCATCTTCTACTTCAATCGCACCCTGGGTCACTCCCTGCCCATGGTAGCCCTGCAGTTCCACGACGTCCGCCTCACCATCAACACCGCTGATACAGCCACAATGGAAGCCGCTGGCGTTGACACCACCAAGGGCCTGAACCTGCAGCTGTACTGCGACTACATTTTCCTGGGCGATGCCGAGCGCACAGCATTTGCACAGGCCGACCACGAGTACCTGTTCGAGCAGCTCCAGTTCGTGGGTGACGACGCCATCACCGTCAACGGCGTGACACAGCAGATCCGCATCAACTTCAACCACCCCACCAAGTACCTCGCCTTTGTGTGCATGCGCGACGGGGCACCGCACGGCGAGTTCACTGTCAACGGTGACGACAAGGAGGGGTGCGCCGTCGTCGAGGCAATTAAGCTCCAGCTGAACGGCCACGACAAGTTTTCCCAGCGCCCCGGCGAGGTGTTTGAGCTGCTGACCAGTAACCAGGCGTTCGGCACATGCCCACGCCGCGGTATCTACACCATCCCCTTCTGCTTGGCCGCCAAGGACCCCGTCCAGCCTTCAGGCTCCCTGAACTTTTCCCGCGTGGATAACGCCACCCTCTTCCTCACATGGAAGACCCCCCACACCGCGACGTTCGATGAAAGCACCGGCACCGCCCCGTACGACCTCGACCCATTGGCCAAGTGCCCCTTCGAGGCCAAGGATGTTAAGGTGCTGAAACTGTTTGGCGTCAACTACAACGTGTTGAAGGTCAGCGGTGGCTTGGCCGGCCTCTCCTACTCCTCGTAAGTCGGATTTCAGAATTTCAAAAAAATTTAATAGCGTAGTACAAACGCAATGGACAGTCTTTTGAAAGAGCATCTGAAGCGTCAACCAAAGTCGGTTTTTGGCATAGAGCCAGGTACGGCAGATGCGGTCGAATCTGTTGTAAGGGAGTTTGCTAAGCAGCACAGGCCTTCGCGCCGTGGCACTGCGGACGAGGTTGACGACGCCATGGTCCGAGACGTGTTGGTGTTGCTCACTGTGGGTGTGTTGCTGGGTTTGGCGTACGCGGGCTCTTTGATAGCGCGTGCTTGGAGGCCAGTGCCACATGCAAAATTTTTTTCTGATTCAAAAAGACAAGAGCGCGGCGATGGACAATAACCACGTAGACACTCGTACACTTTTGACAATTGGCGCGGTTGCGTTTGGGGTTTGGTGGTTCCTGAACGGCGGGTCGGAGCGGTACTCGGCATTCGTGAGCAGTACATTTGGAGCACCCCACCCCAGTCAGCCGTTTACGCCCGTTTCGTATTCCCCCGTGGCTGCAGCCCCCGAAGGGTCGGTTCCCGTCCCACCCACGCCCAAACCCTTGGACGAAATCCGCGGCAACTTCCTGCGTGCCAGCCAAGTCACCGGCGCGGGTGCCGATACGGTTAGTTCCACGCGTAAGGGTGCGATGTACGGCGATTTGCGCCCCCCCATCCCTGTGCAGAAGGGTACGACCTGGATGAACCAGAGTCCCATCGACGGTAATGAGCGGGTTGCGAGCATCAACGCTCAGCGAGTGGCGTTCGGTATGGCGCCCATCGATGTTGCGAAGTAGCCCGTCCTTTTTTTCCCCATATGACCAATAAACGACCATGGATTACCATACCATGTTCATTTCACGCAGCACGGGATTCCGCCAAGCTTCTGCCGGTTCCCCGTCCACTCAAGCCGCCCCCCGTTTACCTGCCCCCCAAGCCGCCCCAGAAGCTATCCAAGAAGCTGCCCCAGAAGCTGCCCCAGAAGCTGCCCCAGAAGCTATCCAAGAAGCTACCCAAGAAGCTGCCTCTGAAGCTGTTCGTGAAGTACAAGTGCGTACATGGGTGCGACTGGGGTACATGTGCGTATTACTCGGCGTCGTGCTATGTTTTCTTGACGGCATGCAGTTGTAGGCGTAATCGATGGAGGACGTTATGTTAGCACTTGACCGCGCTGCCTGTGAGGGCTTCGATGCGCGTCTTCGCGACTACCTACATAGCTTCAAGCATGTGTGTGCAAAAGTCAGTATGATGACCCTGCACACACGCGCGATGGACCTTGACATAAGTGCCGTATGTAAACGCATTTCGGAGCGCACAGTGTCCGAGCTCGAGCGCCTGCGCACCACCAAGCGCGTGCTCACTGTTGCCAAGCTGGACTGCAGATTGTCGGGGGGTGACCTGTTCCTGAAAATTGACGGCAAGACGTTCCACGACACGTTGGTTTTCCACTACGCACCTAGCTGTGGTCGTGGTCGTCGAAGCGTGAAGGTGTTCCGCAACGGTGCAGTTCACATGACGGGGTTCAGATCGTGCGTGGAGGCCCTAGATGCTTCACGCGATTTTTGCAAGTTCCTGGGCATGACCCCACAGAGCACCGTGACGCTGAGCAACTTCAACGTGACGGCCAAGTGTCCCGCCTGCGTATTCGGCCTTGAGACCCTACGCCGCGTGACAGCTGATGCGAGGCCGGACTGGAACGTTTTCTTGGACCGCGACGTCTATAGTGGGCTGCGCATTCGTGTCAGTTCCAAGGGCACGATTTGCATATCACGCAATAAGTGCCTGGTTTTGACGGGTTTCCGTAGCATACAGACCAGCCGGGACTCGCTGGCTAGTGTGATCGCCCTACTTTGTGCTTGATCTGAGCGTGTTGTACTGCGTGACAGACGACATGACCGACGCCAGGTCGCGTTTGTTGCGTTCTATCATCGATTGTAACGCCGCTTCTTTCTTTTTCATTGCCTCGACCTTCTCTGCCTGTTTTTTGATTTTCAGTTCCATTGCGGCTTTGAACGATTCTCGCGCCGGTTTGCTGAGGAGGCGCATGTCCATGAGCATTTTGTCGTACTGTGCACCTACCTGGTCCTCTGTGCGTTTGTCGCCCCTGCTCATGGCCGAGCCAAGTGCATCTGCCTTGATCTTGACGCCGTCGAGGAACCTTTGCAACTTATGTGGGTCTGTTATGGGCGCGGATGCACTCGATCCCATTGTGGTGTATGCGTGAAGTACTGAAAAAAAATGTAGCAACACCGCCTTAAGACGGCATGCTACTAACGGAACCCCCAATGGAGTAGCATGAGTCTATCGGGCGACTCCGAAACGTCTGTATCTGGCACGCGAATCGACGACGTGGAGCAGATTGCCACGCTAGTGTACCGACGCCTCGTTACGCAGATCTACACGCTTAACTTTGCAGTGAGCGGCAACAACAACGACATATCCAAACTCAAACGCGTTGTGGACCCGTCCTTGCAGGTTGACACCGCGGGGAACGTGTTTGGCATTCGTCTGTCGAACGGGACGGACGAGTACGAGTTGTCGGTTGAGTCTGACGGCCTAGCCATCCGCAAGCAGATGCTGACGGGTGAGTGGGCCCTCATCGGCAAGTTTTCGGGGTGATTATTTTTTTGATAGCGTGTTTCAAACACCATGCGCGCAGCCATTCTTGACGCGGCCATGTGCTGCGCGTCCACGCCCGGCGTTACCCGCGTGCACGTGATGCTCGGCACAGCCCCCGACGGCGGTGTTCCCGTCGTGAACCGTGCCATGTTTCACTACGTGCGGTCTCGCCTGCACAGCTACACGAAATGGGACTGTTACAAGCATGCGACTGATACATTGGAGTTCCAGTACGGTCTGCGCCGCGTCGAAGGTGGCCACGTGGTGACCCGCAAGATGACGCACATTGTCAAGGCCCTACCCCGCTGTGCCAACGTGTCGGGCATTTCCGTGGACGATTGCGACGCCTCCAGGTTCGTGCCCCAGTACCGGGTGCATCGCAAGCGCGACATGTTTTTCCTCAAGGGCGTTTGCTACTGCTTGACCCAGTCCAGCAAGATATGCGGCATGTGGCACTGTGAGGTCCAGTACGAGATCAGCATCCGGTGCGACAGCATAGCGCCTCGGGAAGTCTGTCGCTGCGCAAGCTACGCCGCCGACGTTTCCAAGATGCTAAGCGATTGGTCGGGTCTTGTGCAATGCAACCCCACCGCCGAGTCCCTTGCATGCGTCCCCAGCGTTACCATCGACGAGTAAGTGTCAGGACTCTTCGACCACGCCCTCCGCCTCAGCAACGGGTTGGGTCTCGTTGCCCGCCTCGGGGACGCGCCTGATGGAGTAGCGCGTGACTTCCGGCCTCGACTCTATGATGCGCTTGGCCAACACGGGTGCATTGTTTGCCCCGATGACATCCCGAGCGACGTTGGCGATGAGGTCCTCCGTGATGCCCTTCCTCCCCGTGTGCTCCTCCAGGACGATGCGCCCGCCATAGGGTGCCTTGAGCTTGATCTCGTTAACGTTGTTCTCCCGCATGTAATCGATCACGGTTTTCATGTACTTGCGTTCCTCGCGCGTCAGCACGGCGATCTGTTTCTGCAACTCGCTTTTCCGGTCGCGCACGCCCGCGATTTGCCGTGCTGCCTCCTTGAATGCTGTGAATCGGTCCGCCATGGTGTGCCCGGTACGCTGGGAGTGTGCCCTTAAGGCGGTGTGGTGTACCAACATTTGAATGTCCTGTAGATACCTGCTCGTCGACACCCGCGGTATTCTTCTGCCCAAGCTATCCACGAGACCTACCCGATCATGGACGCCCGGACTGCTGTGAACGCGGCCTTCGCACAGGCGCTAGATGGCGTTGTGAGCGCGTCGGACCTGTTCGACACCGTGCTTCGTACCAGCATTCTGGACAGCATCCTTGAATGCGTCGCCACGGAGCTCAATATGCCCTTGGACGACACGCGCGAGAAGCTGAGCGGTCCCCTCACGCGTGCCATATCCCTCGCGCGCCTGCCCCCCGAAGTGGTGGACTGCAGTCGCTGCGAATTCGTGTGCAAAGACGGCAAACGGTGTAGCCGTAAGGTCCGCATGGGTCGATTGTGCTTTGCGCACAGGCAGCCCCTGGAGGTCGAGGCGAACAACGAGCTCACTCGGATGGAGCAGTCCCGGGCCATCAACAAGTTAGCCACCAGCGAGTGTGCCAAGTCTTTTTTCTACGAGGTGTCGCAAACTTTTTGATCGTTTTTTTGCGGCAGTTTTGTATACCGCAGTACTTTGCATGGACATATCCCAGATATGGATGTCGTACCCCTTCAAAGCAATGTGTGAGTTTTGGGCCGGTGCAATGGTGACGCTCAGCCTTGACGACGCCATCCACAGTGGCCACGTCGACGCAGCAGACGCGATGCTGTTTTCGCTGCCCAGCCTCATGTTCACGTGCTCCCAGATCTGCGGCGTGGTGCTGAGCGAGCCGTGCGTGGCAATCATGTCCGAATCCGGTACTGCAGTGATAGGGCAGCAGAGTGGCGTGGTGATGGTGCGCGGCGACCTGTCTAGCTCGCGTGTGTCCCTGGCCGTTCGGGATGCCCAGATTGCGTTGGCGGTTCGCAAGGCCGGTCGCACGCGTCGCATCGACTTGGGTGCACTGGGTGGCGACGTGGCCCGAGTGACTCAGCGTGGGGGCGCCGCGTTCCGGACGTGGTCGCACCTTGAGTTCCTCAAGCTCCAGAGACGCGTGTTCCAGCAGCCATCCATCTTGTTGGTCGATGACATCCCCGCCGCCCTGTCGTACATCCGGGACCGTCTCGACGCTCACAGGGTATCGTTCATGCGCTACCGCATCCGCGAGTCCCGCATTCGTAAGCTGCTGGTGCGCTTCATCGACCTGCAGCGCCGCGAGCATGCGTGCTTGGTGATCCAGCACTGGTGGTGGACGTGCCGCAACCACCCTAGATACGCCATGTCGCGTAGGGCGTTTTTGGAGTATATGGATGATCTGTTGCAAAAATGAGGTGTTCAAGGGTGACCAATTCTTGTAAATTGTGAATCGGACTTGCAAGTTTTGCCTCTATGATTGCGTGTGCCATTTCTATTCGTGCGCGATACCGTGCCGCTGTTGCGGGGGGTGACGTGCGTAGACGGTGCCATGCCGCCCCGAGCCGCTTTGCAGCCAGGTACGCGCCGTGCATCCTGAGCTGAGCCTGTGCCCGCGCTGTCATGACGCCCGGGTGGCGCGTCCACAGCTCCTTTGCCGCCTGCACGCCGATTGCGATTGCTGCAACAGCACATAGCAGACGGAACATCCGCATATTTTTTCGAGGGTGTGTGTAGTTGCCATATTTTTAAACATGTCTCCCAGCAATCACGACAATCGAGCGGTCCAAACGACGAAGGGTGGGGGTGTGTGGATGGTGGTGTTGATGACGTGTTTGTTGCTGGGGTGCCTGTACTGCCTCGTGTCGGCCTATTACGTGAGGTCGGCTGCACTGAGCATGTTGGCGGACCTGCGTGGCTCGTACAACCACTGTGAATATTTCAAGGGCCGGCTGAGAATCGCGCTGACGGACCTGCAGTCCCGCGTTGCCGCACTCGACGCGTTGTCGTCTTAAGGGATGATAGCAGTGCGGTATGGGTCAATGGATAAATGGCGCCCAGCATATGGTTACACGGGCCGAGTGGCGTGGGCAAAACCGCTACAGCGCGTGACTGGTACCCCTGTGCCTTCACGCGGTCGCCTCACCAATCGTGGGATGACTTTTTTTGCGCATCCGCGAGCCATGAGTACGTGCTTCTTGACGACCTGGGCATGCAGCACGCGGGGTTGGGTCCGCTACTGCGCCGGTTGTGTGATGGCGGTAGCGTGGTATGCGTGACCAGCGTGTACACGCCCGACCAGATATGGGGCGAAAAGAACTGTTTGGATTCCATTTTGCGCCGCTTCTCTTTGATCTCCGTCGCCGAGTACCCGCACAACATCGAGTGTCCCACGCACACCAACCACCGCGTGGAAAGCATTGTGTCCGTGCCCAGTACACGTGAGACTGTGGGGCTGTGGCTGTACGGACCAACGGGTTGTGGCAAGACCCGTACCGCCGAGCTGTGGTTCCCCGACGCGTACATGAAGTCCCTCGATTCCACCAACTGGGCCGGCTTCCGACCACACAACATACGCACTCCCGGGCTGCAGCCGTGGCACCGCGCGCACGATGTGATCGTGATCGACGACTTTTGCCCCGACCATGCTTGCCTGGGGCACGATTTGCGGCGGTGGGTTGACGTGTACGAGTCGGAGATCACCGTGCAGTCGCCCAGGGGCCAGGGTGTCACGTCGACGTGCGTGAACTTCAGTGCTGTGTGCGTGACGAGCATGTACCGACCCGATCAGATATGGCGGGATGCGTCTGAGCTTGCGTGCATCCTGCGTAGGTTCAGGGTCGTGGAAATAGCGGCGTTCCCCCCGACCCAACAAAAACAAGACTTTTTCTGATTTTTTTGTGTGAATATTTTGTGTGACAGTACGGTAGTTTACATGCTGGCCACCATAAACGCGACACTCGGGTTTGCTGCTGCTGTTGCGTGGTTGTACCTGCGCACGAAGCAACCTCCACCGTCGCCGCCCCCAACTCGCAAACGAGTACGATTCCAAGACGACGTAGACAACGCCCATCATGGTAAACTACCGTCCGAAAATGTTGAGTTGACGATGGCCGCCAGAGCCGATTTGAGCGACAAGAAGAAGCAGCTGCGTTTGTACGCGTCCAGTGTCATGCGCAAGTCCGGTGAGAACCCCGATAAGTTGTCGGCTCCGACCAACCCCTGGAAACTGACCGATGTTGAGGTTCCGGATACAGTCTACCGCAAAGCCGTGTCCTTGTTTGGTGAACGCCATGCGTTGTCTGTGGCGAAGGAAGTTGTGAAACGCGTGATGTATGACGTGCGGAACAGCCTTGACACAATCGAAGCGATGTCGTATTGGCGAAGTCGTGCGTCTCATGCCAACCCACGCGGGGCAATCAATGAGGCGGTTGTTCGATCTTGATTTCCGTACTTTTCTTCGCACGTAAATGGCGCACGTAGTCTACAAGCAAGCCTGGTAAGGAAAGGCCCGTCAAAACTGTCGAGTAGTAAACAGCATATAATATATCAACTTGTTGCTCATACGGAACTAATATATACTCTAAGATTATCATGGTGGCCGTCGTGAACCCCCACGAAATCAAGCTGGCCGCCACCGGGGCCCACCTCGATTTGAGCACGAATAATGTGAGGCATGTGTGCACCCCAGCGTGAAGCAATGCAGGCGATGTCGATAGTCCAATCTCACTCGATTTTTCTACCCAGTTTAACTGTTCATCGAGCATCGTCGCCACGGTGACGAGCGCCACCATGAGTCCAGCTCCGACCCATGGGTATGCCCACACCCGACCCGGTTGGGTTTTTGGGTCGTTGTTCGGTTTGGTTTCGCCCGATTTGTTGGTGTTACCGTTACGTTTTTTGTTACTGAGTTTGTTATCGTTACGTTTTGTGTTACTGAGTTTGTTATTCTGTTTGTTACTCTGTTTGATATTCTGCTTCTTACTCTTTTTGTCACCCGAGGTGCCTTTGTCTTCTTTGTTATCCCGTGCCATGTTGTGTTGCCTCGTTTGTCAAAAAAATGCTGGTCGTTTTTTTATTGTTGAGTACATGTCATGAGGACATTCCTATTAATTGTGACACGGTCGGTGATGGTGGTGCTCGTGCTCCTCTTCATCGGCATGCAGCGTCACATCCGACTGCAGGTGACGTCCGATTCGACAAAGTTGTCACCTATCCTTGCCACATTGGACGAGAGAATGCGGGACATCAAGCAGCAGAGTAAGCCCATGCTGGATGGCGTGTTTGATATCTGCACGCGCGCCCATCGTCACATTCGTCGGTTACGTCGCTTGACATGATTGTAAAAAAAATGTGGACACGTGTTAAAGTAGCACAACGCGAATGCCTGCTGTTACCGGTAATCTCGATGTAAACAAGCTGTCCGTTGCGACCGTGCGCCCCCTTGGTTCGGGTGATATCCGCATCGGTGCACAAGGCTCCGAGATCGTGGTGGGGTCCGATGCCCTACACGTGCCGGTACCCGTGGTGACGTCCTGCATATCCGCCACGGGTACGACCGTCGAGGTAAGCGCAAGCAGCATCAGTATGGTGGGTGCCAGTGCGTTCCAGCTGGGTAACGCGTTCATACGCACACCCGTCGCCGCACAGGGTATGTGTGGCATATTGGTGTTCCCGGAACAGCCACAGCTCCTGCCGGGGGGTGCCAACTCTGACATAACACGTCGTCAGGTCGTTTGGCGTGCCTCGCCCACGACTGACCTGTACCACTACAACTCAGGTGGTGAGCTGGTTCTTGCCCCCGTACACGCCCGGCCCACGTGGGATGTGTGCGGTGGAAACTTTTCGATTACGTCCGTGACGCCAGAGGGATACAGCAGCAGGTTCACGTTCGGTTTGGATGGACAGGAGCTTCAGCTGTTCCATGTGCTGGACGACGGGACCAACGTCACAACGCGCCTGGTGTCCCGATTTTCCCCTAACCCCGTCGGTGGGTCTGGGTCCGGCTCCGGGACGGTCCAGACGGGCAACAACATATACAACGGTACCTTCTATTTGCTTATCGATTCGGACGGGAGCGTGCTGTGGCGCAACGCCGACAACGCCCCCATACGGCTATTGAATTCCCTCGGTAGGTTGGACGTGGCGGCTGCCAGCATTTCTCAGCTGGTTTGCAGCAGCGTGGTAGCGTCGTCGTTCAGTGGTTCCATCAGCGCTAGCCACGTTACGGGGCTGGTGCAAAGCTCGCAGATCGCGTCACTCGATGCAGGCAAGCTGACCGGCACCATTTCCGCATCCGTGCTGCCGGCCACCATTGGTTCCACGACCGTGGGCGGGGATTTGTGGGTGTCCGGTAATTTGCAGGTTTCGGGGTCGACCGTCGTGCAGAACACGGAGGTCACTGTGCGTGCGGGTGAGCGATTGCAGGTGACGAACGTTGGGGCAGACGCCGCGGTCGAGGTGACACAGAATGGGTCTGGGAACATCATGACGCTCTCGAGCATCGCGGGTGCGACGTGCATTCTCACCCCTAGCGGAACCTTTGTGCTGTCTGGACCGTCTGCGATCGTCCGGGCCTCTTACTTCGACGGCATTGTTTCGGCCGCCCTCGTGTCTGGGCTGCTTGCAAACTCCCAAATATCTTCCCTGGACGCTGCCAAACTGACGGGCACGCTTGCCGCATCGGTATTGCCCTCCATCATCAGCGGGTGCAGCGTTGCCGGTAACTTGTCGGTGGGTGGCGTGGTATCGTGCTCGCAGCTGACATGTTTGGGTGATGTGAGCGTTGGCGGCGTCTTCACCGTTACGAATACCGAGGTGTCTGTGCAGCAGGGTGAGCGCCTGGTGGTCGTCAATTACGGCAGCGATGTTGCGTTGGACGTTACTCAGACGGGGCCATCCACCGCGGGTGACATTGTGCGGGTGAGCCACGGGGTTGCAGGCCGGTACATGACCCTCACCGGGACCGGGCGCGTGGGACTGGGCACCAGCACTCCACAACACGTGCTGGACGTGGTGGGCGACGTTGCGTGCAGTGGGCGCTTCATCGGTGGTGTTAGTGCATCGTCGATCGTGGGACATGTCGTGGGCAGCCAGATATCTGATGTGGACGCAGGCAGCATCACGTACGGTACCATCGCCGCTGCAAGACTGCCCGCCGCAATCGGCCCCGTCACTGTCAACGGCACTCTCACTGCATCGGCACTCGTGGGGCCCCTTTCGGCCGCTAGCATCACGGGTGCACTGACCGATTCGCAGATCGGTGGAGTGTCGGCCGCCAAGGTATCGGGCGTTCTCGCGACATCAAACATACCCACTACCCTTCCGAGCGGTGTGGTCGTAGCGGGCGATGCAACCGTGAATGGGACACTCGCAGCAACCGCAATGACTGGTGCGTTGAGTGCTGCCTACATCACGGGCCTGGTGAGGGATTCGCAGCTTGACACGGTCGCAAGTTCGCGCTTGACGGGTACGATCAGCGCTGAGCGCCTCCCCACCTCGATAGGCGCCTTGGGCGTGACGCTGTCTGCGTTGGGGTCACTCGACGTTGCAGGCGACCTCATCGTGCGTGGGACCCACACCGTTACCAACACCGAGGTCAACGTGCAGGCGGGTACGCAGCTCTCCATCACCAACGTGGGTAGCGATGCAGCGGCCGTGATCGGTCAAAACGGCACGGGTAACATACTCGAGTGTCGCGCCGGTGGGAGTTTGTTGGCGTATGTTGGTGTTGACGGATCCATAACCGCCCCCATCATCAACAGCTCCCTCCCCGCCACTAGCATACTGGGCGTCATTCCCCCGGCTCAGATCCCCAGCCTTGACGCATCGAAGATCACTGCTGGTGTGCTCTCCGCTGCACGTATCCCCACTGCGTTGCCCGGCACGACGTTTAGTGGCCAGGTGGGTGCATTCGCGTCCTCGGCCGATGCCGTGCAGCTTTCGGTTGCGGGTGCTGCGTTGGGGTGTCAGACAGGTGTGATGTACGCCCGTAGCCCGTCAAGTTTCAGTTGGTACAGGGGCGGTGCGTGGCAGGCGAGCGGGGCCGGTGCGGGTGGCTCGCAGCTGATGTTATTGGACGGTGCGACGGGTACGCTGAGTGCAGCATCGTTTGTGGGGGTGGTGAGCGCGAGCAACGTCACCGGCGTTCTGGGCGTTAGCAACATACCGGCGCTGGACGCCAACAAGATTGTTACCGGCACGCTGTCCCAGTCCCTGATCCCGTCCCTTGATGCCGCACGCATCGTCACTGGCCAGTTCTCTGCTGCCCAGATTCCAACCACGCTCAGTGCCACGACTGTCGCAGGCGCCCTTGTAGCGTCAACTGTATCCCTTGCTAGCCTGGCATCTGACTCGGTGACGTTGGGGGTTGCCAGTGCCGCCCTGGGTAGCCAAACGGGGTGGACCTTCATGCGTAGCCCATCGAGCTTTGCGTGGTACCGGGCAGGTGTGTGGGCATCGTCTGGGTCGGGCGTCGGTGGTGCTACCCTGATGACCCTCGACGGGGCGACGGGTGCCCTTAGCGCTGCCAGCTTCTCGGGTGTGATCAGCGCTGCCGACGTTGCTGGCACACTCGCTGCAGGCGCGATTCCTTCACTAGATGCGTCCAAGATAACCAGCGGTACCCTCAACATCGCGCGCATACCCAGCATCCCGATCACCAATATTACGGGGACGATAACGTCTGCGTTTGTGGGGAACCTGCTCACGTTTGCAGGCACGACGGGTGACACTCCGACCGGTGGGTCCACGTGGCTTTGCGAGCGCACGTACACCGCGGGGGAGCGCAGTGAACTTATCATATTCAAGGGAAACGATGTCCAATCATCGACGGGGCCCGACCGAATCCGGTGCATTGCCGCCAACCACGTGTGGCAGACCTACTCCTCCAGCCTGACCCCGGACTGCAGCCCCGAGGTCGTCGCTGTTAGCCCCTTGCTCGTGAGCGCCATGTCCCTCGACGCCGTGGGTAACCTGAGCGTGGCTGGCATTTTGAGCGCCCCAAGTTTCACAGGGCAGGTGTCGGGTGCTAATGTGACTGGCACTATCGCAGCTGCAGCCATCCCGTCCCTTGACGCGTCAAAGATCGCGACCGGTACGATAGCAGTTGAACGCCTTCCAAGTATCCCGGTTGCGAGCATCACCGGTACCATTACACCAGCCTTTGTGGGGAACCTCATAACGTTTGCTGGGACAGCTGGTGACACACCCACGGGTTATTCCTCCTGGCTGTACGAACGCGTGTACGGTGCGACATCTCGTAGCGAGCTCATCCTGTTCAAGGGTGCAAGCGGGGTGAACGATGGTGTTGCTGGACCAGATAGGCTGCGACACATTGCACCCAACCACGTGTGGCAGACGTATTCGTCGACGTTGGCGGATTGTACCCCCGAGGTGGTTGCCACAAGTGCATTGGTGAGCGCTATGTCGCTGGATGCAAGCGGGAACCTGGGCGTTGCTGGTTCCATCACTGCATCTAGCTTTTCTGGCCGGGTTTCGGCGGGCGACGTTAGCGGTACCCTTGCTAACCTCACCATTCCCGCGCTGGATGCGTCCAAGGTGGCAACGGGTGTGTTTGCTGCTTCCCTGATTCCCACCACTCTCAGCGCCACGACGATTGCGGGTTCTGTCGTTGCATCCACTGCCTCGATTGCCACGACGACCGCCGATTCGGTGACGCTGGGGGTTGCCGGTGCCGCGATGGGTAGCCAGACGGGGTGGACCTTTGTGCGCAGCCCATCGAGCTTTGCGTGGTACAGGGCCGGTGTGTGGGCTGCCTCGGGGGCGGGTTCGGGGGGTAGCACCCTGATGACCCTGGATGGAACAACGGGTGCGCTGAGTGCGGCCAGTTTTGTGGGGTCGGTCGCCGCTGCCAACGTGACTGGAACACTTGCTGCAAGCACAATTCCGTCCCTCGACGCTTCCAAGACAACCACGGGTCAGTTTGCTGCTGCCCGGATTCCCACCACCCTGAGCGCCACGACGATTGCTGGGACTGTCGTCGCATCCACTGCCTCGCTTGCCACCACGACAGCCGATTCGGTGACTCTGGGGGTTGCCAGTGCCGCCCTCGGTAGCCAGACGGGGTGGACCTTCATGCGCAGCCCATCGAGCTTCGCGTGGTACAGAGCTGGTGCGTGGGCTGCTTCTGGTGCGGGTTCGGGGGGTAGCACCCTGATGACCCTGGACGGAACAACGGGTGCGCTGAGTGCTGCCAGTTTTGTGGGGTCGGTCTCCGCTGCCAACGTGACCGGAACGCTTGCTGCAAGCACGATTCCTTCCCTCGACGCGTCCAAGACAACCACTGGTCAGTTTGCTGCTGCCCGGATTCCCACGACCTTGAGCGCCACTACGATTGCAGGGGCTGTCGTCGCATCCACTGCCTCGCTGGCCACTACGACAGCCGATTCGGTGACGCTGGGGGTTGCCAATGCCGCCCTCGGTAGCCAGACGGGGTGGACCTTCATGCGCAGCCCATCCAGCTTCGCGTGGTACATGGCCGGTGCATGGGCTGCTTCTGGTGCGGGTTCGGGGGGTAGCACCCTGATGACCCTGGACGGAACAACGGGTGCGCTGAGTGCGGCCAGTTTTGCGGGCTCTGTCTCCGCTGCCAACGTGACTGGAACGCTTGCTGAAAGCACGATTCCGTCCCTCGACGCGTCCAAGACAACCACTGGTCAGTTTGCTGCTGCCCGGATTCCCACCACCCTGAGCGCCACGACGATTGCTGGGGCTGTCGTTGCATCCACTGCCTCGCTTGCCACTACGACAGCCGATTCGGTGACCCTGGGGGTTGCCAGTGCCGCCCTCGGTAGCCAGACGGGGTGGACCTTCATGCGCAGCCCATCCAGCTTTGCGTGGTACAGAGCTGGTGCATGGGCTGCTTCTGGTGCGGGTTCGGGGGGTAGCACCCTGATGACCCTGGACGGAACAACGGGTGCGCTGAGTGCTGCCAGTTTTGCGGGGTCGGTCTCCGCTGCCAACGTGACTGGAACGCTTGCTGCAAGCACAATTCCTTCACTGGATGCGTCCAAGATAACCAGCGGTACTTTGAACATCGCACGCATCCCCAGTATCCCTGTTGCCAACATATCTGGAAACATAACGTCGGCGTTCGTGGGAAACCTCATCACATTTGCCGGCACTACGGGTGACACGCCGACGGGGGGGTCGACATGGCTTTGCGAGCGCACGTACACAACGGGGGAGCGCAGTGAACTGCTGATCTTCAAGGGCAATGACATGACTACAACATCGGGCCCCGACCGGATCCGGTGCATTGCCGCCAACCACGTGTGGCAGACGTACTCCGCAAGCATAACCCCCGACTGCACGCCTGAGGTGGTCGCCGCCAGCCCCTTGCTCGTGAGCGCCATGTCCCTCGACACCGTGGGTAACCTGAGCGTGGCGGGTATACTGAGCGCGCCCAGTTTTACAGGCCAGGTCTCGGGCGCCAACGTGACAGGCACACTTCCCGCATCTACCATCCCTTCGTTGGATGCGTCCAAGATCACAACCGGGACCCTGAACGTGGCCCGTCTCCCCAGCGTGCCCATTGCCATGGTGAGCGGTACACTTCCCAGCTCGATGGTCGGTAACCTCTTGACGTTTGCGGGCACAGTCGATGATTTGCAGGCTGGCGGTACGACGTGGCTGTACGAGCGCGTGTACGGCGGTACCGAACGCAGCGAATTGGTGATTTTCAAGGGGAACGACGCGGTGAACCCCGAGGGACCCGACCGGATACGCTGCATCGCCCCCAACCACCTTTGGCAGACATACCAAACAACCCTGCTGAATACAGCCCCGGAGACCGTTGCAACGAGCGCGTCGGTGTCAAACGCGATGTTTCTGGACGCTAATGGGAACCTGAGCGTGGCTGGTACTGTTACGGGGTCTGTGACCAACTGGTCGGACCTGCGCCTGAAACGCGACGTTGCGGCTTACCCACACGGCGCTGCCCTCGATGCCGTGATGGCGCTGCAGCCCGTGAGCTACACGTGGAACGACTTGTGCCCCAACGTGGCTGCCCGCAACACCCACGACATCGGGTTTGTGGCCCAGCAAGTTCCCGCGGAGTTCCGGGGTACTGCCAGCGTGG
>JACCDR011887000.1_pt1 | contig 16865 bp, 23 predicted proteins | sample 7446431 | NCBI WGS metagenome assembly JACCDR01 (sample SAMN15323443, study PRJNA562643) | freshwater metagenome | isolation source: river surface water | place: USA:Blue River Watershed | collected 2017-08-17 | reverse complement strand
CGATAATGAAATACTGTGCGCGATACAGGACTCGAACCTATGACCTTCCCGGTGTAAACGGGTTGCTCTACCAACTGAGCTAATCGCGCTTCTACATAAACATACACCATTTTTACAGATGTATCAAGAAATTGTATAGTGGGTAGTATGAAGCTGCATATTCTATACGAAGACAACGAAGTAGTGGTGGTCGACAAGCCAGCGGGGGTGCTGGTACATTCTGATGGTCGAGAAGCGGAGTCGCTTGTCGATGGTTTCTTGTCGCTGTACCCACAAGCGCGCGAGGTAGGGGAAAAAGAGTTTGCCAAAGATGGTACCGAGCTGGTGCGTGGAGGAGTAGTACATCGCCTAGACCGAGAGACTTCTGGTGCTGTTCTGTTTGCCAAGACAGAAGAGAGTTTTCAGAATCTCAAAAAGCAATTTCAAGAACATAGTATAAAAAAAGTCTATCACGCTTTTTTGTATGGTGAGCTCAAGGAAAAAGAGGGGACCATAGATCGTCCGATCGGTCGGTCAAACAAAGACTTTCGTATGTATTCTGCTCAGCGTGGAGCCAGAGGGGAGCTGCGCCCTGCCCAGACTGACTACAAGGTATTGTTGACCAAAGACGGTTACTCGTTTGTCGAGCTGTATCCCAAAACAGGGCGTACACACCAGCTTAGAGTGCATTGTAAAGCGATTCACTATCCCATAGTGGCCGACAGTCTGTATGCTCCAAAAAGGGAAAACAGCCTTGGTTTTTCTCGAGTAGCTTTGCATGCGTATCGTATCGGTTGGCAAGATCTACAAGGTGTTTTTCATGAAGTCACAGCCCCATATCCAGCTGATTTTGAGGAAGCTTTGAAACTATTGCAATCATAAAGGCTGTATGGTAGATTGAGGTACATTATGGAAACAAGAACAATCGATTCTCCAGCACCTGTGGCAGAGAGAAAAAAACTCGATATTCGCTCTGGCGATGTGGTACGAGTGTGGCAGAAAATCCAAGAAAAAGGAAAAACCCGTCTTCAGGCTTTTGAAGGACTAGTGATCGCTGTCAAACACGGCAAACAAGCAGGAGGAACCTTTACTGTGCGTAAAGTGGCTTCTGGTGTTGGGGTAGAAAAAATCTTTCCTCTCTACTCTCCAATGATCGATTCTATCGAAACAGTCAAGCGCTCAAAAGTACGTCGAGCAAAGTTGTATCACATTCGTGACAAAGCAGCTAAAGAGATTCGTCGTCAAATGAGAAATACTCGCACTGTAAAGGCCGGACAGGATGTGGAAGAAGTGATCGAGGAGGAAGTGGTGGCAGAAAAGACAGAAAGCACCGTAACAGAATAAATCCAAAGAGATATCGCCAAACGGCGATATTTTTGCTATGATACTCTCATGCCCAGGTGGTGAAACTGGTATACACGCAGCCTTGAGGTGGCTGTGCCGCAAGGTGTGGAGGTTCAAGTCCTCTCCTGGGCACCAAAGAAAAATCCGCATATGAGCGGATTTTTTCGTGCCCAGAGCAAAGCTATGATATAGCTTTGCGAGAGGGGCTTGAACAGCCTGGCGGTATACGCGCCGAGTACGGCGTGTCACCAGGCTGGTGCCCAGAAATTTTCAAGCGACGGCGCAAAAATTTCGAGGGAAAGACTCCTCTCCTGGGCACCAAAACAAAAGCACGTCCTAAGTTTATTTTAGGTCGTGTTTTTGTTTTGGTCTGAAGACTCGAAAACCTGCGATAGTTTTTTGCGATCAACCCTCTCTTTCAAATTTTACATGTTCTTGCTAGATTATGAGTAGATTATGGAACAAAAAACTAACCCCCAACATATATGTAAAAAATGTCAGGGGATACAATCATATGTTTTCATGAATCATTCTATCCATGAAAGTAATATGCCTCTTTGTGGTGGTGGTGAGGTCGGGGCTCGGGTACCTATGTGGTATTGTCCAAAATGCGATCCTAAACCAAATGTTTTCGGTTCTCCTATGGGTTATCACCAAATCTCAATTTTTTAATCATAGAAGTGTGTCATACCAAAGTGTACCTTTGGTGTTTTTTTATCTCATTTTGATTTCTTCTTATTTTCTGCTATAAATAGATCATTATGGTGGCTATGGTGTAGCGGTAGCACACGGGCTTGTGGAGCCCTTAGTCTGGGTTCGACTCCCAGTAGCCACCCCAGATGATATTGAAAAGCAGACTATCTCTATCTACGATTGTATCTATCAGTAGTATCGTTTTTGCTCTCGCTCCACAGACCGTATCTGGTCAGGCAGTTTATAGTGATTATCAAGGAACATACCGGGCCGCCGTACTCGAAGTGGTCGATAGTAAAAAAGAAGTTTTGGCTGGTATTGGTTTGGAACAAGACATTCAGACTTTAAAAATAGAGATCCTCGATGGTCCAAAAGAGGGTGCTGTTGTCACTATTGAAAATGATCATACTCCGTTGGAAAAAGGTATGACTTTTTACTTCAATTACCTCGTCGACGTGGGTGGTAATGAGCGCTATGTAGTCACGAACATCGATCGGAGTTCATCTCTTTTTTTAATGATCGGTATTTTTTGTGGAGTGATTCTCTTGTTTGGAGGCAAGCAGGGGTTACGAGCTCTCGTGGCGCTCGGTGGTAGTTTTTTTGTTATTTTTTCCGTATTACTACCAGGGTTGTTGGCTGGGTGGAACCCGCTCTTTGCCAGCTTTTTGGTGTCGAGTGGAGTTTTGTTTATGGCTATTTTTGTCACGCATGGTTTTAATCGCGAATCTATTGTGGCGTATGTTGGCACAGTCAGTGCCGTGTTGCTCACCACTCTGTTTGCTTTATTTTCTGTTTCAGTCACCCATCTCACTGGTGTGACGGGGGAAGAAGCGGTATATCTTGATATTGGTACCAAAGGTATTCTCAATTTTAGACATCTTCTTTTGGGAGGGATTATTATCGGTATGCTCGGCGTGCTCGATGATATTGCGGTGACTCAGGCAGCGGTGGTGACTGAATTATATGCAAGTAACCCAGACTTCACAAAAAGAGAAGTGTATCGTAAAGCATTACGTATCGGCAGGGAGCATGTCGGAGCGCTGGTCAATACCATCATCTTGGCTTATACCGGGGCATCCTTACCACTCTTGTTGTATATGCAGACATCAGATATGAGTATTACTTCGATGGTACATATGGAGTTGTTTGCCACAGAGATTGTACGATCTGTGGTCGGCAGTGTCGGGCTCATCATGACAGTACCAATAGTTACTTTGCTGGCAGTCATCTTTTTACGAGGATACAAGCCTGCACATACCCACACCCATCATCATGGGTAATATGATATTGTATGTATACCTATGCCTAGAAAACGGGAACAATTTTTGCAAGACGTCGGGTTTATCATTATCAGTCTGTACGCCGCGCTCTATGCAGTAGAAGCTGGATTGGTCCACAAAGTCATCGCTTTATTCGATGGTGTACCGGTGTTGGGAATACTACTCTCTGGCGCTTTTTTTACTTCCATTTTTACCACAGCTCCAGCCATTGTACTGCTTGGTGCATTTGCTCAAACAGAATCACTGTGGCTCGTATCGATCGTTGGAGGCATCGGTGCAGTGATGGGGGACTACCTTATTTTCCGCTTGGTCAAGGATAGGGTGGCAGAGGATTTGGCCTACATTTTTTCTATCTCAAGAAAAAAAAGATTACCCCACATTTTTCGAACAGGTGTTTTTCGTTTTTTTGTACCGTTGATTGGCGGATTGATTATCGCTTCACCACTACCGGATGAGTTGGGGGTGTTGTTACTTGGTATGGCCAAGGTGCCAGACAATATATTTTTCCCTGTTTCTTTTTTCTTTAACACTTTTGGTATTTTGGTGATAGGTCTGTTGGCTCGGTCATTCGCTGGGTTATAGAAAGAGCGATATACTATAGATATATGAAATACGTACCTATTATTTTGTTCCTGCTGTACATTAGTATCTTTATTATTTTTGGGTTACATCCGTATGATCGAGCAGTCTGGTATGCTGAAAATATTCCAATCGTCTTGATCGTGCTGACTCTTGTGGTGCTGTATGTGCGTGGAGTCCGCTTTTCCAATACGTCATACTTCATGATGAGCGTGCTGGTGTTTATGCACACTCTCGGCGGACACTTTACTTTTGAACGAGTACCGTTTGACTGGTTTAATGATTTGTTTGGGTTTGAACGAAACATGTATGACAGGGTGGCGCATTTTACCGTCGGTCTGTATGCTTTTCCGCTTATCGAATATATCGAGCGACACAGGCTCAGTAATACAAAAGTTATCACATATTTATTTCCTCTCTTTACCATTGCTTTTGTGGCAATGGGGTATGAATTGATCGAGTGGGTATATGCTGCTAGTTATGGCGGTTCTGCCGGAGCAGCTTTTCTCGGTAGTCAGGGTGATATTTGGGACGCTCAAAAAGATATGACTTTAGATACGCTTGGGGCGGTATTTGCTTTGGTGGTGTATAGGTTCAGTGGCGTGTCTCGCGCCCAGTGTCATTGATTGGTCTTTGTGTATCGGGTATAATACATCCATTACATCTAATTTACACACTATGTTTAATGGTTTTAAACAATTTATCTTGCGGGGCAATGTACTCGATTTGGCGGTTGGTGTTGTCATCGGTGCTTCGTTTGGAGCGGTGGTCAATTCACTGGTAGAAAACCTCCTTACTCCACTCATTGCCGCCATCGTCAAAGCGCCAGATTTTTCTGAACTATCTTTTACCATAAATGGCAGCACCTTTATGTACGGCGCTTTTCTCAATGCTTTGATATCCTTTGTACTCGTAGCAGCTGCTGTGTATTTCTTTGTTGTATTACCAATGAATAATCTCTTGGCAAAAATGAAAAAGGGAGAAGCTCCAGCGGCTCCTACAAGCAAACAATGTCCAGAGTGTATGAGCGATATTCATGTGAATGCTCAACGCTGTGCTCATTGCACAACAAAACTAGTCTAAATATTGTATGAAAAAAAAGACATCCATCCTTATCGTCGCTTTTCTTGTTGTGTTACCAATTATCATTTTTGAATTTTTTTATTTGACTCGTCCTGAATTGGTACCTGAGTCGACATCAAACACCCCCGTCTCTGGTTCTGAAGAATCTTCCACTACCACACAAAAAGCTGCGCAACGAAAAACATCTAGTACAAACAGTACGTCGTATAGTGGTCAGTATCTAGCCCAAGACGGTGTGTATGTCATCCGATATACAGATCAGGGTTTTATACCCGAAGAATTACAAATACCAAAAGGGAAAACAGTACGTTTTATCAATCTGTCCAATAAAGGTATGCGTATTTTTTCAGACAGTAATGATTTGAAATTCCTAGAACTCAACCAGACAAAAACGGTTGGCAACGGCGAGACATACACCTTTTCTTTTGTTTCAACAGGTTTGTGGTCGTATTATAATCAAGGTAATAGCAGTCACAAAGGCACTATTGTTGTCTATTAATCTATGAATAATTTTATCTCTCATTTAGTCACAAAAGTCTATAAGACAAAGTATCGTACGCATTTTATTACTATCACTGCCGACGTAGAAGAGGCTATTCGGCAATCTGGAGTCAGACGAGGTACGGTGTTGATCCAAACTCACCACACTACATGTGGGGTATGGGTCAATGAAAATGAAAAAAATCTCATAGGTCCTACAGAAGAGATCGGTTACACTTCTGATCTGCGTCGTATCCTCGACAAGTTTGCCAGTCCTCTGGATGACTATGGTCACAATGATGTACGAGATACTCACAATGTCGATGGTAAACGAAATACTCATTTGTGTGAGCCAGATGAGTTTGGAGTGATCCATGAGTGTATAAACGGTCACTCACACGCACAAGCTATGATTTTATCCACCTCGGTTTCTCTTATTGTCGAAAACAATAGTCTGTTGCGCGGTAGATGGCAAGAAATCATGCTCATCGAACTCGATCATGATCGCGAGCGCACAGCCTCTTTTTTGGTACAAGGTATAGCCTAAACTGTCACACTTTTCTTTTTCTATCGTTATGACATATAGGGATATCACACAGCTCTTTACAGAGGCTCACGCTGGAGACCAAAAAGCGTTTGAAAAAATATACAGTCTGTATGCCAAGCCTTTGTATCGTTATATTTATCTCCGTACCGGAGATAAAGAAGACAGTGAAGATATTTTACAACATGTATTTATCCAGATATATAAACAGCTGGGAATAATCAGAATTGATGCTCGGGGGCCGTTACCTTTTTTCTTTACGATCGCTCGAAACAAAGTGATCGATCACTTGCGTGCCAAGCGCCAAGTAGTTTCTCTGGATGCAGAGGGCGCAGAGGAAGCGGTGGCAGTACTCGAAAATCATATTGATCGGCTAGAAGGGCAGGGGGTTATCAAGTTGTTGGAGCAATTACCACCCCTCTACAGAGAAGTATTGTCACTCAGTTTTGTGGAAGAGCTGTCTTCTAAAGAAATTGCAGTTTTGTTGGCAAAACAAGAAGCTCATGTGAGACAAATTCGTTCTAGAGGTATAAAATTATTACGCACATTATATGAAAAAAACACATAACGAAATACCAGATATATGTATACAAGACGTGTGTGTATCAGATATACAGATGGTTGATTTTTCTCGTATCTATGGTCAGGTGTGTTCTGTTGTCACACAAGAGGATTGTGCGCGTTATACAATGCAGGAGAAGAGTCCGTACTTCTCCTATCTGTGGCGAAAAGCCATTGTCATACCAGTCGTGGCTTTGTGTGTAGCAGGAGGTTCTTTGTTTTCTTACTACACCTACTCTTTTGACGGACATATTCGAAGTATTGAAAAAACATTTTCAGAAGAAGAAGGGGAGACCATTGCCTATGACGATACTCTTATCGCTACAGACTATGGTCTCACCACTCTCTCTTTTGAGGAATAGATTATTCGTTAATCATATATCCTATGTCAGCCAAGAATCATTATGTGTATATTGCTAAAAAAGCAGCTACCTTTTCACTCCTAGCTACGTTTATGTTGCCGGGAAATACGTTTGCCACTACCACGCCTGTACGTACCTCAAGAACATTTTGTAGTAATCTGGAAGCCTATGTGGGAAAACTAGACAGACGTTTTGGAGAAAAAGAAAATCAGTTTGAAACAAAAAAACTAGAGCAGTCAAAAAAACTAGCTGAGCGAGAAGCAGATCGAAACAATACGCTCGAAAAAAATAGAGCAAAGTGGTCCGAAAAAAGAGATGAACAATTTCAGAAACTAGCTGCAAAAGCTACTACTGAGGCGCAAAAAAAAGCAGTTGAAGACTTTAAACTAGCCATCGATACTGCTGTGACTGTCCGTCAAAAAAGTGTCGATGCTTCTGTCGCTACTTTTCGCACAGGACTTGAAACAGCCATGAATCAACGAAAGGCGAGTATGGAACAAGCTTTTACGGTCTTAAAAAACGAAAGTGATACTGCGATTGCCAAAGCAAAAGCAGACTGCGCAGCTGGTGTCGATGAAAAAATGGTGAAAGAAACTTTGCTCAGTACATTAAAAGTAGCTCGAGCAAAGCTGGTCACCACCATCAAAGACAGCACTACAAATATGCAACAAACAGTACGCACACTAACAGAAACAAAGAAAAAAGAAGTTGAGCAGGCAAAAAATACGTTTAAAACAAGTTATGATACCGCTCTCTCCACACTGAAAAGCGCATTTAACTCATAAGTATCAATTAGTCTCTTGTCACAAAAAAACTTCTATTTTGAATAGAAGTTTTTTTGTGTATGTGCTATGCTTGGGCGCAGAATGGTTCTCAAAAACACTCGTGAGCGGATATCCTTTTTTCTTTTTGTGATCATCCCAGCAATGTTGGGTATGTTGTTGCTTATATTTTTTTATTTCTTGTTTTATTTTATTCGTTTTGTGTCTGAATGGGCATTATCTTTGAAAAGGCGGTAGCCTTTTTTCTTTTTTGTAGTACACTTTTTATATATGGAGAACTTTATTACTACTAAAAGTCCGGGTTACGAGCTCATCGACGCTGGTGAGGGTGAAAAATATGAACGCTTCGGCATGGTCAGGATTGCTCGCCCCGACAAAGGTGCGCTTTGGAAAAAAAATAACGCCAAGTGGGAAGATGTTTCTTTGGTGTATGAACAAAAAGGTCAAAGAGGGGTGTGGCACAAGAGAGAAGACATACCAAAAGAGTGGACAGTGATTTTTGATGAGATTACTTTTGCTCTAGAGATAAAGCAATCAAAACATCTCGGGGTGTTTCCAGAGCAATATACCAATTGGCATTTCGTCCATGAAGAAACTAAAAAAGTCGTAGAAAAGAAAAAAGAAGCAAAAATATTAAATCTCTTTGGGTACACCGGTGGAGCCAGTCTCTTTGCTGCCAAAGCTGGGGGAACGGTCTCTCATGTGGATGCCTCTGAATATGCCATCTCTCGAGCTCGGCTCAACGCCAAGCTGTCGGGTCTCTCTGGTATTTCATATTATTTAGATGATGTGAAAAAGTTTGTCGAGCGAGAGATAAAGAGGGGGAAAACATATGATGGTATTATCCTGGATCCTCCGGTGTATGGCCGAGGTATGGGTAAAGGACTTTCGACCACGGTCTGGGATATCGAAACAGATCTCGCACCGCTTTTAGAGCGCCTCCCAAAACTGTTTAGTAACAATTTTTCTTTTTTGGTTATCTCTGGCTATGCTTTTGGATACTCACACTTGTCATATAGGCAACTGATAGAAAACATCGTACCAAAAGGTAAGCTGGTCTCTGGTGAGCTGTTGATACAAACAGACTCTGGCATACTGTTGCCCGCAGGTATTACTGCTCGGTGGAAAAAGTAATAAGGAAAAGGCGTACCCTGTGTGGGTACGCCGTGAAGCTTAGTTGCACGCGCTGAGATGTTGCGCGATCTCGGTTTCCATCAATGGTCCTTTGACGATCTGTACGTCGTCTTGATATTCCACTCGGCGATAGCCGAGTAAGAGGGCCAGTTCGGGGCACTCCCGCACAGGTCCCACCTCCAACTCTTTGTGTTCTTGTTGTGGTTGTTTGTTTTGGGTACTCATTCCGCATACAAAAATAGCATATTTCAAAAATGCAATCAATGTGGATTACTTTGCTTTCTGTATCCAGTATACTTAGAGCATGTCCGTATCGTTCTATACATTTTTGTACATCTATACTGCTCTTTTTAATCCAATACCTTTTATGCTGATGCTCTGTGTGGTCACTTTTTGTATGTACCGAGAGAGGGGCGGGGGGACAGCTGGTTTTTTTGTATTGACACTCTTTTCTGTCACTGGTATCACACATCTCATAAAGGAGTACTTGGCCATACCTCGACCAGCAGGAAATCTGTTGGCCGAAGTGGGGTATGGCTTTCCAAGTATGCATGCCACTGTTTCCACAGTCTTTTTTCTGCTTTTGTTGTACATATGGTTGCCCGTCTATACAGGGTATAAAAAATATATGTTCATTGGGTTATGTCTGTTTACCATTATTACTGTTTCATTGAGTCGAGTATTGTTTCAAGTGCATTCTCTGGAGCAAGTACTGTGGGGAATATCTTTTGGATTGTTGTGGGTCATCCTCGCGTTACGCCTAAAAGAGTCTCTGTATAACTAACTTTGTATTTATATCACTCAATGGTATAATCCCGTCATTACAAGCCATTAAGTATTTTTATTATGTATCAATTATTAAGTGATAAACAAAAGAAATACATCTACCTTGCGGTATTGTTTTCTTTTGTCTTTCTTGCTTTGTTTTTACTCGGTAAGACCTTGAGTGTATTTAAGGAGTACGGATATATCGGTCGCAATATGTATCCATCAAACGTGATCTCTGTAAACGGTACTGCTGATGTGTATGCTGTGGCCGATGTGGCTTCCTTTACCTACTCTGTAGTAGAAACTGGTAAAACAGCAAAAGAAGCTCAGGAAAAAGCATCAAAGAAAAGTGCTGATATTTTGGCTGCTATCCGAGCTCTTGGTGTGCCAGAAAAAGATATCAAAACTACTGGCTACAACTTGTATCCAAAATACGAATGGGTAGAAGTGGTCTGTGTGACTGTGCCATGCCGAGGTGGATCAAACAAACTGGTTGGATATGAGCTTTCTGAATCTATCGAGGTAAAAGTACGTACCGAGACTAAAATTGATGCTGGAGAAGTATTGGCTAAAGTCGGTTCTTTGGGAGCTAGTAATGTCAGCGGTCTAGCTCTAACGGTTGATAATATCGAGACATTTAAAACTGAGGCTCGAGCACAAGCTATTGTCGATGCCAAGGAAAAAGCAAAAGTGTTAGCAGAAGCTCTCGGAGTAGAACTCAAAGAAATTACCAGTTTCTATGACAACACACCGAGTCCATACTATGGTGGTATGGGTATGGATATGATGGAAGGAAAAGCTATGTCATCTATGGCTACTCCAGAGATTGTACGTGGCGAAAACAAAGTCAGTGCGACAGTCACTATCACCTACGAAATAGGGGACTAAGGACGGGGTTGACTCATAAATCATCATACGGTATTATGTAAAAGATCCCCGAGCGGGGTTTTTTACTAACCAAAATATATTATCATGTCATTGGTACAATACATCAAAGATACACAAGGTGAATTGAAGCACGTTTCTTGGCCAACACGTAGCCAGGCTATCATCTTTTCGATCATCGTGGTTGTGATTTCTATCTTTGTAGCTTTATTCTTGGGTTTCTTTGATTATTTTTTCCAAACCGCTTTGCAAAAATTTGCGGTCTAATACATAACGCATATGTCTAAACAACAAATAAGCGAAGGTAGAAATTGGTACGTTATCCATACGTATGCCGGGTACGAAAATGCAGTGATGCGAAACTTGAAACAACGCATCGAGTCTTTGAACATGGAAGATAAAATCTTTAATGTCATTGTGCCAACCGAAAAAAAGATCAAGATCAAGGGTGGTAAGCGTGTAGAAGAAAGTGAAAAAATCTACCCTGGTTATATCTTGGTGGATATGATTGTGACTGATGAATCATGGTATGTCGTACGAAACACTCCACGCGTGACTGGTTTCGTCGGTTCCGGTGTGTACCCTGTGCCAATCGGTAAAAAAGAAGTTGATGAGCTGTTTGCTCGTATGAATAACAGTATTGTTAAACACAAAATCGATCTTTCTTTGAATGATTCTGTCATCATTGTCGACGGTCCTTTTAAAGATCTTGAAGGGAAAGTGTCTCAGGTGGACGAAGAGCGAGGTAAGGTCAAAGTACTTGTCTCTATGTTTGGTCGAGAAACGCCAGTTGAGCTCGACTTTTTACAAGTAAAGCGTAGTTAAGGCTCTGGTATATCAATTGATTGCTTTTTTATTATTCTTATAGTATTCTATCCGCACACATATTATGGCAAAGAAAATTACTAAAAAACTAAAACTGGTGATCGAAGGTGGCAAGGCTACCCCAGCAGGAAAGACTGGTCCAGCCCTCGGTCAGGCAGGTGTAGCTATCGGTGAATTTGTAAAGCAGTTTAACGACGCTACATCAAAAATGATGGGAGAGATGGTGCCTGTAGAGATCACTGTCTTTGAAGACCGCACGTTCTCTTTTGTCCTCAAAACACCTCCGACCACCAGCCTTATCCTCAAAGCTATCGGCAAGGAAAAAGGAAGTGGTAAAAACAAAGTCTCGAAAGCTGGTACTCTTTCTAAAGATCAATTGCGAGCTATTGCTGAAAAGAAAATGCCAGATTTGAACGCCAACGATATCGATGCTGCTATGAAGATTGTGGCTGGATCGGCTCGTTCTATGGGAGTAGAGGTGAAATAATACCATCAACACATAAACAAAACAAAAAAGAGCACTATTGCTCTTTTTTGTTTTGTGTGGTACTGTCGATCTCGGAATGAAAAACAAAAACACCGCAATGGTACTGGAGTTTGAAGCTCTGGATATTCACTTTCTCAATTTTTGGAAATACATTTTGGATGTGTACGGTAAACCATCTGTTGTATACTTGGTCACACCAAATGTTCGCAGACAGTTAAAGTGTGGACCAAAATCAGTACTCGATCCAGAATTGAGTGCTCGTATCTTTTCGCAAATTTTGGGAGTAGGAGAAGTCGTGGTAATCCATGATGTGAAGAATGATGTACGACTCAATCAAGGTCTGAGTTCTGTCAACATGGAAAAGGTGTTGGAAAAACATCGGATCATCTTGTTTGATGACTCGGACTATATGAAAAGATTCGAGTGTTCGGATCGAGTGGATGTGCCGTTTGCCTCGGTTCACAGAAATGATTTTTTACCCTATTGTTCTTGGAAACCCAGTAACAAAAAAAGGTCGTGATTATTTTTTCTTGATATCTCGATCAATATATAACCTTGGTAGCATAGAGAGTGGATCCCACTCTTTTTTCATTTTTTCAATATTTTCAGTTACTTGGTATTTACCATTACTACTATAGTCTTTTTCGATAATTTCTCCTGTCTCAAAAAAGATGATCTGGGCAATACGGCGACCAACAACGAGGGGTATATAGTAGTGGTTTGAGTTGTTGGTGATTTCCATGGTCCAACGGTTGACGTAGCCCACATCACCCCAGCCTGCACATTTACAGACTTCGATAAAACTACGACCAAGAGAGGAACGAGCTTTCATCATGGTGGTGATGTGTTTTTTGCCACCAATAAACTCGTTGGTGTGAGCGAGAATAGTTTCTCCTGGAGCGAGTAAAATCACTTTGTCGTTTGCAGAAATATTGCCAAAAGTAAATTTGTAATCTTTGAATACTTCTTTAGCTGTTTTGGCTTTTTTAGGTTCGGTACCCCACACTCGGTCGACGTGTTCTTTTTCGTAGATATTAAAAATATTTTGAAAATGTTTCGGAGCCTGTTCAGAGAAAAAATACTCTCCGAGGGTGACGTCGTAGCTCGAGGTAGCCAAGTTTTCTCTTTTAAATGGGGAAATTACAATATCTCCCTTTTTCATTTCCTCTAGAATTTTTTTGTCAGATAGTGCCATAGAATTATAATTAACAATCAATACACACATTGGTGGCATCATTGTCTACCGCTTTGCCTTGTAGGTCAAGTGGTTTGTCTTGGATATAGGGTATACCCAGTCGCATGGCCATCTCTGCTTTTTCCAGTTCGGCACCAATATCAAGTAGGTGATACGGTACGGAGATGAGATCTAGTTGGGCCAGTTTCAAACGCACTTCGTTTGCGTGTGTGCCGTGTATGGTGAGCAGGTCATCACCTGTGGGGGTCTTGAAGTACAGACTGATCTTGCTGTCTTTGTTGCTAATGACACACATACCTCGTTTGTCTCCGCTATGTCCAGGATCAAAAACACTGTCAGGTGTACGTTCCCAGATAGCACAGGCAACTAGTTTTTTGGCGTCACTCCATTCTGCTTCGTATATGTGGGCCGATTGTGAAGTGATTTGTAGGAATCCCACTTCCATGCCGACTGCGTCAGCTATGTTTTTTTGAAGAGTTAGTAGTCCAAAGGCGTTTGGGATGGCTGCTTTGAAAATATCGTGACTACGAAAGACACACAGCAAGTGTAACTTGCCGTTGGTTTGGAGTACTTGTACTTGGGTCAGACATGGAGGTTCTTTTGAATCTTTGTCTATTTCTGGTACGAGGGTGGTGGCCACTCCTCGACGAGTATCTTTTGAATCCTTCAGTTGTTTTATCAAAGTATCTTGTATTTGGTCTATGCCACCCATAGCACTAGGATAGTTCATCAAACGACTACCATAGGTATAGGCCACGCCAGACGGAGCTTCTTTTTCGGTAAAGACTTTTTTGTAGTGGTCGATAGCTGACATTTCTAACCCTATTGTTTTCTTGAGGCTATCTGGCAAGTCGCTCTCAAGCTGTGGGTGGATGATGTCTTCTTTTTCCACGACCCATGTCACTCCGATCAGTTCTCTTTGCTGGGTGCCGTACTGGGTGCCTTTGGTGATGCCGTAGCGCATGATGCGATCGACTACCTTTGTCCATGTCTCCAATACAGTGTTGCCACGCACAACAAAGCCGACTTGTTCAGAAGGAAAGACGTCGATTTCTTCTGGTACTGCTGGGGGAAAAGATACTGGTTCCATGTATGGTTTTGGTGTGCCGTCGACTATTTTTTGGGCAACCATGTTTGGGTCTTCGTCTGGTACCTCGACCAAAGAGACATGGGCGATAATGGTACGTACCACACCGACATCTATTTCTTTTTCAATTTTAAAACCAGTCTCTGGTATGACACCATCGTCACCGATGCCAAGACTCCATAGTTTTACCAAAATCTCTTTACCAGAAACGCCAAAAGGGGAACAGGACAGAGTACCTGCTGTCCATATATACAAGGTTTGTATCTGTGGGTTCAAAGCAAGGTTTCGCAGTATGATATTTACCCCTTGTCTGGAATAGAGTGTTCCAATAATAGCTGATTTTTCTAGGAGTAACGGAGCTGTCGCGATCGCTTTATCCGGTTCATTCCACAGAGTGCATAGTCCAGTCGACACACCATTGCCAAGGATCACTTTATATTTCGTAGGTTCATACAAGTTTTCTGGAGTAATCATACCGTGTATTATATAAGAGTACATATAAAAAATATACTATGAAAAAAGGCAGATTTATTGTTATTGATGGTAATGATGGTTCTGGTAAACAGACACAAGCTACGTTATTGGCTCAGCACCTAAAAAAGCAAGGTAAAAAAGTAGCGTTGTTGAGTTTTCCTCGATACACAGAAACTTTTTTTGGTCGTTTTTTGAAAGATTTGCTCCAAGGTAGACACGGTGATTTTATACATCTTGATCCATATATAGCGTCACTGCCGTACGCTGCTGATCGTAGCACTTCTGCTCCAGAAATTAAAAAAATATTAGACAAAGGAGGATATGTGATTTCAGATAGATATACCAGTGCTAATCAAATTCATCAAGGTGGAAAGATACAAAACCCGACTGCTCGAAAAAAATTTTTGAACTGGCTTGATACCATGGAACACGACGTGTTGGGTGTGGTACGACCAGATGTGATCGTATATCTGGATGTACCCGTGCAAGTATCTTTGCAACTATTACAAAACAAACAAAAAGATACTGTGGAAGAAAATGAACAGTATTTAAAAAACTCTGTTATCTCCGCTCGAAACTTGATGAAAGACAATCCTAAAACATGGGTACACGTAACCTGTGTCAAAGGTGACACTATGCGTACGAGGGAAGATATTCATGCTGAAATAGTATCATTGTTGAAACTCTAAAACTTAGACACATTTTGTGCTATGATGGTCCGTATGGACACACGGACGCAACTGCATACACAACTATATGCACAACTATATACATGGATCACAGAGACTCTCGGGGTAGACAAAGGTTTTTCTCTCGAATGGAACAGCGACCTGAGTAGAGGGGATTTGTCTACCAACATTGCTTTTTTGCGAGCAAAAAGTGAAGGAGGGTCACCCAAAGAGCTGGCTGAAAAGTACGTCGGTCTGCTTCGAGAGAAAAAAGACTCACAGGTGGTGGATAGGGTAGAGGTGGCGGGTGGTGGCTTTATCAACTTTTTCCTGACTAAAGAAACTGTTTCTCTGGTTCTCGCGGATATGGAAGATCTACAAAATTTGCAAGACAATAAACACATTCCAAAACCTCTCAAGGAGCAAAAGGTTATTATCGAGCATACCCAGCCGAACCCGTTTAAGGAGTTTCATATCGGTCACTTGATGAACAATACAATCGGTGAAGCGATCACTCGTTTGTACAAAACATTGGGTGCCGAGGTAAAAGTAGTTAGTTATCATGGCGATAAGGGGTTACATGTAGCCAAGGCGGTATGGGCTATGCAACAAGGAGTGGACTACACACAAGCGTATGCGTTTGGTAACAAAGCGTATGATACTGATGAAAAAGCAAAGTCCGAGATAGAAACGATAAATAGACATCTGTATGTGGGAGATCAGGGAGATGTCAACTCTTTGTATACAAAAGGTATGGACATGTTTAGAGCTGACTTTGAAAAAGCAAGCATACTTTTGGGCAGTCAGTTTGATCATATGTTTTTTGAAAGTGAAGCGGGAGAAAGAGGTAAAAAAATTATCGAAGAACATAAAGAAGTGTTTACCGAATCAGAAGGAGCTATTGTGTTTAAAGGTGAAGACTTTACCCCAAAGACACATACGCGTGTGTTTATAAGCTCGCAGGGTATTCCAACATATGAAGCAAAAGAAGTTGGATTGTCGCAGCTCAAGAAAGATTTTTTTGATTACGATAGCTCCATTACCATCACTGGCAATGAGCAAGATGCTTTTTTCAAAGTAGTGGAGGTGGCTATCGGTGAAGTCTTTCCAGATCGCAAAGGCAAGCTCCTTCACTTGTCCCACGGCATGCTTCGTTTGCCAGAAGGCAAGATGTCATCTCGAACAGGTAATATTATTTTAGCTGAAGACTTTTTACACAGTATACAACAAGAGTCGGAGAACAGAATGAAATCAGAGACAAGCGGAGAGAAAAAGAAAGAGATCGCTCGCACAATTTCAGTGGCAGCCATAAAATATGCCATTCTGCGCCAAGCAATCGGTTCCAATATTATCTTTAACAAAGAACAAGCAATCTCTTTTGAGGGTGACTCGGGGCCATACCTACAGTACTCTGCTGTACGAGCAGGAAGTCTCTTGCGTAAAGGTACAGAAAAAGGGATGGAGCCAAGATACAATCAAGCCGAAACAACGCTGTATGACTTTGAACGCAAGATGGTCGCTTTTTATGACACTATCGTGCGAGCCGGCACTGAACATGCTCCAAATCATATCGCTACATATCTGACCGAACTCGCTTCACTCTTTAACACCTTTTACCATGAGTCTGTGATTTTGGATGAGCAAAACAAAGAAGG
>JACCDR010284411.1_pt1 | contig 16865 bp, 15 predicted proteins | sample 7446431 | NCBI WGS metagenome assembly JACCDR01 (sample SAMN15323443, study PRJNA562643) | freshwater metagenome | isolation source: river surface water | place: USA:Blue River Watershed | collected 2017-08-17 | reverse complement strand
ACTTTTTGAGGCTTACCCAGCACAGCTTGAGGCTGCATTGAAGGAGCGTGGATGGAGTGTAAGGGTTATTAATAGTGGGGTGAGCGGAGAGACAACTGCAGGTAACTATGAGCGGACAGCATTCATACGTGATCAAAATGCGGACATGATTATTTTAGGAATAGGTGGAAATGATGCACTTCGATTTTTGCCCCTCGAACAAACTATCTCAAATGTAAGAAAGACAATAGAGATGCTTAAGGGCGGAGTAAATCCACCAACGATTCTCTTACTAAAGATGCAGGCGCCAGCGAATGCTGGAGCCGCTTACAAACAATCGTTTGATTCGATGTATGCGAAGATTGCTGAAGAATATGGATTGCGACTAGTTCCATTTATTACAGAGGAGATTTTTTTGAATGAAGCGTACGTACTGTCAGACCGGATTCATCTCAATAAAGACGGATACAGAGCATTTATTGAGAAGCACCTGCTTACGGCTGTAGAAGACGTTTTGGCGGAGAGGTCAAATAAATAGCTGGTATAAGAAAAGCGCACCCGTCGGGCGCGCTTTTCCTTATAGTAAGTCGATACTAAAAACCAGATGACTCTCTTGATTTCTTGAGGCAGCTTACACAACGAAGTGTTGATGTATTGCGAGGCTCAAAAGGTAGTGAGGTGATTGAAGCGCTGCAGTCAACACAAGTCCAGTTGCCTTCGTAGCGAGGGCGGTCGCCTCGATCTTGTCGAGGTCCTTGTGATGAGAGCTTTTTGCGGTGACAATCCTTACAAAGAAGGCCGTCAGTGCGCTTTGGTTCAAATGGTAGTTCTGTAATCGCGGTCCCGCATCCACTGCAGGTCCAATTTCCTTGATGCATATATTTTAGTTAGTCGCGTCATTCTACACTGTTTATATGAATATGTCTAGTAAAACTCTTTATATTCAAATTAATTTTTATGACAATAGCGTCTATCGCGTATATACTCGCACTACTATGCGCTATACGCTGTTTGAGGGAGACACGACACTTGTTGAATATGAAAGTGTAAATAATGAGAGTCATAGTGTAATGAAAAAGCTACTCGCAAAGCGCGGGCTGTTCAAGGGTGCACAAATAAACTCATTTCTTGAGCCTCAATTTGAAGAGTTGGTTAAAGATCCCTTCGATATTGTTGACCTAAAGAAAGGCGCGCAGCGCATAGTAGACGCGATGAAAGATGGTGAGGTGATCTGTGTCTATTCTGACTATGATTGCGACGGATTGCCAGGAGGAGCGATTATGTCAGACTTTTTTGATACGATTGGCTACACTAAACGTATTCACTACACCCCGCATCGACACAAGGAAGGGTACGGTCTTAATAACACTGCGATTGAAAAATTGGCAAGTGAAGGCGTCACGCTTATTGTCACTGTTGATAATGGTATTACAGCCATTAATGAAGTGCTCCATGCGAAGGAGAAGGGGATAGACGTCATCATCACAGATCATCACTTGCTGCTTCGAAATGATGAAGGGGAGCAGGTTCTTCCCGAGGCGTACGCAATCATTAACTCAAAGCGAGATGACTGTACCTACCATGATGACATGTTGTGTGGGTCAGGTGTAGCGTGGAAACTTGTTTCTGGGGTGATGGTCCTTCTGCGGGAAGAGGGAGAAGGGGTGGTGGGAGGTAAAATTTCTTCACGCGCTGTAAAAAATAACCCACAGATAAGCGCAGAGTACACAAAACTTCTTGAGAGAGTCGCAGCAATTAAAGAAGGGTATGAAAAGTGGTGGCTTGACCTCGTTGCCATTGCAACGATAGCTGACATGGTGCCGCTTGTAAGGGAAAACCGAGCACTTGCATATTATGGATTACAGGTGTTGCGAAAGTCGCCTCGAGCCGGTCTCCAGAAATTGCTATCACTTGCAAAAACAAAACAAAAAACACTCTCAGCTCAAGACGTTGCGTTTACGATTGCACCACGGGTGAATGCGGCATCAAGAATGGATGACCCAAGACTTGCTTTTGAGATGTTACGCATGTGGGACCCACACACAGCTATTGCGAGTGCAGCTCGCCTCGAAGAGTTAAACACACTTCGTAAAGAGACTGTGAAGGGTATAAAACGCGAGGTGATGGGCTATGATTTTGATGCGAACACAAACGTTATTGTGGTCGGAAGTGAGTCGTGGAGTCCTGGAGTGCTTGGGTTAATCGCCCAAGAGGTTCTTGAAGAAACCGGCAAGGCTACCTTTGTGTGGGGAAAGGGAGAAGGGGGAGATACGTATAAGGGCTCTTGTCGAGCGCCAGAGTGTGTCAATCTTGTTGAGCTTATGAAGGCGTGTGAAGATGGCACATTTATAGGTATTGGAGGTCACGCTCAGTCTGGCGGCTTTAGCGTCTTAAGTGATCAGGTTGGCGGTCTAGATGAGAGACTTAACGACGCATTCAAGAAACTTGGTCTTTCATACAATACAAAAAGTGGGGAGGCTGTTCTAGTCGATGCGGAGCTTACGTTTGATCAAGTCACACAGTCTTTTTACAAAGAGCTTGAGAAGTTCGAGCCTACCGGCGAAGGAAATGAAAGGCCACTTTTCCTTTTTAGAAGTGATGGTGCTACATGCCGAGAGTTCGGCAAGAGTGGTGGGCATTATGAAATCATCTACAAGAATTCAAAAGGTGGTCAAGTGAAAGCGATCTATTTTTTTGGCGAGAGTGAGAAGCTTGACCTTGTAAGAGGTGGGCACATACTTATCGCCTCATTTGAGGAGTCTCATTTTGGTACAAGACCGGAGCTTAGACTTCGCGTGGTGGACCTGCTAAAGAGTGACATAAATCATGCCAACTAAGTGACGCTTTGAGCCTTTATTTTTTTGACCTAAATCGATGTATGGCGTTTTGTGTTATTTTTTAGCTACGCGAAGAAAGTGAGTGGTACGCTCACGGTGTGGCCGACGTGGTCACACTACCAAACGGACGATCACATGCACATGAAGCACAGCAACCAGGTTCTCGGCATGGGCGGTTGGACAACGCAGCGCGCGACGACGCCACCCGCCAAGAAGTAACCCCTCGCACGCTCTTGCGTGATGACCCCGGTCTCCCGGGGTTTTCTTGTATAAAAAATGGCCGAAGTGTCTCGGCCTGGGGTGTGCTACTGAATCACCTTACTACCGCAGAACACGGCGTAGCCCTTCAGTTTATGGTTCTTCGGCACTGAGGTCATAAACCCAAAGCTGGGTGAATCGCCGACCTTAAATACGGTCGGCATGCCAAGCCTGCTAAAGGTTCTTGGGTCAATGACGGTGATGTAGGCCGCCTCAATGTCATCAAGCGAAGCCCACAGTGCGTCAAGCGCATAGAGAATGAGACTTCGCCTTGTTGCAACATAACAGTCAGAGATTCTTGCCTCAGCAAGCGCAAGGAGCTCGCACGCGTCAAGTGTGCCGCCGTTTGTCGGTATGAGTGCAAGCTTTCGGTGGTGCCAATAATTGACACGATGCTCATCAAAGAGCAAGACTTCGCGGCAAAACTTCGCTGCCCTCTCTTTTTGCTGAGCGACTTCCTTTAAGGGGCAGGATGCCATGCCGAGCTTGTTAAAGAGAAGCGAAGCCCAATCTTCTTCAAGAAGATCAACCGGCTTGAGCTCTGTAACCAGCTGTTCCGAGTCTCCAGATCCAAATCTCGCAAACTCTGCTTTGCTCATGTCTCTTGCTCGACAGAGTGCTAGAAAGCCTCGGAGAAGGGTGGTTTCTTTGCTTAGAGATACGACGTCCCGGACTGAGTAACCGAGGTCAAGGAGCGAAGATGTCAGGTGTCGGCAGGTTTCACTGCAGCGCGCAAGATCGTTGCTCATAATAAATCCCTGTTGTGGTGCTGATAGTTAGAGGTTCGATAGTATCCTAGTGCTTCTTAGCTTATTCCAATAAATCAAAGAAATAAGTTTGACAAACAGTAAATTACCTTGTTATTTATATCTTTTTAAGAATTTAGTTGACATAAAAAGTGCCGTTTAGGTTGCAAAATATAGAATTTTCATTAGTATAGAGCTATACTCTGTCTAAAATAACCCTTTCATGTCCCGTCAGCCGATGTTTTTCCTAACAAAACTCGAAAGAAGAGTTTTCTCTAGTCTTACTGATTTGTTTGAATCAGTGACTGCTATAGCTTTGCGGGCTAAAGAGCCTAGGACCAGCGTTGCAAAAGCGCTTAAGTCGCTTGAGGCAATCGGTTTCGCCTCAGGAAAAAAGGTGAGAGACAAGAATAGGCACGTCTACCGCAGAGAAGAGATGCGAAAGATTAATGAGTCTTTTGAACAAATCAGATCTGACATTCTTGGCAAGCTCGCCGCAGAGAAGACGAGTCTCACCTTTGGAGAAGGGGTTGTTGTTACAGCTTATTCTGGAAGAGAAGGGGTGCTTGAAGCGCTCTACGACATGCTCGCTCTTAAGAAGAATGAAAGAGTGTATGTGATACAGGGTCACGACGCGGCCCAGGCATGGGTAGATTTCTTAGGAAAAGAAGAAGTGATCAAGCTGCAGGAAAGAATAAAGGAGAACGAGTTAATTATGGTGAGTGTTCGTGGAGAAAATTTTAAGCATCATGTGAGACACCACGAAGACATCGTTAAGACCTATTTAGGTCGGCTATCGAATGCGCACGCTATTCCAGATAAGTTTTTTCAGGAGGGGGTATCTGTGTATTCATTTAAAACATCAATTCTCTTCGTTGACACAAAACTTCGTGCTGCGGTCTACATTTCAAACAAAAATATCGCACTTTCCTTACAGAAGATGATCCACTTTATTCTTGAGGTCACTAACCGTGATGCGTATATTGCTTAATAAATAAAGCTCGCTTGCGCGAGCTTCGTATCACCGTGCGGCAATAACGAATGTGTGAGGAAACGGTCCATCTTCTGTTTCCATAAACGGGTACTGCGCTGTCTTCATGAGGTTGACGCCAGCGCTTGTCAGGATACGGCTAAGGTGTTCCTTGCAGAAGTAGTAACCGGTCGTTTCGTAACCAGTCTCCGCAAACTCTTCGCTACTCACGTGTTTGACGGTGTCCTCTGCAACACCAAAGTCATCCGGGAGAATAACGTCGAAGATGAAGAGTTGTGCATGATGGACCGCCTTCCTTAGGAAAACCTCTTGGCGGTCAAAAGGAAACATGTTCACGAGCGTGTACGGAACTATGACGATATCGAAGCGCTCCTTTGGTGAAAGCTGGAAGAAATTTCCCTCGAGAAAGCTCACTCCGGGAAGGGCGGCTCTTGCTGTCGCGACATTTTCGCTGTGCGGTTCGATGCCGACGTAGTCAACACCTTCCTCGTTAGCTAGATGTCTCGCGACCCTGCCATCGCCTGAGCCAATTTCGAGAACTCGCAGCTTTGGCCTTTTGTTGGCGAGCTGGAACCCGGCGATGACACCACGAAGGATTCCAAACTCTTGCCTGTTTGGATGATCAGCTCCCAAGCTTTCATATATTCTTGAGAAGCTGCGCGTGCTTAAGTTGTGTTGAGGGAGGTCGACAAGGTTCGAACGGTTGCGTTGCATGATCTACTCCTAAGATGTCCACGACAAGCCTCGTATGTAGTGTAACTATTGTTTCTGGGCGCGTAGTAACTTACTTACTTTGCGGTCATTAATGTAACGTAATCTTTATTTACAAGCGTTTCTACGTAGTTCGTGTTGACATAAATTGTGGCACTTGAGTGTGGGGAGGGATTTCTAGCTAGGTGGATAGCAATGATTTCTCTCTAAAATGACTGCTATACTTATTGTGGACTATAAAATAGCTAATCTTATGCAATCATTTAAAAAATTATTTCTCACATCACTTACACTTTTTGCTGTTTCTACGAGCGTGACTCTGTTTGCGCAGACAGTTACGGATACCGCGGACACAGTCGACGTGAGCTGTGTCGACATTCCTCGGACGCTCACCCTTCGTTCAAGGGATTCGGTAAGTAGTGGTGCTGTTTCTGATTTGCAATTCTTCCTTAACGAGCGCGGCTATCTCAAGTCTGATCCAACTGGCTATTTTGGAGCAGCAACTCTTCAGGCGGTAAAGGATTTCCAGAGAGCTAATGGTATTACACCAAATGGTATTGTCGGACCAAATACAAGGGCAAAAATAAAGAATCTCTCCTGTTTAGGGTTTGAGACGCAACCTGTCGAGCCGCGAGCAACCACGACGGGTTCAGTCAATACAAATGATCAACAGAGCCCGGTCACTGCCACTTTGCAGTTTCTTGGTACTGGAGTAGACGGAACAGCACTTTCTGGTGCAACAACGTATACAAATGTTGACCCAACAAAATCAAGAACATGGACGTGGAGAGCTCGAAACGCTGTGCAAGCTTCAGCGAGATATACGCTTTCTGGGCAAAATTGTCAGGCTTTAAGATCCTTTAGTTCTACAGGTGGCTCCCACAACGAAGAAGCGTGGCGGCCGTGGGTCGGTACAGGTTTCGTAGGAACGCAATTCGTTGGTAGTAACTCAAGAGTTCTCGGGCCTTCATATTACGGATGTACTGTTGAAGCATCATACTCAGCGCGTGATAATTCTGGACGTACTGTTGTTTCTCCAGTCGTGCGAGTTACTTTTGCAGAAAGAGGTGGAATTGTAGCGCCTACAATATGTAGCTATGCTGCTCCAGCAAGTGGCTGCACCTATGTTCAAGGGCCTAACTATAATCCAGTAACACAGTGCGGCATGATTCAGTCTTGCGGAAGCAATGTCGTTTTTAGTTCTTCGACGCCAAGTGCTTGCGCTTTAGATAGGTGGTATACATCAAGTGGAGTTCAGGCTGACTCACTAAGTGCATGCCGATGTCCGGCCGGGGCAAGTGAAGTGCTTGACTCTGACCTCAATCCAGCGCTTGTAATGACGCGTGGTGTTGGTGGGTCATTTCAGTACAAGTGTGTTCGTGGCGGTCAAGCAACTACCACGGTGTTAGCTTCACCAACATACGACCTCAACGGTGATGGAAGAGAAACCATTTCAGATCTTGTCAATTTTGCTCGAGTCCAGTACGGTGATCAAACGTTACCAAATGGACGGCCGGTCACGGCGTCAAATAGAGTTGCTGACTACAACAAGGATGGCCATGTTAACGTGTCCGACCTTAGACTTCTGCGAGACAGACTTGGAATTCACGGTCTTGATCTAAGTGCAAACGGTGTGCTTGATCAGGCAGACATTACTCAATGGACGAGTAGTTTTGGGCACTTTAGGAGCGGTAATCTTAATTACATGGTTGAGCTTGATCTTAACGCTGACGGACGAGTCGACTCACAAGATGAGGCTTTTCTGAAGCAGAGATTTGGTGGGTCAGCTTCAATCCCTCCTGGAAGCACATGTCACTCTGAGCAGTATCGAGATGTGAGCGGTGTGTGTCGCGATATTACAACCACTTGCCCTGATGGGACTGTCGTTCCTGGCCAAATGTCGTGCCCTGGTGGTCAGGCAACGAGTACGGCTGGTAGTGTGACGATATCATCGTTTACCGGTGAGAATACTTCAGGTGGGCTTGTGCTCAGGTGGAGCTCGAATTCCCCTAGTCGTTGTATGCTCTATACGTATTTGAGTACGAGCGGTAATGGATCTACGTATAACGAAGCATCGAAGCGTCTCGTAAGCTCTGTCCCTAGTAGCAGTACGGGCGAGTACACATCATTTATAAAAACGACGTCATCAGTTCCTGATCCAGGAATTGCTCAGTATCGATTGGAGTGTGGCACAGCGTTTGCAAACGTCACAGTTCCTGGACGCGCTCAACCGTCGGCCACCACTTCTCCAACCACCATTGAATTTAGGGGTGGCAGACTATATCAAAACAGCTTTTCTCTTGGAGACACAATTGACGCTTCCGTTTATGTAAGAAATGTGGCAAAGGGACATCAAGCACTTTATAGTCTGCGCCTTGTTTCAGCTGAGTCTGGATCTGTTGCGGCGGGCTCTTCTGGTTCAACTGGGCAATCATCGGAGCTTACCTCATCCAACTTTACGCAGTTTGGAAGCGCTAATTTTTCTCTCAAAACAGGACCGTCATATTTAGAAGTTCCTGGCACGTATGACTTAACTGTTGCTGTTGCGCCATGCTCTTCGAATGGTTGTAATTTTTCAAATCAAGGCCTCATGCTTACTGATTCCTACTGCACCGGAGTGGGCTGCCAATATCGCGGACCGATCCTTACGAGCACAACAACAAGAATAACTATAAGCAGTGGTGAGCGCGGCGTTGATCTTAGTCCCGTAGGAAGACTCCAAATAACGCAAGAGGGAATTACTAATGCCTCTAATCCATCTGCTGCGCGTGGTGCCATAATAAAATTAGCTGGCACTGTGAGAAATAATGGGAGAGATCCGGTCGGCGTCGGCAACAGCCCATTCGTTGGTACCTCGTTTGGAGTTACGTATCAGATTGTTGGAGAGAGCAAGACCAACGCTTACAATGATTTTGGAACACTTATCATTGTTCCTGGGCTCAAGATTGACGGAGTTTCATCCTTGCCTGTTTCGGTTACGCTCGATGGCACAAACGGCCGCTTCACTCTTCAGGCAGGAATGTACAGTGTAAGAATGTGCGCTGACTTTACTCCAAGCGTGATTGGGGTTGGCTCATCATATAAAGAACCGAGTGAAGCAAAAGGTAAAGGCGGCCAGGTTTCTGAGTACGACGAAAGCAATAACTGCTCACCGTGGGATAATTTTGTCATCACCGACGATTACGGATTACTCGGTGTGATTGGTCAAGGTACAAATGGTGATCTCTACGGACCTGTTGCAAGCAGCATTCTTCCTGATCTTGCAGTAGCTACATCAGGTTTACAAAACGACATAAGCGCTCTTACGAAAACTGGAGATTTGTTTTCTCTTTACACTGAGGTTACAAATCTCGGTAACGCGTACGCTGCGCGCGTGTACTCAAGAATGTCTGCAACATTGAAACTAGAAATGGCAGGAAAAGATGGCGCCGGAAACGCAACTCTCGTGTCTCAAAAGCAAATAAATCTTGATATCGCACCAGGTGAAAAGAGGCAGAATCTTGGGTTCAACACCTCAGTGCCGACTTCATACAACGGGCGCGAGTTTGCTTACAGGATATGTGTTGAGCCGCTTAAAAATAGACGAGGTGTCGTTTCTGAGGTAACAGACAGCAATAACTGTACATCGTGGTTTAACATGAGTGCCTCTCTTTCAGGAAGTGTCACTTTTCCAGGTTCTCCGGTTGCTCAAGTGCCAATTTATGACAAGGTGAGACAGGCACTTGCTACTCGCCTTGCTGTACCACTCGCTCAAGTGACACACATAAGCACTGAAGAGAAGATGTGGAGTGATGGATGTCTTGGAGTTCGAGAAGAGGGTGCAATGTGCACAACGGCAATCGTTCCAGGCTACATTGTTAAAGTGATGTACCAGCAGAAGATTTATGTCTATCACACAGATAGGGAAGGGCGACAGATTGTCTATAGCGGTGAAGCAACCAATTCTTATGCTCAGAAAAAGCCAGATTTAGAAGTGGTAACATGGACCCTTTCTTCAGCAACTATCGGTAATCCTACAAAGACAGGAGAGTTGGCTTTTCTTGAGACGACGATTCGCAATAAGGGTCAAGAATTGGCATCTGTTAGTTATACTTCGCGCGTTAACTTCGCACTACAAAGGTCACAGGGAGTAGATGGCGGAGGAGTGCTAACGACTCTTGTTTCAGGGTATGAAGGGGTAATGTATCCAAATGATCAAAAGACGAGAGGGTTGAACTACACATTCCCTTCGTCATATAACAACAGCCAGTTCTCTCTACGTGTTTGTGTAGATATGTCTATGAGCACATCGGGAGAAATTGATGAGTCAGATGAGACAAACAATTGCTCACCTTGGAGAAATGTTACCGTTGACAGCAGTGGTCTAGTTGCTATGACCGATCAACTGCCAACAGCAAACCTCACCATCGCGCGCAGGACGATCGCTCTTGGCGAGTCAATAGGCTGGTCGCTTAGCTCAACGAACGCTCAGAGTTGTGGCACGTATTACGTTGATCAAAATGGCACGAGAACAACCATTGCAGCGCCTACAACTGTCACAAATGTTTCAAACGGTCTCTACGGGGCAGAGTATTTGCCTAAGGTGGCAGGTTCGTACACATACCGAGCGATCTGCTACTCAGGAGCTAATGGACAAGGACTACAAAGTGCTCCAAGTGATGTAATGCTTACAATAACTTCTGGTGCTTCTACGGCGCCAACGATTCGACTTGCTCAGCCGCTATCAAATGCTGCTTCACCCGTAAGGTATTTGTCTACCGACCCAATACCAGTTCGAATCGAATGGGACAATGTAACGACGAGATCACAAATCAACTTTGTTGTTGAGAGAATAAATGATACACTTGTTGGCAAAACAGCTGTCATTAATAGTAGAACAGCAGAATTACCAACAGTGCAAGGTGCAGATGATAGTTCGACTTGGGCGGGACAGTTTAAATTGTCACAACCGGGGCTGTATATCTTTAATGCATACTTGCGCGAGTGTTCTACAAATGGATGTCCTAAGACAGGGGATATGGGACGAATTACCGCATCTGCGGTAAGTGGACAACCGGGAGTTAGTGTCTTCGTTGACGCGAGGTAACTCTTTAGACGATAGTCTTCGTATAGCAAAACACCCCAGGCGGGGTGTTTTGCTATACTCCCTAACATGTATGTCAATTTATTTACCGATGGCAGTTCACGGGGAAACCCTGGACGCGGCGGCTACGGCTATATACTTATCTTACCCGGAAAAGTTGTTGAAGGTGGCGGGTCAGATGTAATGACGACTAATAATCGTATGGAAATGATGGCTGTTCTTGAAGGGTTAAAGTGTTTTGATAAAGAACGGGATAAGTTTCAGTCTGTGACAGTTTGTTCAGACAGCGAATACCTTATTAAAGGTATTACATCTTGGGTGAGTTCGTGGAAAAGAAATGGCTGGAAGACAAGTGCCAAAAAGCCTGTTCTCAATCAAGATTTGTGGCAAGATCTCGATAAGATCGTAGAAGGACTCACAAGTGAAGGAATAGCTATTACTTGGAAACATGTACGTGGTCATGCCGGGGTTGTTCTTAACGAAAGAGCAGATATTATAGCGACCACATTTGCTGATAAGGAAAAATGTCTTACCTATAGAGGCGAAGAGTCTCTCTATAAAAAGTTTCTTGAAGAGCAGTAAGTATGAGGCCATCGCTTCAGGTTGCGATAGCAATGTGTGTTGGAGTGATTACAGCTTTTTTCTTACATCATTCCTCAGTCATTCTGGTCTCATCTCTTGTGTCTGCGCTACTTATCTTATTTGTCGGTAGGTTCTTATTTGAAGACACAAGACGTGTAAAGTTTCTAGCGTTTCTTCTTGGGTTACTTGCTGTCGGGGTGCTTTTGGGGCAGTTTGCTCTTCTTAATGAAAAGGCAGTAAGAGACTTTACTTCTGGCGATATCGTCACGGTACGTGTCGACGATAGATACGAGAAAAATGCCTCAATGCTGTATCAGGTAACGACAGATGATTTAGGTGAGCGATACTTGTTGAGAACAGTACGTTACCCGATCTTTCAGCCGGGAGATCTTATCAGAGTGACAACTTCTGGTAAGAGAAGAGAAAGTCTTATATCGACAACAAGCGAAGTGTTTTCGTATGAACTTTATCTTCAAAGGCAAGGGTACTCAGGCCTGATCGAGTACCCTAGAGAGATTTCACTTTTAGGAAAATCAGAAACACTGCTTACAAAACTTCACAGCGTAAGGCTGTCGTTTGAAGAAAGACTCAAGTCGTTCGTTTTAGAGCCTCAAGCTAGCCTTGCTCTTTCGACATTGTTTGGCGCATCCGGGTTGTCCGGTGAGGAGAAAACTCTTATGAGAGATGCCGGTCTCTCGCATATAACAGCTCTCTCAGGTTTTAACATCACTATACTTATGGTGTTTTGCTTCTACATTTTTAAACATCTCCCATTCTATGTGAGACTTGTAGCCGGAGTTCTTCTCGTTGCTCTCTTTTTAGGTATGGTGCCGCAAAGTGGCAGTCTTTTTAGGGCTACTATAATGAGCGGCGTCACACTCGGAGCGTTGTTTCTTGGCAGGGTAAGTGACGCAAGAAGTGTCCTTTCAGTAAGTGTTTTTATTGTTGCTGTCACTAGTCCAAGGACGCTAGTCTACGATGCTTCTTTTCATTTGTCAGTACTGGCACTTATTGGCATGCTTTTTATTGCAGCTCGTTTTGATTTATTAAATCGACACAATGTAACCATAAAGAATGTGCTGGGTGCGCTATTTGTTACATCATTTTCTGCAGCACTTCTCACTGGGTTTTATACGCTGGTCTTGTTCGACAGCTTCTCCTTTTATGGAGTCTTTCTTAATAGCATTATAGTACCGCTTGTTCCATTACTTATGGCAACAACGTCAGCAGTAATACTGTTTTCTTATTTTTCACAAACGTTAGCATTGAGTATTTCGCTTTTGGTTGATTTCATTTCTAGCATCATTTTCTTGCTCGCCAAGACCTCTCTTGCCCTTCCGTTCGCAGATGTTTCTCCTGGAGTATCTTTTCTCTTCTTTCTGTTTGTAGGTGGCGTGACCGTCTTTACGCTTAGTAAGCCTAAACCTGTGTTTAAGGTTTTATCAAAAGACTCGAACCATCTCACTGCAGTAGCTACGTACACTGACTAGTGTGCTTTCTTCAATTCTTTCCGAACTTGATGTGCTAAAAGAGAAATAACAGTTACTCCTATTACTAAAATAACGAGAGAGTAGTCAGTAAGTGAAAAATTAACACCAAAAAGTCTGCCGAGCTGCATAAAAAGGTACCCCCAGATATATGACGTACTGAAGAAAAGTAGAAATGCGTGCGTGTTTCTAATTTTGCTTATTCCGGCTAAGATCGGCGCTAAAACTTTTAGTGACGGTGTGAGCTTTGCAAGGTAAAGATACCACACCCCTCTATTGCTAATTACACGACTTAATGAGGGTAAAACATTCTTTGGAACAGGCAGTTTTTCAAGAGCAACTTTTGCTCCGCGAGTCTTTGTAAGATAAAAAAGACCCATGTTGCCGACTGTGTTTCCAAGGGCACCGCAAAGAAGAATTGTCTGAAATGGTATAAGGCTCTTTGTGGTCATATAACCTACAAAGATGTAAAGAAGCTGAGAAGATGGAAAAGAGAAAAAACCATTTGCTATCATTAAAAGAAAAACAGCAAGATAACTACCACTCTCAACAAGAGTGGTATAGTCTGAGAAGATCATTTTAAAATTCTAACATGAACATACTACGACAAAAAGACATTGCAAGACTTGATGCCGTCAAGATGTGGAGCCCGACGATTTTAGCTGCGGCAGCTTCTCTTTTGTTTATAGTGTTTGGCGTAATAATTGTAGGTGGATTTTCTCCTAAAACCTTTCAAATTTCATTTCTTGATGTCGGTCAAGGTGACGCAATTTATGTGAGGTCACAAAGCGGGACTAATATCCTTATCGACGGTGGGCCGGATGGTAATGTTATAAAGAGGCTTTCTGAGGTGATGCCTCGTTTTGATAGAACGATTGATCTTGTTGTTGCGACTCATGCAGACGTCGATCATTTGTCAGGGCTCATTGATGTTGTGAGGCGTTTTAAGGTGGGTGGGGTTATCGTGACAAGTGCGTCATCGTCGACTGTGCTTGATGAGCTATTCATGGCAGAAATTAGCAAAAGAAACATACCAGTTTACTCGCTTCATGCAGGCGACAGTGTTTCCCTCGGGGGAGGGGTAGTGCTCAGAGTTCTTTTGCCTTATGTTGATGAGGTTTTTGGTGAGGCTGAGACCAACGAATCATCGCTCGTGGCGCTTCTCACCCATAAAGACTTTTCAGCCTTGCTTACTGGGGATGCGGACGTTGGGCGTGAAGCTCTCATTATTGGAGATGCTGTGTTACCAGAAAGCGTAACAGTCCTTAAGCTTGGCCATCACGGCAGTCGTACAAGTACCGGTAACTCTTTACTTAGTTCGACGAGGCCAGAGGTGGGTATTCTTAGTTTTGGGAGTAAGAATCGATACGGACACCCGCATCAAGAAGTTCTCGAGCGACTTAAAAGGCATAACGTGCCTTTCTATTCTACAGCGTCATCTGGGACTATATCGTTTGTTTACAGCAATGGACAATACAAACTGCAAACGAGCAAGGCGCTATCGCAAAGCAAGTAAACTAGAGTTTAATCTCAAGATGTGAACCTCTCTTAATGCAACTTGTACAGATTTTGATACGAGGCCCATTTGGTATGCGTGCCCACTGCAGGTTTGGGTAGACGCGTCGATCACCGCAAGGGTTATATTTCGTAGCACGAACCCTGTTTGAGTATTTCCCAACAACTTTTGATCCTTTATTACAGAGAAGACAAATGTTTGCCATGGTTTTATGTAAGTGTCGGCATGATAGCATATTTATAAGGCTGCCGCAACTCACTATGCCTTCTTTGTTAGCAACTCGTTGTGGTACTATAGACGTAATGGATTCACTTTTAGCTAGTTTCTCGTTGGTTACTTTTGTTTCTGTCGTTTTTATTACCGTGATGTCTGTTGTCATTCACGAAGTTGCTCACGGCTACACTGCGTATCTTTTCGGTGACAAGACTGCGCTTATGGCTGGCAGACTTACCCTTAACCCGATTCCCCATATTGACTTTATCGGCTCAGTGGTGGTTCCGGTGGGGGCAATGCTTCTAGCTGGCTCTACATTTGGGTGGGCTAAGCCAGTTCCAGTGGATGAGAGGCATCTTAAAACAAAAAGACAGCGTTTTTTGGTTGCTGCTGCTGGAGTGGTTGCTAATCTTTCCGTTGCAATTCTTGCATTCTTTGCAATAAAGTTTGGGGCTGGCAACGGGACAGTGTCTCCTGAGGTGGCAAAATTAATAGCACTTATTCTTGTGACGAACTTGTCACTTGCGATCTTTAATCTGATCCCGATACCACCTTTTGATGGTATGGCCATGTTGCAAAGCCTTTTTCCAAGACTTTATTTTGATTCACGGGTTATTTACAATCCGCTCTACATGATTGTCGCCATTTTGGGAGCTTCGTTTATTTTTAATCTTATTTTGCCAAAAGTTATCGCAAGTCTGGCAAGAGTGTTGTAACCCTTAATTCTCCACAGACACTCTCTCGTGTGCTCATGTAGTATAAATCTATGGTTCGAAAGAGAGGGGTGCGTCCTAAGCGTGGAGATTATAGCAAGAAGCTAGAGAAAAAAAGATTGAAAGGTTTTTTTCGGGCGTTAAAGTGGCTTTTTCTTTTGCTTGACCGTGTGTGGGGTGCGGTGGCCAGTTATAAGACAATTATAACAGCTTTTCTCTTTCTTGTGCTTATTGTGGGAGGTTTTTACGTTATTACGTCACAGTTTCCCAAGAAGCAGCTACAAGTTGTACTTGAGGATAAGGATATTATTAAGAAGGTGGGAGCACATGTTGAGCTCCCTAAGGGTTACCCGTTAAAAGTGGTGAGAGTTGAAGACGAAACAATGCTTCGCACGCAGAATATTTTTTATCAAGATGTAAAAAGAGGTGACTACATCATAGCGTACCAGGAGATGGTAATCATTTATCGCTTGCTTGAAGATAGGATTATTGCAGTAAAGAAGCAGTAGTAAAGAATATGCCCACTACACCGACATTCCTCTTCTTGCGAAAATATATTCCTTATAGTAGAATGCGCTAACTTTCTAAATATGCCTACAATTAATCAGCTTGTACGAAAAAGTCGAACGCTTGTCCGCAGGAAGAGCCGCTCTGTGGCTATGAGTCGTGGATTCAACTCTATTCAGAATAAACCTAATTTCTACGATTCTCCATTTAAGCGTGGTGTTTGTACTAAGGTAACAACAACGACACCAAAGAAGCCAAACTCCGCACTCCGTAAAATTGCACGTGTAAGACTAACTAATGGCATGGAAGTTACTGCGTATATCCCTGGAGAAAAGCATAAACTTCAGGAACACTCGGTTGTTGTGCTTCGTGGAGGTCGTGTAAAAGACCTCGCTGGAGTTCGTTACCATATTATTCGAGGAAGGCTTGATGCTACAGGAGTTGACGCACGACGTCAGGGGAGGTCTCTTTATGGGGCTAAACGTCCAAAGGCTGGTGCTCCAGCAGCGAAGAAAAAGTAGTAAAAGCGCCGTCTGGCGCTTTTCTACTTGTGTTTTCTTTATGGGAAAGTATACTTTAGTGGTATCGAATGGGTCTATAAAATAAAAAGTAAATTCACTATTTATGCTTGGAGCAATACTTGGAGCTGTCGCACTTACACTGGTAGCATCGCTCGTTGTCTTTATCATCCTTATTATTGCACCGCTTTGTCTCATCTTCCAGAAAGCGGGAGTCTCATGGTGGAAAGCGCTCGTTCCGTTCTATAACGTATACGTTCTTAATGAAATTTGTCGACTCCCGTGGTGGATGTTTATACTTTATTTCGTACCATTTGCTAACATTTTTGCTATGGTTGCGACAGCGTACTATCTCTCACTTTCATTTGGTCGAGGTCCAGCATTTGCTGTAGGGCTTATCTTTGTGCCATTTATCTTTTATCCAATACTTGGGTACGGAAGTTCTGCGTACACCCCGCTTAGCTATACCCCATTTAGTGGAGGTTCATCCGCTCCATCGGCCGCACCTTCTTCACAGACGGTAAGCCAAGCTCAAGTAACCACATCTGAGCAAGCAGCACCACAAGGGTCAACTCAGCCGCAGGGGGAGCAGCTAGCTGCTCAGCAGGCACACCAAGCGTAACTAAAAAGACTTACTGCTATTGCCAGATAAGATTAAATAAAGTAGGATGCAAGAGCTCGTTTGGGCGTTGAGAAGGTTATCTTATCTAAACATCTGCGCAGT
>JACCDR011132074.1_pt1 | contig 16866 bp, 10 predicted proteins | sample 7446431 | NCBI WGS metagenome assembly JACCDR01 (sample SAMN15323443, study PRJNA562643) | freshwater metagenome | isolation source: river surface water | place: USA:Blue River Watershed | collected 2017-08-17 | reverse complement strand
CGCAGGCAGCCTCGGGCGCGCATTTGTTGCGCTCGCCATGGAGGACGGTGACCTCAGCGGCAGCGAGCTCAAGGCCGGGATGATGAATCTGGCGGGATTCCGCCAGGGCCTCGACAAGTTCAGCTTCAGTTTCACGCAGGCGCCGAACAACGCATGGAAAGGGAATGTCAGCGTCGGCCCCGGCACCGCCGATGCGCAGCTGGACGAATTCCTGCAGAAGGCCGCGTACCAGCTCAGTGGCTTTACGGAGGGCGCGTTCGTGGCGACCCTGATCGGGCAGGATGAGTACGTCGCCTTCGATTACGATGGCGTGGGCGTGACGGGGCTGATCAAACTCGTCAATGGCGCCAACGGCGCGGTGCCCGGCAACCTGCTGGCTGCCACCGTGGCCGTTCCGCAAGACGGCGACCTGCACCTGGACACGGCTCCGCTGACGGACGTCTCCGACCCCAATTCCCTGTCCATGCCCTCCGGTGACATCAGCAAGGGTGCATTGGTGGTTTCCGCGAGCGCGCTCCAGCGCAACGTACTGGATTTGACGGCGTCGGCCGGCCAGGTCAGTACCGGCAACCTGACGGTCGGCACGGATGCCTATCGCGGCTGTGCGATTGCGTTGCTGAACGCCGGCGGGACGGCCGCGAACGTGACGGTCGGCGGCAACCTGCAAGTGCTGGCCAACGGCCTCGCCAGCACCGCCGAGGTCGACTTCTTCCCCGAGGCCGCTGCCCTTATCACCGGCAACTTCACGGCCATCGCTGCCGGCGCGCAATCGTTCGCCAATGTGATGCTCTTCAACGCGGGCACGCGCTTCCAGGTCAATGGCACGTTCGGGCTGGAGGCACTCGGCGCTTACAGCCGAGTGAATGTGACTTACCGCGGCCCGGAGTTGCCTGGCCAGGGTTCCGTGGCCGACTTCCAGTCGGCCGCCTCGCTGAATTCCGCGGGCATGGGTTCGGAGGTCATGCTCGAACTGATCCACGGGCCCCTCGGCGGCCTGTCGGTGGCCGGCACGATGCGGGTCGATGCCGAGGGCGACGAATCCAGGGCGACGGTGATTGACCATGTGCAGTCCGGCGATGTCGCGTTCGGCACCGACCTGCTGGTGCACGCAACCGGTACCGGCGCTGCCGCCCGGGTCGAGGTCGAACTCAACCCGCCAGTGGACGAGACGCGGGTAGGAAAAATTTCCACCGGCGGCCAGCTGCAGGTGCAGGCCAGCGGTGCACGGTCATCTGCATCGACGACCTTGTCCTCCGCCGGCAAGGCCGACCTCACGCCGGGCGGGTTGGTCACGGCGGCGGCCAGCGGCTACCAGAGCTCGGCCAGCATTGAACTCTCCACCCTGACCGGTGCCTGCCTGTTGCCCGCGCTGCTGGTCGATGCGTCGGGCGTGCAGGGCCAGGCGAGGGCCACGGTCGAGGTCGCCAAACTTTTGTTGAATGACCAGAATCGGTCGACAGGCGTGTCCGGCGAAGGGGATCTCACGGTGTCCGGCAGCGTTGCCGTGAACGCGCGTGCGCTCGGCGCCGAGACCATCGGCGAACTCAGCGCATTCAACGGCGATGTCAGCGTCGGCAGTCTGAGCGTCGATGCCTCGGCAGGATCGGCCAGCCTTGCGCTGAAGGCCGGGGCGCTGAACCAGACCAATCTCTTCGTCAACGCGAGTGCGAGCGCGGGCAAGGTCAGCGTCGTCGGCGACGCGCTGGTGCAGGCGACCGGCGCAGAGGGCGTCGCGACGGCCAATCTGGAATCCATTAACGACAGCCTCAGTTTTGGCGCTTCGCTGAAGGTCATCGCCGCGGGCGAGATCAGCAGCGCCACGATGCAGGCAGAGGCCCGCTCGGAGTACCTGTCCCTGGCCGATGTGCTCAATCCCGGCGCGCTTCCGCCCGTGCGCCTGTCCGTCGGCGGCAACGTCGATGTGCTGGCGTCGAATGCGGATGCCAGCGCGAATCTCAGGCTGACGTCCGGACGAGGCGAACTGCGCGTCGGCGGCAGCGTCGGCCTGCAGGCCACCGGTGAACGCGCATCCAGCGTGGGAGAGCTGACCGGCGTCTATGCCAACATCAATCTCGGTGGTGATCTCACTGCGCAGGCGTCCGGCGAAGGCAGCAGCGCGCAGCTGCAGGTCAGCAGTACAAAAACGCTCATCTTCGACATCCTGTCCGGCTTGCCCGGTCGGATCAGTGTTGCCGGCAATGTGGCCGTGAAGGCCGCCGGAACGGATGCTTCGTCGGAGATTGCGCTTCGTGCCAATCCGTATAACGGTGTGGCGATCGCGAAGGGCGCGAGCGTCAGTGCCGATGGTGCGGGTGCGACGGCGAATCTGGTGCTGGCCTCGGCCAACGTGTCGAACCTGACCGAGCACAACGAGGTCATCGTGGCCGAGCGGGTGCGGCTGTCTGCCTCGTCCATTTCCAGCGCCGCCACGGCCACGCTCAGCGCCAGTTTCGGCAATGTGTCGATCGGCGGGCTGTCGATGCTGGCCAGCGGCACCGACAGCCAGGCAGTCCTTCATGCGACGGCGTCCGGCAGCCTGAGCGTGACGCAGGGCGGCATCGAGGTACAGGCGAGCGCGTTTGGCAGCACGGCCGACGCGACGCTGTCATCCTCTGCCGGCCCGTTGACCGTCAATGGCGGCGTATCGCTGATCGCCAGCGGTGACGCAAGCCATGTCAGCGCGGAGCTCGCCACGGGCTCCGCGAGCCTGTCGATCACGCAGGACGTCCGCGCAATGGCGCTGGCCGACGGCAGCGAGGTCCATCTTACGCTGACACAGGCGTCGGGTTCGGAGGTTGCGGTGGCCGGGCAAATCCGGCTTACCGCCGACAGCGCCGCCGACGCCGTGACCGGTGCGAATGCGACGGCCGACCTGAAGCTCGGAAAGTTCGGCAGCGCGAGCGTCGACCTGTTCATGAATGCGATGCAGCTACACGACCACGCGGAAGTCTCGCTGCAGCTGGGCGGCGCCGGCGGAACCGTCAAGCTCGGCGGAACCAGCCAGCTCGGCACGGCGGAGCTGACGCTGAAGGGAGAAGATCCGGCAATCGGCAACCAGTTCGTCGAGGTGATCGATATTGATTTCACCGGCCAGCTTGGCCATGCGGTCGTCAACCTGAATGTGGATCAGGACAATGTGACCGCCAGTGCCATTCCGGTCGTCAAGTTGTCGGGATTCCGCACGACGGCCGATTCGCTGCACTTCGGCAGCCTGCAAGGCATTCAGGCGGCAGACGGCGTGACGACGACGCTGGGCGGCTTCACGAGTTCTGCTCTGGCGCACTTCAACACGAGCGGCGGCGACGATGCGGTACCCGTCACCGGCGTGCTGGTGGGCGGATCGCTCGTGCAGGACAAGACCTACATTGCCTATGACCTCGACGGCAGCGGGATTTCAGCCATCATCGAACTCGATAATGTGGATCCCGAAGTGTTCATGAATGCTTATCGGACTGCGAACGGACTCGGTTGAGCCGCTCGCTGCCGTCACACCAGTGCGGCAAGGTTCAGTCGAAGATCTCGCTGAGCCACGAGCTGTGCTTGCGCCGGTGCCCGTAGTCATGGCGCGGCATCTCGTGGCGTTCCTGCGGATACGGCGCTGGGCGCCGCTCGGCGCTGCGCTCGGGCGGTGTGGCTTGCGCCGCCCGTTCGAGCAGCTTGTCGAGCTCGCCGCGATCCAGCCAGACGCCCCGGCAATGCGGGCAATAGTCGATCTCCACTCCCTGTCGCTCGCTCATCACGAGCAGGGTGTCGGGGCATGCCGGACATTTCATCTCGCGTTCCTCCTTTCCTTGTCCTCTGCGCTCATTCACCCGGCCCGCCAAGGCCAAGCAAGTGGAGCAAGCTGGTGAAGAGGTTAAACAGCGACACGAACAGGCTGACGGTCGCCAGCACGTAGTTCGTCTCCCCGCCATTCACGATCGCGCTGGTTTCGTACAGGATCAGGCCAGCCGACAGCAGCGCGACCATGGCCGACACGGCCAGGCCGAGCGCGGGCATCTGGAAGAAGATCGCCGCCAGGCCGGCGAGGATCGCGACCACCATGCCGGCAAACAGCATCCCGCCCATCCAGCTGAAATCACGTCGTGTCGCCAGCACCCATCCCGACAGTGCGAGGAAGGTCACGCCGGTCGCACCGAGCGCCAGCCCGATCGTGCCGGCGCCACCCGGCAGGCTCAGTGTGCGCGCCAGCAGCGGACCGAGCGTGTAACCCATGAAACCTGTCAGCGCGAACACCGCAGGCAGCGCCCAGCCACTGTTTTTCAGGCGGTGAATCGCGAACAGCAGGCCGAAGTAACCGACCAGCGTCAGAACCAGCCCCGGTGCCGGCAGAGCAAATGCCGTGCTGGCCGTGGCAATCGCCGCTGCAAACAGCAAGGTGAGCGACAGCAGCGCATAGGTATTGCGCAGTACCCGCTGTGCCTCCGTCGGCAATGCGGAAAAAGCGCCCGTACGTGCCGGCAGCGTACCGGTGCGGGCAATCGCGATGCTTTTGGGTCGTTCCAAAGTTCCCTCCAAGAATGGCTGAATAACTCCGTTGTTGTGCTGGCGCAACATTCACTGGCATCGCCAGCTCGCTAATCATGGGGAGAATGAGGCTTCCGTAAAAGCAGATTGATTGAGATAGAAGTATCGGGAAAAACGAAGTTTTGTTGGGCGGGCGGCTGTCCCGGCGTCGGTCGGGCAGGGGCCGGGCATTGGTTTGCGGGCGGAGGACTAGGCGGGCCGCCGGCGTGCTTCCTGACCGGAGAAAATGCCGCGAAAAATCGCGGCATTCGTGAGCCCGCAGGTTTTCTCCGTTGCCGGACCGTGAACTGGCACAACGGGAGATTTTATGCGGCCGCTATCGAGAAAATCAGTCCGCGCGCCTTGTCGGAAAGATGCAATTAAATTCCAATGTCAAACCCCGCAGATTATCGGTCGCGCCGGGGCAGTCTGGCAGTACGTTTTCCCATTCGCCACCGGCCAAATCCCTGAAAATCGTTGATAGATTCAAGGTTTTATAATATGTTGCGCATGCGGCAAAGCGCCATTCGGCAACAAAATTTTTTGCGCGCAGTTCAATAAGATTTCTAATTTACTGTTAGTACTGCATAGGAGATTGCAAGATGAAACAAACTCTGGTTCGCGTCGCCGGACTGTCTGCGATGGTCGTTCTGTCGGGTCTGATGACTGGCTGCGCCACCAACAAGGACCTGGCTGCCCTGAAGGATTCCGTCGATGCGCAAATCGCTGAGATCCGTGCAATGTCCGAGAATGCAGTTTCCCGTTCGCAGAGCGCAGAGCAATCCGCTGATTCGGCACTGAAGAACTCGCAAGAGGCAGGTGCCGCATCGCAGCAGGCTGTGAAGACTTCGCAAGAAGCCAACAAGACTTCGCAAGAAGCCAATGGCGCCGCGCAAGATGCTGTGAAGACCGCCAACGCTGCAGAAGCGAATTCGAAGAGCGCTACCGCTTCGGCAGATGCTGCTGTCAGCACCAGCAAGGATGCGCTGTCGATCGCCGAGAGCCAGAAGGCAGCGCTTGACGCAGCGGTGATCGCATCGAAGAAGGCCGAAGTTGCCGCCTACGACGCCGCCGGCATGGCAGCGAATGCCCGTTCGACCGCTGCTGCAATGCGCAGCAAGATGGAAGAAAGCATCGCCGTGAGCAGCGAGGCGAAAGCGCTGGCGTATGAACTGCGCGCTGAAATGATCAACTCCGGCCTGGCAAAAGAAAAGGCTGAAGGCGAAAGCCAGGAGTAAATCGCCCGAAGGCGGGCAGTAAAATCCCGGGGACATTTTTCCGGGATCTGCTGCTACTCAGCACCAAAAAACTCCCGCAACCGGAAGGTTGCGGGAGTTTTTGTTTTATCGCGCGCCAGCCGTTTTTCAGATTTTGTCGAGGCTGGTTCTTTTCTCGAGTGCCTCCGCGGCTTCCTTGCGCTCACTGTAGCGGTCCACCAGATAAGGTGCGATATCACGCGTCAGCAATGTGAATTTCACCAGCTCTTCCATGACATCGACCATGCGGTCGTAATATGGCGAAGGCTTCATCCGACCCGCCTCGTCAAATTCCTCGTAAGCCTTCGCGACCGACGACTGGTTCGGAATCGTCAGCATCCGCATCCAGCGGCCCAGCACGCGCATCTGGTTGACCGCATTGAACGACTGCGAGCCACCGCATACCTGCATCACCGCCAGCGTCTTGCCTTGCGTCGGCCGGATTGCGCCCAGCGCCAGCGGAATCCAGTCGATCTGCGCTTTCATGATGCCGGTCATCGCACCATGTCGTTCCGGCGACGACCACACCATGCCTTCGGCCCACTGGCACAGTTCACGCAGTTCAGCCACTTTCGGATGCGTATCGGCGGCATCGTCGGGCAGCGGCAGCCCGGACGGATGGAAGAAACGGGTTTCCGCTCCAAAGCGGCGGAGCAGGCGCGCCGCCTCTTCAGCCAGCAGCCGGCTGAACGAGCGCTGGCGCAGGGAGCCGTACAGCAGCAGGATGCGCGGCGGATGGGTGGAGCGCTTTGCGGCAGTCAAGGCCGTGTGATCGATGAGGCGGAAGCAATCTTCCGAGAGGCTGGGGAACGTATCAGGAATGTCGGGCATGATCAAAATTGGCGGAGGGCAGGCTGATTTCCTGCCAGTGCATGCAGTGATTGTGCGCGCGGACCCGCGACTTGCAGGGACCGCGGCCAGCACGCCGGCCACGGTGGCCGGTACCACGCTGCTGTCAGAATCGTATAGCACGATCCCGACAGCAGCGGCAAGGTCAGGAAGTTCGACGTGCCGATCAAGCGCTGCCGGACGAGTGGCCCGCGCGGCGCATGTAGAGGGTGAATCAGCCAGAGCGCAGCCGCATCAATTCTGTCGCATCTGCATCGTGCAAAGACCGCGGCGGTGCCAGGCGGGGCGTTCCGCCTGCACCGCCGCACGGATCGGCTACGCCTTCTCGCCGAGGCTGCCGTCGCGGAAATCGCTCAGCGCCTGATAAATCTCCGCCTCGGTGTTCATCACGAACGGGCCATACTGGGCGATCGGCTCGCGCAGCGGTCGACCGGCGATCAGCAGCACCTTTGCATCGGCATCTGCATCGATGATGACGCCGTCGGCCTGCGCATCGCTGGCGAGGATGGCCATGCGCCTCGCCGGCACGCGCTTGCCGGCGACACTCACGTCGCCGCGGTACACGTAGAGGAAGGCGTTGTGCCCGGGCAGTACCGGTTGCGCGAAGCGTGTGCCTGCCGGCAGGTGGATGTCGAGGTAGAGCGGCTCGGTAATGGCGCGCGTCACCGCACCTGTGACGCCGTGGCTCGCGCCGGCGATTACCGTCACCGCCACGCCATCGGCAGTCACGAGCTTCGGCAGGTCGCTGTCCTGGAAGTCCTTGTACCAGGGCTGGATCATCTTTTCGCTGCTGTGCAGGTTCAGCCACAGCTGGAAGCCTTCCATCACGCCTTCTTCCTGCTGCGGAATCTCGGAGTGGATCACGCCGCGCCCGGCGGTCATCCACTGCACGCCGCCGTTCTGCAGCAGGCCTTCATGGCCGGCGCTGTCCCGGTGCAGCATGCGGCCGGCGATCATGTAAGTCACGGTCTCGAAGCCGCGATGCGGATGGTCAGGGAAGCCGGCGATATAGTCGTCCGGATTGTCGCTGCCGAACGCGTCCAGCATCAGAAACGGGTCGAGGCGACGCTGCAGGTTGTGCGTCAATACGCGTGTCAGCCTGACGCCTGCGCCGTCCGAGGTTTCTTGTCCGGCGATCAGTTGCTCGACGCTGCGCGATTGCGCGACGGTAGGTTGAAGGTCCTTGGTGTTCATGTCATTTCCTTTTCGCTGATTGCATGGTCAGAGAGTCTCTGCGGCCAGCTGCGCCAGCACGTCCGGGCCTTGCGGCACGATGCCGGTCGGGTTGATGTGCCGGTGCGAGTAGTAGTAATGAAAGCGGATCTGCTCCATGCAGACCGTGCCGGCCACGCCGGGCAGCCGGTATATCCGCGCCATGAAGCGGTGCAGCGCCGGGTACTGAGAGATCTGCCGGCGATTGCACTTGAAGTGCGTGTGATAGACCGCGTCGAAACGAATCAGCGTGGTGAAGAGACGGACGTCGGCCTCGGTCAGCGTATTCCCGCACAGGTAATCCTGCCCGGACAGCAGGCGCTCTGCACGATCGAGCGCGTCGAACAGCTGCTCGACAGCCTGCTCGTGCGCGCGCTGGCTTTGCGCAAAGCCGCTGCGATAGACCCCGTTGTTGATGTTCGGGTAGATCCAGGCGTTGACGGCGTCGATCTCGCTGTGCAGGGCTTGCGGGTACAGGTCCAGTTCCGGCTGTTTGCTGTACGGCTGAAACGCCGAATTCAGCATGCGGATGATCTCCGACGATTCGTTGTTGACGATCGTCTTCAGTTTTTTGTCCCACAGCACCGGCACCGTGATCAGGCCAGGATACCCGGGCGAGGCGGCCAGGTAGACCTGCTGCAGGTAGTCGTTGCCGCCCACCGTGTCGCCGGTGGCGCCGCGGAAATCGGTGTCGAACGACCAGCCCTTGTCGGTCAGGTGAGGATGCACCACATCGACGCTGATTGCATCCTCGAGCCCTTTCAGTGCGCGCACTATCAGCGTGCGGTGCGCCCAGGGGCAGGCCAGCGACACATACAGGTGGTAGCGTCCCGGCTCTGCGGCATGCCGTGCAGCCGGGTCGGCGGACACGGTTTCATGAAAGCGGGTCTGCGCGCGTTCGAATGCGCCGTCCTTGCCGATTTCATGGGTCCAGGTGTTGCCGGTGGTATGTAGCTTGTCCATCTTCATTCCTCTTCCGAAGCGACGGTAGTTTCGCGCGCCATGATAGCCGCAGCGCGCGAAACAGATCAGTGGCCAGCGTGCGGCATCAGGCCAGCGCTGCGCGGCGTGCGTCGATGCCCCAGCGGCCGGAACCGATGGCCGCGAGTGCGAGCAGGCCGCCGACCATGCCGATGTTCTTGAAGAACAGCAGTTGCGTCATGAAGGCCTGGTCGGCCGGCGCCGCCCAGTAGGCATGGAAGAACACGCTGGCTGCCAGCGTGAACAGCGCGAGGATTACCGCAGCGGCGCGGGTACCCCAGCCGGCGAGCAGGGCCGCGCTGCCGCCGATCTCGACAAGAATGGCCAGCACTGCGCCGATGGCCGGCAGCGGCAGGCCGACTGATTCGATGTAGCCGACAGTGCCATCAAAGCCGCTGAGCTTCGACAGACCTGCAGGCAGGAACACTGCGGCAAACAGGAGGCGGGCGAGTAGCGGGAAAGCGTTCCGGATCGATGATGAAGACATGAGTTTTCTCCTTCAGGTGATGCGCGTTGTTTTGGAATGTGCGTTGCTGCTCAGGCCAGCGCGGCCTCGAGGTCAGCCTGTGCCTGCGCGAAGCCCTTCGCCGCCGCTTCCGGTCCCATCGCCAGTCCTTCGGCGTAAACGAAGCGCACGTCCGTCATGCCGAGGAAGCCGAGCACTTTCTTCAGGTAAGGCACTTGCGAATCGTTCGGCGTGTCGCGGTAGACGCCGCCGCGTGCCAGCGCCACATACACCGTTTTCCCCTGGACCAGCCCCTCCGGTCCGGAGGCCGTGTAGCGGAAGGTCACGCCGGCGCGGGCGATCGCATCAATCCAGGTCTTGAACTGGACCGAATTGCCGAAGTTGTACATCGGTACGCCGAGCACGATCACGTCATGTGCCTGCACTTCCGCGATTAGCGCGTCATCGAGCGCGACGCGGGCGGCCTGTTCCGGCGTGCGCTGCTCAGCGGGCGTGAACAGCGCGCCGAGTGCCGCTTCGTCGAGCACCGGATGCGGGTCGGCCGCGAGATCGCGCACGGTCAGTCGCGCGTCCGGGTGCCGCGCCTTCAGGCTGTCGACGATGCTGTTGGCGACACGGGTGGAATTGGCGCCTTCGCGGCGGGAACTGGCATTGATCTGCAGGATGTTCATGTCGGGTACTCCCATGGCTGGTTGCGATGGGTGTACTGTATTCCGCGCCAATCAAATGAAAAACCCGGTCAAATGGATATAATCGTTCCGCATATGGAACAATCAACCGGAAAAATTGATCCGAACGATTTGGTCATCTTTGCGCAGGTGGCCGAACTGGGCAGTTTCAGCCGGGCCGCAGAGCGGCTCGGCCTGCCGAAATCGACCGTGTCGCGGCGCGTGTCCGAACTGGAGCTGCGTGTCGGCGAGCGCCTGCTGTTGCGCACCACGCGAAGGCAGACGCTGACGGAGTTCGGCCAGCAGCTGCTCGAGCATGCGCGGCAGGTGGTTGCCGAGGTCGATGCGGCCGAAGCGCTCAGTGAACAGCGGCAGTCGGCGCCGGCCGGCCGCTTGCGCGTGTCGATGCCGAGTGATTTCGCGAACCTGCTGCTGGTCGATGCGCTGGCGGCCTTCGTGGCGCTGCATCCGGGCATACAGCTGGAGCTGGATTTGTCGCCGCGGCGTGTCGACCTGCTCGGCGAGGGCTTCGACCTCGCGATTCGTGTCGGTGAACTGGCGAGCGACAGCTTGCTGGCGGCGCGCCGCCTGAGCATGCTGTCTACCGGGCTGTATGCGTCGCCGGCTTATCTCGCCGAACATGGCGAGCCTCACGCCCCGGACGAACTGATGGCGCACCGCGCGGTGCGCCTGCTGGGCGGTGGAGGCGAACCTGTGCCCTGGGTGCTGACGAATGGCGAAGCGCGCTGGGAGGGCTTGCCGCCTGGCCGGGTCAGTGCGAACGCACCGGAATTCCTGATCCGCATCCTCGGCGCAGGCGCGGGCATCGGTGCCGTGCCGGACGATTTTGCGAAAGATTTCGTGCGTGACGGCAGCTTGCGTCGTGTGCTGCCGGCATGGCGTCTGCCCAGCCCCGCCGTATCCGCCGTGTTCCCCGGTCGCAAGCTGATGCCTGCGAAGACGCGGGTGTTCATTGACATGCTGCAGGCGTTTTTCAAAGCCTGACCCGCGCATGAAAAGTCGCACGCCACCCGGGGACGCCGTGCCGGGATCGCCGGCTCCGGCTTCTGAATTTCGCACATCCGAATAGGAGAAACAGATCGTAACAATAAAAGAAATTCAATAGAGCGTGAGAAACGATCTTCATAAAATGAAACTTCATCGAATGAGATCGATTCGACCCACGGAGAAAACCATGTCTAATGAACAGAAATGCCCGTTCGCCGGAATGCAGGGCGCGAAGGCGATGGCCGGTGCGCGTTCCAATCGCGACTGGTGGCCGAACCAGCTGAACCCGAACCTGCTGCACCAGCATGCACCGACATCGAATCCGCTGGGGCCGGATTTCAACTATGCGGAAGCATTCGCGAAACTGGACTACGCCGCGCTGAAACAAGACCTCTACGCGCTGATGACGGATTCGCAGGACTGGTGGCCGGCTGACTGGGGCCATTATGGCGGGCTGTTCATTCGCATGGCATGGCATAGCGCGGGGACCTATCGCACCGGGGACGGCCGCGGCGGTGCCGGCACAGGCAACCAGCGTTTTGCGCCGCTCAACAGCTGGCCCGATAACGGCAACCTGGACAAGGCGCGCCGACTGCTGTGGCCGATCAAGCAGAAATACGGCAACAAGATCTCCTGGGCCGACCTGATGATCCTGGCCGGGAATTGCGCACTCGAATCGATGGGCTTCAAGACCTTCGGCTTCGGCGGCGGCCGCTTCGACATCTGGCAGCCCGAGGAAGACATCTACTGGGGCAACGAGGACACCTGGCTCGGCGACAAGCGCTACAGCGGCGAACGTGAGCTCGAGAACCCGCTGGCTGCGGTACAGATGGGCCTGATCTACGTGAACCCCGAGGGGCCGAACGGCAACCCCGATCCCGTCGCCTCCGGGCGTGACGTGCGCGAGACCTTCGCGCGCATGGCAATGAATGATGAGGAAACCGTCGCGCTGGTGGCCGGCGGCCATACCTTCGGCAAAGCGCACGGCGCCGGCGATCCGTCGCTGGTCGGGCCCGAGCCGGAAGGCGCGCCGCTTGAAGCGCAGGGACTGGGATGGATCAATCGTTTTGGGTCAGGCAAGGGCGTGCACACCACGACCAGCGGCATCGAAGGCGCGTGGAAGCCGCACCCCACGCGCTGGGACAACGGTTATTTCGACATGCTGTTCGGCTACGAATGGGAATTGGTGAAGAGCCCTGCGGGCGCGCACCAGTGGGTCGCGAAGGATGTGCGCGACGAGCACATGATCCCGGACGCGCATGACCCGTCGAAAAAGCATCCGCCGATGATGACCACGGCCGACCTGTCGCTGCGTTTCGATCCGCTCTATGAGCCGATCTCGCGCCGCTTCCATCAGGACCCGCAGGCCTTCGCCGAGGCCTTCGCGCGCGCCTGGTTCAAGCTTACCCATCGTGACATGGGCCCGAAGGCGCTGTACCTCGGCCCCGAAGTGCCGGCAGAGGATTTGATCTGGCAGGATCCGGTGCCCCCGGTCGACCATCCGCTCATCGATGCCGCCGACATCGCAAGGCTGAAGGGCCGGATCCTCGCTTCCGGTCTGTCGGTCGCCGAACTGGTGTCGGTCGCCTGGGCTTCGGCGTCGACTTTCCGCGGCTCCGACAAGCGCGGCGGCGCAAACGGCGCGCGCATCCACCTCGCGCCGCAAAAAGACTGGGAGGCAAACCAGCCGCAGCAACTGGCCAGGGTACTCGCGGTTCTCGACGGCATTCGCAAGGATTTCGATGCGTCTGCCGGCGGCGGCAAGAAGGTGTCGATGGCGGACCTGATCGTGCTGGCAGGCGGCGCTGCGGTCGAAACGGCAGCGCGCGAGGCAGGCCATGCGGTTGATGTGCCGTTTGCGCCGGGCCGTACCGACGCGACGCAGGAGCAGACGGATGTCGAGTCTTTTGCGGTGCTGGAGCCGATCGCTGATGGCTTCCGCAACTACCAGCAGAAGACGCTTGCCGTGCCGGCCGAGCGGCTGCTGCTGGACAAGGCGCAACTGCTGACGCTGAGCGCGCCGGAAATGACGGTGCTGGTCGGCGGCCTGCGCGTGCTGGGCGCCAATGCCGGACAGTCGCCGCACGGCGTCTTCACGAAGCGGCCGCAGGTACTCACCAATGACTTCTTCGTCAACCTGCTGGACATCCAGACCGTCTGGGCGCCGGCGTCGGATGCGGGCGACAGCTTCGACGGGCGCGATCGCAAGACCGGCCAGCGCAAGTGGACGGCGACCCGTGCAGACCTGGTGTTCGGCTCGAACTCGCAGCTGCGTGCGCTGGCCGAGGTCTACGCGCAGGGCGATGCGAAAGAAAAATTCGTGCGTGACTTCGTGGCTGCCTGGACGAAGGTGATGAATCTCGACCGCTTTGACCTGAAGCACTGAATCCGACGCCGCCGGCGCGGCTGAAACTCGTGCAACCGATAGCCAACGGCCTGCTCCCGCAGGCCGTTGGCTTGTTTGCATTGTCTCACCCGCCAGGCTTTCACGCCGGCGATGCAGCCATCTTCGGGATGGCAGTCCCGCCGCAGAGGTGGCTGATCTGCTTCACTATCGCGTACCATTGAAATTTATAATGCGGGCGCGCAAGCAGGTGCGCAAACCCCAATATCTTGTGCATCACTTCTTGAGCGCAGCCAGGCGTGCCTGAAACCGTCTTGTCATCCAAATCCCTCTCGCTGCGATGGATCGCCATCCTGAGCGTCGGCTATATCGCGTTGGGATGGGTGGGGTTGCGGCTGGCGATCCCGCCCGGTTACGCGAGCCCGGTGTTCCCGGCGGCAGGGCTCGCGCTGGCGATGGTGCTGGCCAGGGGCTACCGCATGTTGCCCGGCGTCTGGCTCGGATCTTTCACGCTCAACCTGCTGCATTCATCGCATGGCCCGGAATTCAACTGGATTCCCGTGGCGGCGGCGGTCCTGATTGCGTTCGGCGCGACTGCGCAGGCGGCGGCCGGCGCCAGTCTGGTGGAGCGCCGGCAAGGCGCACAATGGCGACAGCTGGAGCGCGAGCAGGATGCCTTCGTCTTCATGGTTCAGGGCGGTTTGCTGGCGGGACTGGCGTCAGCCAGCATCAGCGTCGCTTCACTGGTAAGCCTTGGCGTGATTTCGCCGTCACAGGCCGGCTTCACCTGGTGGAACTGGTATACCGGCGATGCGCTCGGCGTGATGATCTTCGCGCCGCTCAGCCTCTGCTTCCTGATGGGCGGCGCCCTGTGGCGCCAGCGCCGCCGCCGCGTGGTGGCGCCAATGTTGCTGACGCTCGCCATCGCCGGCGAGGTCTTCTATGCGGCGTCGCGCTCCGAATACAACGCCGAAGCCCGACGACTGGAAGACGACGGTCAACAGCTGGCTGACCGGATTTCCGATCACCTCATGCGGCACCGCGAAGTGTTGGCGTCGATGCGCAATTTCGTGGTGGCGACGCCTGAATTCAGCTTTCCGCAGTTCGAGCGCTTCACGCAGTACGCGCTGAAAGAAAATCCCGATCTCTCCGCGCTGAGCTACAACGATCTGGTCGAAGAGCCGGATCGCGGCGCCTACGAAAAGCGGGCCGGCAAGCTGACGTCCCTGCCCGGATTCAGGATCACCGCGCGCAATGCGGAGGGACGCCTGGTTCGCGCCGGCGAGGCCTCGCAGCATGTCGTGGTCCGGTTCATCGTTCCGCTCGATAAGAACCTGCCGGCAGTCGGCTACGATATTTACTCGGACCCGGTGCGGCGACAGGCCATCCAGAGCGCGCTCGAGCGCGGCGAAATATCCATCACCGAACCCTTGTGGCTGGTGCAGGATCACCGTCGCCGTATCGGCCTGCTGGAGCTGTATCCCGTATACCGGGCGAACGGCGACACGCCGGAACGGCGGACGACGCCGCTGGGCTTCGCCGTCGGCGTGCTGAAAGTCGATCAGTTGATCGAAATCGCCCTCAAAGGCGTGGTGCCGGCGGGACTGCATGTGCAGATCCGCGACGTGCACGCACCGGCTTCGAATTCGCTGCTCTATCGGTCCGATGCGAATGCGCTCATGGTGGCGCCTTTTGGCAAACAGGACATTGCCTGGTCCAAGACGATCGGCGCGGCCGATCGCACCTGGGAACTGGCGCTGGTCCCGACCCGGGAGTATGGAGAGCAGGGGCGCCGCTGGTTCGCGTGGGCCGTAGGCGTTGCCGGCCTGTTGTTCGCCAGCCTGCTGCAGGTGCTGATGCTCGGCATGACAGGCCGGGCCGCGGTAGTGCAGCGCAAGAATGACGAACTGCGCGACAGCGAGCGCCGTTATCTGCAATTGTTCAACGAGAACCCGCTGGCCGCCTGGCTGGTTGACACATCGACCCGCCGTTTCCTGCTGGTGAATGATCGCGCCGTTGCCCACTATGGCTGGCCGCGCGAGGAATGGCTGCAAATGCGCCTCGACGACATCGTGCTGGCCGATCGAATCGGCGACGGCAATGAGCAGCAGCATCGACGCAGCGACGGCAGCCGCATCGACGTGCGGGTCAATTCCTCGCCGGCGACTTACGGCGACATCGATGCGCGTCTCGACGTGGTGGAGGACGTCACGCAGGAGAAGCAGATCCAGTCGAAACTGCTGCTGGCCGACAAGGCGCTGGCAAGCAGCAGCGACGGCATCGTGGTGATCGACACGCGCGGCGTGGTGGCGTCCGTCAACCCGGCCTTCACCCGCATTACCGGCTATGACAGCGACGAGATCGTCGGCGCACATGCCAGCCTGCTGAATTCGGAGAGGCAGTCACCGGCCTTCTACCGGCAAATGTGGCGCAGCATCGTGCGTGATCGCCAATGGCAGGGCGAGCTCTGGAGCCGCCGCAAGGATGGCGAAGAGTTTCTGGAGCGGCTCAACGTCAGCGCAGTGTTCGATGACGCCGGCAAGGTGTCGCACTACCTCGGCACGTTTACCGACATCACCGCTCAGAAGCAGGCGCGGGAGCGGATCGATTTCCTCGCGTTCCATGATGCGCTGACGCATTTGCCCAACCGCGTGCTGGGACAGGACCGGCTGAAGCAGGCCGTCATTGCCGGCGCGCGCCATCACCGGAAATTCGCGGTGCTGTACATGGACCTCGACAAGTTCAAGTACGTCAACGACACCCACGGGCATTCGGTGGGCGACGCCTTGTTGCAGGCGGTGTCGCAGCGACTGATTCATCTGCTGCGCACCGAGGACCTGTTGTGCCGGCTGTCCGGCGACGAATTCATGATCGTGCTGCACGAAGTGGAAGACCAGCAGCATGTCGTCAGCGTGTGCGAGAAGATTCTCAGCCGGCTGGCCGAACCGTTCGACCTCGAGGGACTGCGCCTGCACACGTCGTTCTCGATCGGCGTGGCCATGTTCCCGCAGGACGGTGCCGATGCCGGGACGCTGATGCGCAATGCCGACACGGCGATGTACGAGGCGAAGCTGGATGGCCGCAACATCTACCGATTCTTTGACCCGCAAATGAACGCCGCCATGCTGCGCTATGTGCAGACGCGCGATGCGCTGCGGCTCGCGCTTGAGCGGAAGGAATTTGAACTGCACTACCAGCCGCAGATCGAGTTCCGCACGGGCCGGGTCGTCGGCGCCGAGGCGCTGGTGCGCTGGAACCGGCCCGACCGCGGCCTGATGCTGCCCGCTGAATGCATCAGTGCGGCAGAGGAAAGCGGCCTGATCGTCCCGTTGGGCAAATGGGTGCTGCAAGAGGCCTGCGCGCAGGCAGCCACATGGCGCGCCGCCGGCTGGGCCGAGGCTGTCGTCGCGGTGAACCTGTCGGGCGCGCAGTTCCGGCAGGGGCATCTGGAGGAAACGATCTTTGCCGCGCTGCGCGAGTCCGGATTGCCGCCGCGCGGCCTCGAGCTCGAGCTGACCGAGTCCATCCTGCTGGGCGATGTCGACGCGCTGATGAGCAGCGTGAGCCGGCTGAAGG
>JACCDR012526900.1_pt1 | contig 16867 bp, 17 predicted proteins | sample 7446431 | NCBI WGS metagenome assembly JACCDR01 (sample SAMN15323443, study PRJNA562643) | freshwater metagenome | isolation source: river surface water | place: USA:Blue River Watershed | collected 2017-08-17 | reverse complement strand
GTAGGCCATACACCAGCAATCGTATAGTGCCCTCACTGCGATCGACCATCACCGGGGACAGTGTATTGTAGTATCTTTTACCACGATGATAATACTCTGTGCGGCCGTCGGCATGGACAACTGCGGGCTGCCAGTTGCCCCTGTGCAAGAGACCGTGTTGCCACCACGAGTACCTTCCATCGGAGTCAACATCAGCAGGCATGTCCCCGTCTCGATGTAGTTTATCTTCAATGTACCACTGCATGGAACCATCTGCACTCACCCATGCAGGTAAATCATTGTCTCGATGTTGTTGCCCATACTTGAAGTACGCGCACCACCCATCCCCTACTATCGCGGGAAGGTCGTCATTGCGGTGTAATTGCCCCATCCAATACCATGAACCTCTATATCCGTCATTATATTCTACTGCCGGTAGTCCATCATTCCTGTGCAATACCCCGCAGAACATATAGTAAGTGGCCGAGTCGCGTGTCACCGATACCTCGTGTTTGCTTACTGTATAGAGCTCAATGATAACAGTCTTGTGTTTCTTCATGAATGAGTAGGCCGCACGACATAGCTCTCTGAGGGCCTTGAGTGTGATCCTGTCGGCTGCCTCGCCCTGACATGCCGCGGCCAGTATAGCGAGACTACACTCGGGCGGCAGGTGTTCATTGAGTATCCAGGTGGTCATTTGTATATGTAAATATATGCAATTAGATTCAATTTTATGGAGGAAAAAACAAGTATATGTGGCCTCAATTAAGGTCTCACAGTGAATAGACTTGGGTATTATGCTCTGGGTGAGTGACTGGTACAATACTTCCCGCTGCATCTAATATAGTTCTTGCATCGTCAAGGATCTTCTTATATTGATTTTCACTGGAAAATACGAAGTATATGTCCTCTGTAAGAATACTACCGTATATACTATGATACTGGTACATATATTTCCCATTGGAGGTGACCATAAATCCACCGCACATTATTCTTGGTGGTACCCCATAGCTATCATTCAGTGTGCATATGTGTGAGCGATAAGACTCGAAGTACTTGAACAGCACCGTAACGCATTCGCTGAGGTTGTATTGACACACCTCCATGCATTTCCATGCCCCAAGTATCCACCTCGCGAACAGTGGGTCCGACCTACAGTGATCAATGACGACGTCCCACTTCATTCTATACTGTGGTTTGAGTGATGCAGTCATTGCTGCTTTTTCTATCAAGTGATTGCCCAGAGTAACCTTCTGCTTGAGTGACATCAGGTCATAGTATGCGGCAGGTATCGCGGGGGGAAGTGCGCGGACGACCGCCTCCCTCAAGTGGTTATCCCTAATGACAATGGCCCCATACAGGATTGTGGTCCACTTTTTACATACTAGTAACGTGTAAATTCCTAAGTATTCGACCTTCGTGCTGGTGAGGATCGTAGTATTGGAGTCAATGCCTACATAAGACACTATATTTATGATCAATCGTGGCTCATAAAGTACACTGTCGAGTATGTGTTTGTTTACGCTAATGGGTATTATGGTAGTGTTGGTAGATGTTGCTTCCATCGTGTATACGTGTACTTGTGAGTGCTCTGGGATTCAATTTTATGAGTACGAGGGGCACAAAAATAAAACTGTATATACCCTATGAGGTACACGTACCACGCATCATCGAGCTACTAGTGCGGGTGCTGCGGGTAAGCATGCACGCTCGACAGCCCATTGTAAGTGAGCATCTTCTACTTTGACCGCGTTATATAGAGCCTGAGTCCATCGGTTACACACTTGTAGTAGACCATGCCCGATATAGCTGGTGCGCGTATCTTTCGCAGAGACGGTGCATATCTGCCACTCTGTATAGGCCACGATCCTTATGATTATACCTGGTTCGGCTAGTGCACTTTCAATCAGTCGTGCCTCATATCGTAAGCCCCAAATCATAGTACTGGCGTCGCATAATGATGTTGTCTCCATGTGTATTTTTGTATACTAGGTGGGCCGATGCATGCAATTTTGCTGGCTAGGGAGTAAAGTAGGCATTATACAGCCACATCAAAAAAAAACAATAAATCTAGTGTGGCAATGTAATTATGAACCGCAAGAAGTCCTCATCATCGAGCTTCGAGCGTACCCACCACGTGCCATCAATATTAAAGTGACTGTTGATTATATGTGTTGCTGTGGAAGTGTAGTGCATGGACTTATATGAACGCTGATCCTCCGTCACAAGGTCGAGCATGTCATGCAATAACAATGGCACTGGGGACCTACATGTATGTAGGTAATACCCCGCACCGTGGGAATACACTACATACTTGGCGTGATCTTGCACTACATATATATTCATATTGTACTCGTACCCCGATGGATGTGTTTTCCCACCGCCCGTGACCCAAAGCGTGTATGCTTGGAGGTCCTCTATGGCGCACATGACAACGGCGGTAACGATCATCTCCCCACGCTCCAGTCTTGCCCCTAAGAGACGTTTTTTATGTAGTTTGGGTATGATTTTGGTACGTATAGTGGCGATACCCATAGGTCGTGGGGTGCATCCAGAATGTAATTCCACAGTGCCTCCAATAGCATGAGTCTCTGTATGTTGGGGGCTTGCACCTTCCATGAATGGGGCCAATGCAATGCGCACTATGCTTGCAGTCGTGTTCAGCGCAAATATATCTTCAATATCAAGAGGCATACAAGTGAGCCATATAACGTCCTTTACTAGTAGTATACCCATGCACGATGTATAATATTGAGCCATGAGATTCAATTGTGGGGGCACTTATGCAAAAAACAGAGTGTGCTAATGGCTCAATTCTATCATAAACCGCAAGAAGTCCTCACTTTCGAGCAAGGGCCGGCAGCAGACCATATCGCGGACCCACTTGGGGTAGCGTTTGTGTGCTTCATCCCGTGCTGTGCGATCGAGACTGAGTACTTCCCATGAACTGATGAGTAACTGCTCGATAATCATCATAATTGTATCCGCCAGTGGAACATCACTCACGGTGACATTATATATCGTTAGGTCTACGAACAGCCTCCAATAGGTGACTGCGTATATAATCTTACCGCGATATATATAGGCATACATACACAGCGAGTACCCCTGTTTAGTCCTGTCACAAGTGGCCATTATGGTGGATGCATTGGGTGATGTTGGGGATGTGTCACCTCCTGCAAGGGTCACATGAGTCTCAAGTATAGGAGTGATATGCGCTATGAAGTTAGGGTTGTATGCACAGCCGCCCCGCATTATGCACCTATTGATGCTGGGGATGGTCGTCGCGTGCATATCAATGTACCTATCTTGGGCCCACGTCGTGATCTCGCGGGTGTTGCGCAGTGGTAATAAGGCATACATAGCTCTTGATACTGTCCGCATGATGAATACATCTGGGGTACTGAGATGCACACATATGCATAATATAGTGTCCTTATGTAATGATAGCATGTGTATATTGAGGTCATAATGATTCAATTGTGGCTGATTGAGCGTGGTAATGGGGCCGAGCCCGTGAGCCGCACTTGATTATAAAAAATGCACTATGAGTAATGGTGAATAGTGAATATAGCTTCGAACGCTCACTCATGGGGGTGGTATTGTATCAATGAGGACTTGCGTCATGGTGTTGAAGAACTCAGGAAGATCATGTATATTGCACTCAGATGAGTAATAGGTGGGTATAGGCCACCTTGTAATAAGAGCCCCTTTAATCGCAAGATCAACGCTAAACACATTGGCAAAACCACCATCGCGAGTTGAATAGGCCATGCAAAGGGCAAGTATAATATGCAATGGATTACCCGGATGTATACTATAAACTGCAATATTATATATAGTATTGATCGTAGGTGGGGATACATATCTAGCCACATCATCAACCACGTAGAGATAACATGGGTACTTATATACTTCGTACTTTAATGTATACAATGCCACACGCCCACAGTGTGAGGTCCGAGTACGTACGGCCTTCATAGAATGGGAACACCTGTGCTGCACGGTAGCGGACACCATATAATTTATGTTTAACCTCGGGACCACCCACGTGGTGTATGTTACAATGGATGATGCGCTGATGACTGATTGATAGGTATCTTTTAGGTGGAAGTCAACCCCTGCTTTGACAGCGTGCGAAACGTACCTGAGGTCGAGTATGAAGCACAGAGTGAGGCCACGCACCACCATCGAGAAGGCATCGCTATGGCACAATATTGCGAACCGGCATGTAACCTTGGGTGTGTGTGGTGGTACCGTGGATGACGCCATACTTATGTGAATATTCAGTGCCAAGTATTCATTTTTATTGCTGTAGTGCTCATATGATGACCCGCGCGATCCACTATAAGTTATATTATTATTTAAGCAGTTGATCGTCTATATATACTAGGTGTCGTCTATTGTGTAGTGAGACCCAGAACTTATCTATATACAGGTGGTCAACGTGGAATCCGGTGGCCCGTACAAACCCAGTATAGTGTACATACCATCACCTTTGACGTGCGGCGGACGTTGTTCGAGGGCCGAGTTAACATATTGTTGTTGGGTATGAGTGAGGGTGAACATTGCGCAAGTGGTGTTGGGTGATGCCCGTCCATCTTTATGTTCAACGAGGATATGTTGTATGTTCTCGAATGAGGTTATGAGTATGGTGCTTTGCAAAATCATAGTATCTACGCTTTAAAGCTTTCTCCAAGCACGATGCTTGATCGGGCATCAACTTGAAGTCAAACTGTAAAGAACCACGAGCGGAATTGAATACATCACGATATTCCCAATGCGTTCCTATGGTCAGATAACGAGTTATTAGTTGTATTAGCTCGGCCCGACGGGATGATGGAGGCGCCTTCTCGCGCTCAGTAGGTGTAATGACTGATGCCTCGGGCGCGTTCGCGTCGAACAAGTGTAGATGGTTTCTTACTCTGGTGATTGCGGTGTAATCAGTAGCGCTAGTCTTATTTGACCATTCATTCCTAACATAACATACTCTATTATATCCACCACCCTGAGCTTTATGGATGGTCATAGCATAGGCATGCATTATGTTTCCCAAGTCTTCACCTTCTACGAAAACCGGGTGTTCATGCGTATCTATAGTGATTTGTATACACCCATCGGAGAGCACATTCATTACAGTACCCATCTCTCCGTTATAATAGTCTTTCTTGTGATTATTTTTTGTGATAATCACGCGGTCACCAATCGCGAATACACCAGTCAACCCCAATGCTTTGCGTACTTCATTATTAATGTCTGCTACTATAGCCCTTTTATGAGCAAGAAATACCTTGGTATCGTATTTATTGTTGAACTCATTGGCGTGTGTTACACCCCACGTGTTAAGCATCTCTCTTACTATACATGCTATACCTGACGAAGCGCTCTTGTATGTATACGAACAGCCAAGCTCACCTGCAGCAAGTGGCCCTGTGGGCGCGAGTAAATCATTAATAGGGAACATATTGTTACATGAGTTATCAAACATACACTTCAGTCTGATGTCATTGACGCGATTATTTCCCTCTAATTCTACTATAGGGATCCTATCCTTAAGAATATCGTAGACGGATCCACCTCCTATCGGAGGTAACTGACGAACATCACCCGCGAAGATAACGATCGAATCAGGCGCTATACTTTCCAAGAAATCAGACAGCAGCAATACATTAAGCATGGATATCTCATCAATGATGTATGCAATCTTAAGTGGTGACTTCGGATTATGTGGCCTCTTAATGGCTCCATGTATGGTGTAAATCATTCTCTCGCCATGTAGGTGCTTGGTACCCTCTGTGTTTAATGCTAGCTTTACCTGCCCAGATCCTATAATTTTATCACATAGTCTCTTTGCAGCGATAGCCGTGGGGGACATGCAGTGCACGTAATAATCATTAGATTGTAGAAAGGGCGATAGACCATATGCAATAAAAGTACTCTTACCCGATCCAGGGCCACCAGTAATTATACCTATTCCTCGTCGTATTAACTCTACAATACTATTGTGATCCTTTATCTGAGTCAGTTGTTCATCAGATCCCGTGAGTACCCCATTGAATGAGAATAGGGTACCACTAGCGTCATCTTTGATTGTTAACTCGCGCATTTTATACGCTTTGCCAATATCCAAGGGCATCGCACGATGTGCCACTACCCAGTCTATAATATTCTTAGCTGCGTTACGATATCGCAATGAATGTACTTCATTATTCTCGATGATGAATGATGTGATTGCCTTGCAGGATACCCCATACCGGAATACATCATAGATCTTGCATCCTGGTATTGATGCTTCGGACTGTGTGTCTATAGCCCGGCGAAACTCATCTATTGTGTAGTTCTTGCTATATCCGTAAACATAGTGTGCTAAAGCTTCTGCACGATAGAAGGATATCGCATACTGCACGCCGCATGTACGCCCTAGATGTTTTAATCGTTTGCCATACTTTTCCCTCGTTATACTCCCGCTCAGAGCATCATACATATCCTTAGCATAGGGATTATGGTCGAGCAATAGGTTTTTATCTCTACCCGATGTGAGTATAGAGCGTATGTCCTTATCACTAAACCTATTAGCTCTACCAACAGCATACTCCTTGCGCGACCGTAAGTATGTATCACTTATATGTTTCTTAGCACATTCACTACCGCAATAGCGTAGTCCACTAGGATGATCAAATACAATAACAGTCTTACATAGTGGACGGTTGCAATCATAGCATCTATGTTCTACCATAGTAGTTGGTTCTTTCTCCCAGAATGGGCATTCCCATACATTATGGAGATACTTATCGAGCTGTTTACCAGGTTGTATATCGGCGAGATCCCTACGCATCAGGTCATCAACTTCCATCGTCTTGGTGTGTACAGGCTTGGTATGGAAAGGATCTCCATCGTAACGCATGTAATTACACCCGATCTTACGTAGATATCCTTCAACAGTGGATATTAATGCCTTCAATGATATACTATACATCTCGGTACCTTTATAGGTATCACTACGGTGACCTTTATCTTTCAGTATGGATTTGATGCCTGCTTCTACATGATGGCACCCTTTATCTTTCAGCTCCCAATAGCATTTATACGTGCACTCATAGCGGAACGCAGTGGTATAACAGCCATCGAACTTCCTACGTGCGATGTCGTTTGTGCATCCGAGCTTATAGAGTCTATCCACCCCATCGATATCATAGTGTCTACTATGTATCACGTATAAGTAGTTCATCGGGATATACGTCGTCTTATCAAGCATGATTAATTAATCAATGCCTATTGGTCATTATGTTTAATAGGTAATATTAGCCCCCTCTCTGTAGTGATGCATAGCCGCGGTAGTCAAGAAGAAAGAAGCACCTCAATTCACAGTATAACATGGCGTTATGAATCGGTATGAAGCCTTGGATGGGCAGCGCAGATAACACCATACTTATGTAAAAAATATCGCATCATGTGCACGTTATAGTGTCGCCACTAGACCTCCTTCCTTTATTATGTGAGACAGTGTTTCCTCACTGGAGAGTATACGTTCGGCATTGATGTAGCCCTTACATGCTTTCTCTAAGTGCACTGTCAGTGTGAAACACCTGCCACCACACTCTATAATAGCGGGAAATGGTACGCCACCATTACGATTCAGTCCCATTGCAGCAATAGCCCCAAAGGCTTCAGTGAGGCTCAGTATCATATTAGCACGATATACACCGATAGCCACTCGGATTGCCGAGAAGGACACGACGAAATAACTAGACCTTCCACGATATGTATACACGTACGACCTTATATTATCCGACCACTCCATTGTATGTGCACGATGATGAATCTCATAAGTGATTGACTTGCCGTTGTTCGCACTGGCTACGCGCCTGACTATCATTAGGTGCCCTTTGCAATTGATTTGTGCATACCACGCACTATGCAGGTTAGGTATAGAGTGGGTAGATATCGTATAAGGGGGTATCCAGTCGCAAGCATGTTCGTAGACGGAGATGTTTTCACGGGGCCCAATGATGGGTTTGAGCATAGATTGTATTGCATGGCATGTGCTATCTAGGCGCAAGATATCGTGAATAGAAAGGTATCTTATGATGATGGTCAACGTATCTCTTGTAATGGAGTCGGTAAGAGTATATAGTGTTGTATGCTGCATTATGTGTTGTCTCAGGGCGGCGGGATTCAATTGTAGAGGGCAGTGCAAACACACTCAGCGCATAAAAAAGAGGCCCTTATAGTATAATGCAGCACGCCATAAGGCCCATACTCGGGGGGTGGGAACGCCCGTCAAAGATCTCATAGAACCTCTCAATACACACATCAGCCTCAGCAATACGCCCATAGTATCTAGCACAGCGCCTATCAATGGCCCTGCAGAACGTTGGGTCAGTCATAAATCTATAGTAAGCACGCGTCGCCATCAGCTCGCTGAAGGTACATATAACCATGCGCGCTAGCATGGCCCCGCGAAGTTGCCCCCAATGCTCGAGCATATCATCAATAGGCGACCCATAAACGCGCCAGGTGTCTGTGTATTTTATGTCCGTCATATGAATACACCCATACCACTTGCAGCATACGAGTCCTAGTCGATATTGATTTTTGTAAGAAAACCGCCGCAATATACTCAATAGTATCTCATCGGGCAATATATTGATGTGAGACATGGGGGCTCGTAGATATGTACTCCATGTGGTCCTGAGGTTCATTTTTTGCACGATACGGGTATAAAAACAAGAACCTAACGCGCAAGTATGCACGCTTACATGACATCAACAAGACTTGATAACCCATAAATTAGTGCCTCTTTTGCGTCATTAGTTGTGCAATGAAAAGATAAGTTGACGTTCTTCAGGTGCCACCCATATATATTGTCCCATGTGTATTTACTGCATAGTCTAGCATCGCCGGCAACTTGAAGTGAAAGATTTCCAATGCTAGATACATGCCTGCGATACGACTCGAAGTGGCTAAATGCACACCTAATGCAGTCATACATGGTTATATGAGCCTCATTGTGTATGAATTGTAATGTGGGGAGTATTGGGAGGGCCCATGCGGCGAGCTCGCGGTCGGCCTTGCAGTGGTCCACTATTGCAGGCCAAGACACAAGGTACTGAGTCTTAAATAATTTGACGGTGAACCCCCCATCGCGCATGAAGTAATTAGGTATTATGGCCTTCTGCTTGAATGATAGCAAGTTATAATAAGTAGCGGGTATGGCTGGGATATGTGTGTGTTGTGCTGCCTTTTGTAAGTATGGGTCCATTATTTCTGCGGCCTTACTCAAGATCGTGTTCCACCGTTTACATATCGTCAATAGCCCATGCCCAGTGTACATGAGCCATGGTTTTCTATCTAGTGAGAAGTCTATATCCCACTCCATAAAGGATGCAACGATGATGATGATCCTAGGTTCTTGCATCAAAAGTGTGTCTCCGGGTGATAATATATTGAGCTTTGCGGGCTCCATTATGATGCGACTCGTAGTTTGAGAGGGTGATGCGAGGGTTAATGGTGGCGTGGGGACTAGTGTTGGGGTTGATGTTGACGACATGAAAGTATACACTGATGGCCCTATAGATTCAATTTTATTGCTTAAGATTTACATAAAAGAAAGCTCCACATCACCGTGCCTTACATGAGTTGCAGTGTGGAGGATGCGGATTGCGGTTTTGAGCTGGCTCGCGCGAGAAATATTGCTCTGATATCGCGCATGATATCCGACTCTGTGATGGTGTGAATGAACTTAAAATTTATGCTAGCGTCTATGATTATAAGCCCATATGTCGCCGTACGCATATACCTAAGTTTATCATGCCTCCCAGCAAGATATGCGTATACACCTTCACTACGTGCCACATAAGTACGGAAAGCTTCAAAGTGCCCAAATAATAGGCCCAAACTCTGACGCGCGGCATCTTGAGTAAACTCACCGCAGTATGATGGGAGTGAGGCGAGGGCCCATGCGGCGAGCTCACGATCAGCCTCGCAATGGTCTACTATTGTGCCCCATTGTATTCTATATTGCTCCTTGAATGATGTAGCCACAGTAACATGTATATCTTTTGTGAAGTAGTAGTTGGGGATGATTATCTTCTGCCTGAGCGTCATCAGATCGTAATATATGGCTGGTATAGCAGGTATATAAGACTGCTCAGTGGCCCTTACCAGACTGGAGTTTACCGCTAAAACACCACCGTGTATAGCTTGAGTCCACCGCTTACATATCTGTAGCAGCCCTATCCCTAAGTACCTTATGCGGGCCTCATCTGTCTTCATGACCGTATCCCATGGTACCCAAGACACTATATTTACTATCAAGTATGGGTTATATAGTACTTCGCGGTATAGTATTGATAGGCGGCTATCGGCCATGGGTATATATCTGTGTGAGTGTATATCTGCGTGCGTCGGATTCAATTTGTACTGGTGGTCATGCTAGAATGATGCCCTTGGGTGAAGACATAGGGCCGTATTAATGCATTGCTTGGGCCTTATGATTATAAAAAAATCAAAGTAATTGAACGATTTAACGTGGTTGCGCGGTCGCAGAGTCGAACACAGCACGTATTTCTGCGTCAAGTATTGCCTGTAATCCACTGTCAGGCACCTGAAATGAGATGTTGTCCTTCAGTGCGGTTACGTATACATCATGTATCCCGCATGAGTAAGCTTCATCTCTAGGCGTTATGTTTGTTGCAAAGAGTACGCTTGACATAAGTATGTATTTGCGATAGGCCTCGAAGTGCATGAATAAATGTCTCATGAATACACCGATAGTGGATTCACTCCATACTGTTGATGCGTGAAGGGCGTCACCAAGGGCCCACCTCGCGAGCTCGCGGTCGGCCTTACAGTGCTTCAATATCTCGCCCCACGGCATCTTATATTGTCGCTTGATTAACGATATGGTCCAATCCTTATCCCCCACGAAGTAAGGTCCTATGCTAATCTGTTGTTTGGGGCTCATCAATGTATAGTAAGCAGTAGGTATGGATGGTGGATATGCACACTGCACGGCCCGCATGAGGTCATCACTGCGGATGGTGACTGCCCCATGCAGAGCTCGAGTCCACTGTTTACATACTCGCAAGATGCGTGCATCCATGGGCAAGTGGGACACTATTTTTATGATCAAGCATGGCTCGTAGAGTACACATGAGTAATATAGTGTGATATTGTTGCCTTCTACACGGTGATTACAAGCCGCCGCCATTGTGTTTTATGATGAGCGCGCCGCGGAATCAATTTGCAAAAAGATAGTGATATCACACTGCAACATATAAAAAAATAATAAATTATTGGTCTTTAATGGGGTAGCCCAATCATAAATCGCGTGAAGTCTCTATCACTGAGCCGTGGACGTGCCCACCATTTGCCAGTGATCCCGAAGTGACTGCGGACGGCGGTCGTTATATCACTATTGTGCTCCAATCCATCTTGCTCGTGCGACATTATAACGTCAAGCATTCTATGCAATGGCAATGGATCGATCGTCATAGCAATGAGTATATCTCCCCCCTCATCACATGGATATACAACATATTTAACCTGGTCTTGCAGTACATATAGATAGCAATCATGCACTGCGTATCCAAACTGATCTTCATGTCTACTTGTAAACCAAAGGGTACAAGCGCGAAGATTCTCTATGAGGCATGTACTTCTACCCTCAGAGATTATATTATTGTGTTTTGCTTTCACCCCTAATATACGCTTCTTGCCAAGAGCGGGCATGATGCGCGTCCGTATTGTCACGAGGCCATCATCATGTTTATAGGTCTCTATATTATACAGCCTTGCGCCTGTCATAAAGGGCTCCAGAAGTGCTCGTAATGTATGCGATGTGATACTCAGGGCGAATATGTTTGCGATTGGGAGGTTCTCGCATATATATCGCGCGACGTCCTTCACTTGTAGTATGCCCATGCGTCAGTACTCATAAGGTTCACCAGATTCAATTATTGATTAAAAACATGATGCCCATCATGCCAACCTAGCCATAAACCACAAGAATTCCTCACTTTTAAGCGAGAGGTAGACCCTCGGCGGATACTTACTGCGTGGAGATAGTAGTTGAGTTTATATAAAAAACGTAAGATCGAGCGATTAGGGTTGGCCTATGATCACTCGCACCATTGCATCGAAGAACTCAGTGTGGTCCTGTGAGTGAGATTCAATCGTAATAGAGTTCGGCAACAACTCTGCGATAAGGGCACTTCTGGTCGCGTTATTAACACGAAATAAATGACTGAAACCGCAGTCTGGAAGGGCGAAGTTGGCGCAAGCATCGAACGCAGCATGTAATGATAGCGCGCTGGGGATGTCATAGACATTGGGTACATGTGTGTAGTGTATATGATGTATAGCAGACGGCAGCACATATGTAGCTACCCCATCTAGTACGTATAAGTAACATGTGCTAAGATATTCTATGTATTTTAGCACATACATGACGACTCGCCCGCAGTAGGACGTGCGAACACGTGTGGCATGCATAACTATGGCGGCCTTCCTAAACACCGTGGCATCTAATACATATTTGATATTTAGCTTTGGGATCTCTTGCATAGTATGTACTACAGTGTGCGATGGACTAGTAATTATTCTTTTCATGCCATCAAGGTGACCATTAACTGCGGCCTTGATGGCGCGCGATACATGCTTGAGATTGATTATCATGCGCACTGTAAGGCTGCGTGCTATCACTGTAAAGGTATCCCCGCTGCATAGTAATGTGAATATTTGGGCCACTGATGGTTGATGTTGAGTTGTAATTGATGTCATTAATGTAAGCATTTGTGGCCTGGAATTCATTTTTATGGTGTGGGACCATAATCGAGGTTTGATCCTCCATTGTTGTGCACACACCTTATGTACAGAAGTTATTCAACTATAACAGCATATATATACTACTTCATGACATCGCAACACTTAGATGCTGCGGATATATACTTTATGTTTGCTACCTATGATTTTGCGGCTGCCAAGCTAGCGGCTATAGCGCGTACAGTGAGCGATTGTACAGATACAAATATGTTTATCATAGTCAGTATGGATGCGGATCATGCTACGGGGATAGATTTTCCCGTGTTACTACATGTACACTTCCCCATAATTCCTATTAATCTCAACAAGATAGTATCGGTTTGCCAAGCATCTTACCCGGATGATTACGACGGTGTATCTATCTCCAAAAGAACCTCATCGCGCAGTCACTCATTGTCTTCGTTACTCAAAAAAGTAATGAAAAAGCACTAGAGGGACATCAAAAAAGCACTAGAGGGACATATCTTTGAGTCCATGCGATAGAGGCCACTAGTACAGTATATGTTGGAGAGGTTTGGCTAGGGTAATTGATAGGCCATTGAGTCCATCTCTGCTGGCCCGTAAGGGATTCTAAAATTGAATCTCTGGCATCTTATAAGATAACATACAAGAAACTGATATGTACGCATTAACTATCACAATCACTATCATTGCTATTACTATTACTGCTACTGCCACACAGAAGCCCTCTGGTGGAGCGCCATGCAAACTAGCATCGGACTGCGGAGGCGCGGGGCGGGCCACATGCGACGAATACGCAGTAAATGAGACTCACACCGCCAAGCACTGCATCTGCTTCCCACAGTATGGAGCTCCCGATTGTTCATACAATAAGATAAGCAGAGCATTGATTGCTGGACTTCAACTAGGCCTTCCATTCGTTGGAATCGATGGTATCGGTAATTGCTTGGCTGGTCACACATCTCGCTTCCTCGCTCAATTACTCATGGGATTATCATTCTACTTGGCTGTAATTCCTATATGTATACTTGCCTGCATCGTTGGCTGTTCGGGACTCGCAAAACACGGTGAAGCGCTAGGGAAGTTGGCTGGGGGCTGTCTTGGATGCATCGTCTGTGGACTGATATTCTCTGCATTCGTATGGAGTCTCGTCGATGGAGCCGCCATGCTCAATGATCCCAACTGGGTAGATGCCAATGGCTACCCACCTTACTAGTAACATAAGATTACTTGTTTTTTTGTAGTATAGCGCAAAAAATCATCGCGATAGATGCTCGATCGTGGCACTGTGTATAGCGCTCACAGCCCCATCATATATGAGTATATGTCCCAGTAATGTGTACCGCCTGCCCCTTGTATACAGAGTCCAGTGCGATTATTGGCCCGTATACCGGCGGCCCACTGTGCTAAACACTGTCGTATAGTAGGCAAATCAGTGAAGCGAACCCCCGATAAATCAAAGAGCTCACACTTGGCGCAACACAGTGCATCAAGCAACAACAATAGGTCTGCATTCGTAGCAATATCAACGTTACGAAGGATAACGGTGCCTGTGATGGGTGCCGTTCTGATGGCTGCCCGGAGCTTGACTCGGCAGTCGTCGAGTGTAGGCGTGAGGGCCGATGAGTCTACCCACCCATCAACTATAATGATAGTATTGCATGTAACGATAGTGCGCACGAGGGGCATGGGTATACATCGTGCAAACTCCGAGCGTATATATGTGGTCGTTGGCCTATACATATCAAGTACATTTAGGGGGTAGTTATTCAACTTTGAGGCCAAAAAATAAGCAATATATGTCATATCTATGTGCCCGTAGAGTGGCCCTTGTGGTCACCGTACATACCCTGCGGATGATAGCACTTCCATCACATTGAGCCTACTCGTGGCCATAAAGTTGACCAATACAGTGCAATCTATATACATCGCAGGCAGGCAAGATTGTACCGCGCCTCTTGTACAGACTGGAATACGCAATTGCATGTTTATATGCTCAACCTTATTACTATGTATAATGCTCACGGGTTCGACCACGTATACATCCTGCAGTGTAGCAAACCTAGGTTGAGAGTATAGATAATCAATAATCTCTAAGCGACATTTGAAGGTACCACGTATGATCTCTGCTGCATCATTATATCTATTGTTGAGCGTTGTATGTAGCCGCAATGCTATGAAGTTAAACTTATCGACCTTCGTCAATGCATATGTATACGAGGTATAAGGCACAGTACTCTTACAACACCACACTGAGAGAGCGTTATGTATCCGATATGAGGGTCGCTCTTGGGGAAAGTGTGTGGTCAGTAATGATGGATATAAAGCATCATCTTCATTGCTTCCTGCAGTATATGTTGTTATGGGTAGATAGTTACGTGTGTTTGCTTGCGCGAGTTTATTTTTCTTGGTCACTCCTGCGAGCAGCATGTTATCCCATGTAAATATATCGGTGGGCCACCCACGCAGTGGTCGTTGTGCTATCATACATTCATAGTATAGTGGTCTACCTGCGTCACTCGTGGCCCATAGTGTATATAAGCGCTTGCATGAGCACCTCAGCGCGGGGGCCGTCAACAACACTGGGTAATGGGTACATATATCAATAAGTATGGCGGTTACATCAGACTGCATCGCGGCGAATCACAGTAAGTGTTGATTGCCGAATTCAATTGTAAACATATGCCAGTGTAGGGCCAAAAAAAAGAAGTAATTAGAGGAGTATGTAGTCCAAATCCATCTTACGCAGAGTGGTGGCAGTCATATAATTTACATCATTCCTATTGCAGCGCGGCCATAGTTGTCGCGCGAAGTCCATCGGTGGTATGCCCATGAAACGATTGATAATGCGGCGGGAAGTATCACCTGTAGATAGCATAATCACATCCAGTAATATATATCTCCGATACTGCTCATAAGTAGCAAACATGTAGTAGAAGTAACCTTCACGAGGTGAATATGGGCAAGATTCCATGTAATTGATGAAAGACCTTGACGCGATGTGCACGCTCTCGAGGCATACAACACGAGCCCAAAGTATATTATACTTATAGCCCTCTGCAATGATAAGATCAGTGCCTGCTATCAATATATTCGGTACTCGGATACGGTTTATAGTACTGAGCGAGTAATATTTAGAGGCGGGTACTTGATGTATGTCATGAGGGGTCGATGCTCTATCTATCATGTCATTGACTGCTATTATCCAGTGTTCTTTCGGGATTGCAAGTAGTATAGTGCGCCACCGGTGGCACGTTTGCAGGGCCCCAGCAGTCATCGTATGTCGCAGTATTATACGCAGTACATCATTACCAAGGTCATTAATATGCAATGCTGCGGTCATTATAAGTGTGTATTTATGGGCTATGTAATTCAATTATAACATTAATAAGGCGGCCCTTTTGTAGTTTTGTAGAGGGTAATGTGGGGGTATCAACCACCCAAGAGGCCACCCAAGGACGAAAAAACATAATTTTATGCCTGTTTATTTATGTTCTAGCCCGTAGTAGTTGGCGCAAGTCGTCGTTAAGATACCAACGTATAGGCACGATATTAGCATGTGTAGCCCATAGTTGCCGGGCATAATCACGCATCGGTACTCCACCAGTATCATTATTATGTATGTACTTGATGTATGAAAGGTGGTCCGCGCGGGATGTAATCTGCGCGTACATGAATAGGCGATACTGCTCAAAGGACTCAAATATATAGTAAAAGTAATGCTCTTCAATGCGAGCGCCACGTTTATCAGGCATTGAGTCTATATAATTATAGAAGGTGGATGTGGCTATTGTTGCGAGGTTATGCTCGACGATAGTGGGCCAATGACTATGGAACTTATAGTCGTTTATTATTATTTTATCAGTGCCCGCAAGCATTATATTGGGGATACGTATTGTATTTACAGTGGAGATATGCCAGTACATCGAGGCAGGTATCTGCGCGATGTCCTTCATGTTTGTGGCTCGTTCGACTGCGGCATTAACTCGGCGCGCACATAGCTCATCAGGGGCGCCTTCAATGATATCGTGCCATTCCTTACATGTGAGCATTGCAGACACAGTAAACATATATAATGGCATCAACCTCAGCACATCAGGGG
>JACCDR011064455.1_pt1 | contig 16873 bp, 24 predicted proteins | sample 7446431 | NCBI WGS metagenome assembly JACCDR01 (sample SAMN15323443, study PRJNA562643) | freshwater metagenome | isolation source: river surface water | place: USA:Blue River Watershed | collected 2017-08-17 | reverse complement strand
TTAGCCGGGGCAACTGGACTGGATCTTGGTTCGGCGCTGCCCGGTGCCCACCGCCCCGCAAGGGGCGGGCGGGTGCCGAGTGGTTCCGGCAACACGGCCAGAACACTGTGAACGAAAGGCAGGACCACCATGCGAGCACACGAGCTGCGAGCGGGCACCCTGGTCAACGGCGAGCGCGTGGCCAGCAAGAAGCCCGTGTTCCGTAACCGCCAGCGCAAGATCGAAGTGACGTTGGTCCACCCCATCAGCGGCGACGAGCGCACCGTGACGTACCTCGCCGAGCAGAACGTTCCCGGCTCCCCCCGGCTCGGCGGCGCGTTCCTGCCCGCAGCCGACACCCGCCGTGTCCACGACGGCCACCAGGGGCGGCACACCCGCCACGACCGCGACGAAACCCGCCACGACCGCGCGGAGCGCCGCAATGCGCTCCGCATGGCGCTCGCCGCCGCGTAGTCCGGCGCTGCCCGGTGCCCACCGCCCCGCAAGGGGCGGGCGGGTGCCGAGTGGTTCCGGCCGACCGGTCAAGCCACGGGAACGACGGAAGGGAGGCACAGCTGTGCGCATCGAGATGGACGGGCTTAAGGCCGAGGAACTGCGGGCGGGGACGCTGATCGGCGGCGAGCGGGTGGCCCGGATGACGTGCGGCCGCAACATGGCCGGGCAGGGGACCACGTCCGTCCAGTTCGAGCGGATCACCAAGCGCGGTAAGCGTTACCTCACCGACCCGGTGACGTACGTGCACGGCCGGCCTGTCCCGGGCACGCGTCGGCCCACCACGTGGAACATGCCCGCCGGGCCGGTGCACCGCAAGCCGGGCACCAAGCAGAACGGCGGCTGGTGGGGCGACGGCGACGCCACCGACCGGGGCTCACGCGCCGACCGCCACCAGCGCCGCATCGAAGCCCTCACCTACGCCGACTGAACCGAAGGGATCACCAGATGAACACCGTGCTGAAGAGTAAGCCGTGGTGCAACTACTCCGTCTTCCGGACCGTAAGCCACCGCCGGGCGGCGGGAGCGCGGCGCAACAAGAGAGTGCCCGGGGTCAGCAAGCGCCGTGAGCAGAAGGCCACGCAGGCATGGTGGACGCAGGCGACCGGCTGGCGCGCCTGCCAGGGCCCGTGCCAGTGCCGGGCACAGTGCCAGGGCCCGTGCCACTGCCACTGCCTGTGCCCGGTGCGGGATGTGTCGTGGCCGTGACCGCCCAGTCCGTGGCGGAGCTGCACGCCGCCGACGTGCACACCCACTGCATCCCGGACGACTGCTACGTCACCTACCGGCTGGCGTGGCTGTGGTCGCTGCACCGCAGCGGCGTCCACGTCCACTGCACGGCCGGCGACTGCGAGCGGCCCGGAACCGTGGAACGGTTCCACGCTCACGACTACGACGGGCCGCTGTTGTGCTGCCCGGGGGACGGCTGAAAGGACACGAGATGGGATCGACACCCGCAGAGCAGGAGATCAACCGGGCGGCGGTGTTCCACCCGCAGACCGCCGACGAGCGGACCCGGCCGTGCCTGGAAGTCGGCGGCGTGCAGGTCTACGCCTACTACGAGCGCGGTGAGCTGCGCATCGGCGTGCACTACGACGACGCCGTCTCGGAAGTCCTGTCCGCCCAGGGCGCCGTACCCGCCACCAGGGTGACGCTCGGCATGGTGGACGTGTACGTGACCGAGTAGCGGGCGGCGCTGCCCGGTGCCCACCGCCCCGCAAGGGGCGGGCGGGTGCCGAGTGGTTCCGGCGACACGGCCAACCACTGACGACACGAGAGGCGGTAATCGTCATGACAGGTCACGCAACCCTTACCGGCGTCCGGCGCATCGAGACCGTGGGCGCGGTGGTCCGCACCGGCTTCGGGCAGCTGGCCCGGGTCACCGGCGTCGTGGAGTCGTCGCGGTGCTCCGCCAACCACGTGAGCGCACCGCTGGACGTGGTCGTCGAGCTTGAGGCGATCGGCCCGAGCTACGGGCACGGCACGGCATGGTCGTCCGACCTGACGATGGCCGAGCCCGGCGACGTCGGCGCGCACCCGCACCGGCGCGGCTGCGAGTGCGGGCAGCCGTACGACGAGGCCCGGGGCGGCTTCTGGTATCCCGTCGGCGCTTCCTGGAACTGACGGCGGCGCTGCCCGGTGCCCACCGCCCAACAGGGGCGGGCGGGTGCCGAGTGGTTCCGGCAACACGGCCGAACCCCTGCGAGAAAGCGAGAAACCCCATGTCGGGTTCCATCACGTTCGAGCGTGGCCCCGTGCAGGGCTGGCGCGTCCAGGTAGACGCCAGCTGGGCGGACGGGAAGGTAGCGCACGTCACCGTGCAGATCGAGTCGCCGGGCGAGCGGGCCGGACTGTTCGGGTTCCGGCCCGGCATCGACGGATTCGAGCAGGCCGAGATGGCGGAGCTGGCCAGCACGCCGCGCGCCATGGCCGAGCTGCTCGACTGGCTCATGACCGAGACGGCCCGCGCCCTGCGCAGCCGCAGCGACATCGACGGCACGGCCAGGCAACACTGGCAGGCCGTCCTCGACGATTACGACCACTCGCGGGCGGAGTTCTACGCCCGCTACCCCGACGGGAAGGTTCCGCCGTTCGAGGTGGTCGCCGCGATGGTGTACGACAGCGCCACGGCCACGTTCGCCGAGGTGCGGGCTGCGGCGGTGGCCGCGTGAAGACCTCACTGGACTTCCGGACCCGGCTGCTGCGGGCCATGCGTACCGAACTCGACGTGTGGGACCGAGGGTTCGCCTACGTGGCGGCCCACCTCCCAGCTGCTGTGCTACCCCGCGGCCTGGTGGTGGACATGACCCCCGGGTGCGGTGTGCCGCTGGAGCTGATCGCCGAGTACGACGGCAGTGACTCCGGCCGGATCGCCCGGCTCGCCGGTATTCCGTACGAGGACGAGCCGGAGCAGCGCACCGGCAGTGGCCTGCTCCTCAACGTCACCGCCGAGGAGATCACCAGCGTCATCCACGTGATCTGGGCGATCGAGCAGGGCGTGGCGAGCATCGACCACGGCGGCGGTTTCTCCTTCGACGAGGCGACCCTCGCCGAGTACGGGCTGACCCTGACCGAGGTGTGCGAGCACATGGCCGGCCTGGACCTGGCCGGTGCGGTGCGGCTGCTCGCCGAAGCGGCAGAGGTGCCGCTGCACATGCTGGTCAAGTACCAGGCCCGGCGCGGCGCCGTCACGCACCGCCCGGTCCGTGAGCTGGTGCTGGTGAGCATCGACGACTTCGGGCCGTTCCCCGCGTACGTGGACCGGCGGGAGCGGTGGAACGGCTGGGCGTGCCCGGCGTTCTCCCGCGAGGTCGTCGATCTGATCATCGCCCACGTGATGCGCGACCTCGACAAGTACGAGGGCGACGAGTTCCGCTGGGACCCCGACAACGAGACGGTGCTGCTCCAGATCAGCGGCACCTACAACAGCGACGGCAACCCGCTCTACGACAACCGCAATTACACCAGCGGGCGCAGGTGGAAGCGCGGCGAGCTGATGTGCGGCACGCCCGCCGTCGATCGCATCGAACCCGACGAGGACGGGCTGTACCCGATCGGCTCGCACTCCTGGTGCTGGTCGATCGACGACGAACTGGAGTAGGCGGGCGGAGCCTGCCCGGTGCCCACCGCCTCGGCCGCACGGCCGGGGCGGGCGGGTGCCGAGTGGCTCCGGCACACGGGCCGGACCCAGAAAAAAAGGGGGAGACACATGTTCCGGATGGGCGCACGCGAGTTCCGCAACAAGGCCGAGGCGCTGCGGTGGCTCGCGGCCGGGCGGCACAACCGCACCGGCGGGCACGTCGAGCTGCTGAGCATGGGCTACTACGACGGCGACCGCAACGCCGCCTACTGCAACTACTACTGGCACTACAAGCACGACATGACCATGGACGAGTACATGGAGCTGGCGAAGCTCCTCGCCCGCGTCCGGTCGATGTTCTACCACCTGCGGGAGGTCGCGCCGGGCTGGCAGGACGTGCCCGGCACACGGATCGACTGGGCGGACAACAGTGTCGAGGTGACGCAGCGGGCCACCGACGGCACCGACCGCACCCGCGTGGTGCAGCTGGTGGGGCCGCACGGGGACCTGTGCTGATGACCGCCGCGACGATGGTGCTGCTGGCGCCGGGCGCCCGGATCTGGCACGCCGATGGGGTGACCGCCGACGTCACCGCCATCACGGCGGCGGGGGTGTACGCCCGCGTCGCCGGCGAGCGCACCCCGGTCCGGATCGACCTGACCGGGTGGACGCTGGCTCTGACCTGCGACTACTGCGACAGACCTGCGCAGGTTCAGCTGCGCGACGGGCTGCCTGGTGACGTGCTGTGCCGGGCGTGCGCCGGTGACCACTACGAGCGGGCCGCCGACTGGGTACGGCCGATCCCCCGGTCGGTGATCCGGCAGTTGCACGGGCTGTGTGAACGGCTGGCGTGACGCGAGCCCAGTGGGAACCCGGCTGCTGGTCGGGGGCCTGCTGAGTCGTGGCCATGGCGGCAACGACGGTAGAGCAGAGGAGAAATCATGCCGGAGATCAACCACCCGGTCGAGCACGTCCTGTACCTGACCTCGAAGTACGGCGACGAGGCAGCCCGCGTGATCGCCGTATGCGACCTGGGCGCGACGGTCGCCGCTGAGGCCTTGGCGGCGACCGCCGCCGACGGCACCGGGCGGGACCTGGCGGCCATCGTGGAGAAGGCGTCCGGCGGCGACCTCGGCGACCTGGTCCACGAGGTGGCGTCGAGGCAGGCGAGCACGGTCAACAACGGCGGACCGGCGGCGCAGATCAACTACCTGGTGGCGCAGCTCGGCGCGAAGGCGGCGCTCGCCGCGGTGAAAGACGCACTGGCCGGCAGCTGACGCGGCCCGGTGGTCGCCCGGCCCGGAGCCGGGCGGCTGCCGAGCCGTGCCATACCGGGCACGCAGTGAAGGAGAAACTCATGAGCGAGGACAACAAGCGGCTGCTGGTGCCGGTGGTGCGGGACCCGCACGTGCTGGCGGTCGGCAACCCGGCCGACGGATTCCGGTTGTACGGGCCGACCCCGAAGGACGACATCGGCGAGTTCCGTGAGGCTCGGGAACGCTACATCGAGGAGCAGGGCGCCGGGATCTCGTGGCTGCTGCCACTGACTGCGGTCAAGCACCTGATCCCGATCGACGGGGACTGGAGGGAGCCGCCGTGCCCGACCGAGGACCTTCGCGCCGAGTTCTGGATGGCGGTCGGCGCGGCCGAGGTGGCGCACGCCAACCTGGCGCAGACGGCCGCGGAGGCGACCGCCGACGGCTGCGAGAACGGCGAGGCGCACGCCTGGGCGATCGCCGCCGACGCCGACCGCCGGGCACTGGACCTGGCCAAGAAGCTGCTGGCCTGAACGGATAGGAGAAGCGAGATGGGTTCCAACCCGCTGAGTGAGTTCACCCCCGGGGATCTGCTGGCCGAGCTGGCGCTGCGTGACGTTCACGTGGTTGCCCATCCCCGTGGCTCGATCGCCGCCGAAATCGGCGGGCAGGACGTAGACACGGCGCTCGCCACGCTGGCGGAGATCTACGACCCGGAGGCCGACGATGCCGAGCTGAGCGAGCGGCAGAAGGACGTGGCGCGGCGGGTCGTCCGGCTGAGCTGCTTCCTCGACGGCGACGACAGCGAGTAGGCGACGGGCTGGCTCCGCCCAGTGGAAGGCCCGGCACCCCGTAGACAGGGGTGCCGGGCCTTCGCGCTGAGTCGTGCCAGAACGGCATCGACCGTGACATCCGTGAAGGAGAGCCATGAACCCCGTGATTTTCGCCCTGCTGGGCGTCCTGGCGCTGCTGGTGGGCACCCTGTTCTTCTCCGCGCTGGTCGCCGCCAGCCGCTCCCCGCAGCCGGTCGGGCTGATGCCGGACAGCCCGGCCGACCTGATGGCCGAGCCGGTAACGCCCGCCTTGCCGTCTCCCGCGCCCGTGTTCGCCGGCGTGGACCTCGACGGACTGACGATCGACGACGTCGAGGGCCTGCCGTGGGACACCGGCACCCCGAACGCCGAGCGGGCGCTGATGGCGCTGGCGGCGGTGAGCGCACACGCCACCGAGTGCGGTAACCGCAGCGACAACGTGCGCACGGTGCTCGGTGACCTGCTGACGAACCTGATCCACCTGTGCGACGCGACGCGGCTGGACTTCGACGAACTGACCAGCGACGCGTTCGGCACCTACCAGCAGGAGCTGTACGACCGGCCGGGGTCGGGGATCATCCTCGCCCGCAGCTAAGCCGGGGCAACTGGACCCGGTGGGGTGAGGTGCCCCGGCGAACCGATCGAAGGAGAAGGCATGGACAAGCACGACCCCGACGACGTCGCCGCGTTCGTCGAGCACGACGCCCAGGCGGGGCTGCCCGGCTGGAAGCGAGTCGCACCGAAACCCGAGCGCGGATCGCACGGGTGGGCCGAGCAGGTCCTCATGTCCGTGACGAGGGCTACCGCAGCCGAAGTCAACCAGGTGTTGTTGCCGGTGCTGGTGGCGACCGCCACCGTCATCGACGAGGCCGGCCCGGACGTGACCACCGGGCAGGTCCTGCACTCGCTGATCGAGACGGTGGTCGGGCTGGCCTACGGCCAAGGCACCGCCGAGCACGTCCACACGCTGCTCGGCTGGTGGTCCGGCCTCGACGACGAGCAGCGCGCCGCGAGCGGCGCGCTCGTCACCGACTGACCTCGTCCCGGTGGGAAGCCCGCACCCCTGCATTGGGGGTGCGGGCCGCCCGCCGAGTCGGTGCCAGAACGGCGGCGACAGGCGAGATGAGGAGACGGCATGCAGGTGCTGACCCGCAACGACATCCGGATCGTGCAGGACCACCGCGGCGTCGAGGTGGCTGTGATCCCCGACGCAGCCGCCGTGGAGATGCGGCGGCAGGTGAACCGGGGCTGGTACGAGTACCCCGGGCAGGGCCTCGGTCGGTCGCGGATGTTCACGCCCGGCACGTGGACGCACGACAGCGCCGATCAGATCATCCAGGCGTTCGGCGAGTCGCCGGTGCCCGACAACTTCACCGGCGAGCGGCGCCGCCGCGCCGAGCTGGCCCGGCAGCGGGCACGCGACTACGGGCAGACCGCCGGGGCGCTGTGGATCGTCGGCGAGTCCGGCTGGGACGACGAGGCGCGGGCGTGGCGGTGGTCGTTCGGCAGCAGCGAGCAGCAGAACGTCGTGGTGCCGCACTTCCCGAACCGGGAGTGCCACGTGGACCTGGCCACCGACGAGCGCACGGAAGGCATCCAGTGGCACGGGTGAAGCGGTAAAGCGGGAGATCCTGCGCCGCGTGGTCTTACCGCTGCAAGACCAGTGAATCCGCGAGACGACTGAGAGAAGGGCACACAGCATGAGCATCCGATTCGAGGCTGTCCACGTCGAGAACCGCCCGAAGGTGCTGGACGCCGACGGGTTCTTCGACCTGTCGAAGGGCATGGGCGCGCCGGACCGGCCGGGCACGATGGCGCTGGTCGCTCACGGCGCCAGTGACGGCATCGCGGTGAACGGCACCGCTGAGCAGCTTCACGACTGGCTGAACCAGGCCCGCGATGCGCTGATGCAGGCCACCGGCGGGCCGCGTGCGATCACCATGATCGACCTGTCCACCAACCATCTGCCCGCGTTCATCAGCGAGGGGCTGGATACGTTCGACGGAGTCCGCGCCGCCGAGATGGAGTCCGGGTGGCTGCTGCACGTGCCGAGCGACCTCGCCGCGCACGTCGCCGACCACTGCCGCCCGGTCGGAAACGTTCGGCTGTGCGACATCCCGGTCGAGGTGATCGCGCTGTGGGAGTACGCCCGCCGGTTCGGCGCCACCTACATTCTGCTCGACCGTGACGCGGAGTGCGTCGCGGACCTACCCGTGTGGGACTGGTGATCGGAGGGCTCAACCCTGCCCACAACTAAGTCGGGGGTAACTGACGCAGCCCGGTGGCGGGCCCGGCACCCAGGTGGTGTCGGGCCCGCTGCCGGGTCGTGGCCAGAGCGGCAACGACCGTGAGCAGGAGGGAGAAACCTGGCATGGTCGAACAGACCAAGACCCGGGGCGTCGGGGAGGTCGGCCGAGCGAAAGCATCGGTCGCCGCGATCGAGGCCCTGGCTCGCATCCGCAGCCAGGCACGCACGGTGGCGACCGACGGGGAACGGGTGATCCTGTCCGGCTGGTCCGGTTGGGGCCCGCTCGCCCGCGCGTTCGCGCCGACCGACGACACGTGGGCCGGCCTCGCCGAGCGGGTCCACGCCGCGCTGTCCGAGGAAGACGTGCAGCTCGGTCTCAAGGGCACCTACATGGCGTTCTACACGCCGCGCACGGTGGCGGCGGCGATGTGGGACGTGCTGACGATGTTCGGGTTCGACGGCGGGCCGGTCGCTGAGCTCGGCTGCGGTGGCGGTGTCTTCTTCGCCACGGCACCGGAGGGTGTGCCGCTGGTCGGTGTCGAGCGGGACCCCACCGCGGCGGCGATCTGCCAACTGCTCAACCCGCAAGCGGAGGTCATCACCAAGGCGCTCGAACAGACGCACCTGCCCGCCCGGTTCGCGGCGGTCATCGGGAACGTTCCGTTCGGCGACGTCGGGATCTTCGACCCGCAGGCACCCGAGCATGTCAAGACCAACCTGCACAACTACTTCCTGTGGCGGGCGGTGCAGGCCGTCGTCCCGGGCGGGTACGTGGTGGCTGTCACGTCGCGGCACACGATGGACGCGTGGCAGACGTACGGCCGGACGGAACTGTCGCAGGACGCGGACTTCGTCGGCGCGGTCCGGCTGCCCAACGGGGCGCTCGGCGGTGGCACCGACGCGCTCGCGGACATCGTGATCCTGCGGCGCAAGGGCGGCCACCCGCGGGAGACGTACCCGCAGGACTGGAAGAACACTCAGCCGGTGCCGTGGGATCAGTTCACGAAGGCCAACCGGTGGTGGTTCGAGAACCGGGAGATGGTGCTCGGCACCATGGGAAAGGGCAAGACCAGCGAGTTCGGGCTGAACCTGGTCGTCACCGCCGACGGTGGCGACATCGCCGGGCGTATCCGGGCGGCCGGCGCGCAGCTGGCGCAGGAGGCACGGGCCCGGAACCTGGAGTGGACGGCTCCGGCCCGGCCGGAGGAGTTCGACGTGCGGGCGTCCGGGGTCGTCAGCGAGGAGGGCTGGATCGACGGCACCATGAAGCTCGCCGACGGTGGGGTGCTGGTCGTCAAGGACGGCAAGGCGCATCCGCTGCCCGGCCCTCGGCAGGAGTTGCTGCGGCTGCTGCGGCTGCGGGACCTGGCCGTCGAGCTGGTGCGTGGTGAGGCCGACCATCAGCGGCCCGATCACGAGTTGGAGCCGATCCGCGCCGACGTGCGGGCCGCCTACCAGGACTACGTCACGCATCACGGGCCGCTCAACCGGTACACGCAGCGGTCGGCCGGGTTCGACGAGGAGACCGGCCAGCAGCTGTGGACCCGCCAGTACCCAACGATGCAGGGGTTCCGCCACGACCCGGACTCGTCGCTGGTGCTCGCCCTGGAGGTGCTCCACGACGACGCCGACGGCGACACCGACGAGGCGGACATGGGCATGCGCGCCGAGCCGGCCCCGATCCAGTTCACCCGGCAGAACATCCCGCCCAAGCGCCGCACCCGGGCCGACAGCCCGGAGCAGGCACTGGCGTGGTCGCTGGACCGGTTCGGCGGCAAGGTGCACCTCAACTACATCGCGCACATGCTCGGCTGGCAGGTCGGCAAGGACGGCGTCGACGAGCGGCAGCGTGCCGAGCTGGCGGGGCTGCTCGGCGACCGGGTGTACCTCGACCCGACGTCACGGCAGTACGTGACCGCCGAGGAGTACCTGTCCGGTGACGTCCGCAAGAGGCACCGGGCGGCGGCCACCGCCGTCAAGCACGACCCGCAGTTCCAGCGCAACGTGGATGCGCTGGCCGCTGTACTGCCGCGCTGGCTCGGACCGACGGAGATCACGGCGAACCTGGGCACGCCGTGGATCGGCCCGGATGACGTGCAGGCGTTCATCGCCGAGGTGATCGGTCACCGGGCGACGGTCAAACGGGCGGCCGGGCAGTGGGAGGTCGATACGAAGGGCACGCTGCGGCACAGCGTCACCGCGACCGCGCAGTGGGGCACCGTGGAGTTCGACGCGTTCACACTGTGCCAGCTGGCGCTCAACGGCAAGACACCGACGGTGTACTACACGGTCACCGGGCCCGACGGGGAAGATCGGCAGGTTAAGGACGCGGTCCGGTCGGCGGCCGCGGCCGAGAAGCAGGCCGAGCTCAAGCAGCGGTTCTCCGAGTGGGTGTGGGAGGACCCGGGCCGGGCGAAACGCCTGGAGGACTACTACAACTGGACGTTCAACAGCTTGCGGGCCCGGCAGTACGACGGTGGTCACATCGTCATCGACGGGATGGCGCCGTGGTTCAAACCGTACGACCATCAGCTGTCGTTCGTCGCCCGTGCCTGCCAGACGCCGGCGGCGCTGTGCGGGTTCCCGGTCGGCGCGGGTAAGACCGCGACGATGGCGATGGTCGCCATCAAGTTGAAGCAGATCGGCCTGATCCGCAAGCCGATGATCGTGGTGCCGAACCACCTGCTGGAGCAGATCGACCGGGAGATGCGGCAACTGTTCCCGGCCGCGAAGATCCTGTCGGGGTCGTCGAAGACGATCGCGGCGAACCGGCGGGCGTTCACCGCCCGGTGCGCCACGGCCGACTGGGACCTGGTGCTGATCACCCACTCCGCGTTCAACTCGATCAACGTGGACCCGGAGACACAGGCCCGCTACTTCGAGGACCTGGAGGCGGAACTCCGCGCCGGGGTCGTCGGCAACGCCGAGTCCGTCGGCAAGGGGATGGTCAAGCGGCTCGCCAAGGCGCTGGACAAGATGCGCGCCAAGGTGCAGCAGTTGCGGCACACCAAGCGGGGCCGCGATGTCGGGGTCCTGTTCGAGCAGCTCGGCGTGGACTACCTCGAAGTCGACGAGGTCCACTACTACAAGAACCTGGCTGTGCCGGTGCGCACGGAGGGGTTCGGCGGCCGGCCGTCGAAGCGGGCGTCGAACCTCGACATGGTGCTGCGGTACCTGCGGGACCGCAACGGCGACGGCCCGCACGCCGGGTTGTTCTCCGGCACGCCGATCTCCAACACGATGCTGGAACTGTACGTGTGCCTGCACTACACGATGCGGCCGAAGTTGCAGGAGATGGGCATCGGCAGCGCCGACGAGTGGGCGGCGGCGTTCGTCCAGTTCGTCACCAGCGTCGAGGTCACCGTGGACGGCGGCGACTTCCAGATGCGCACCCGGCCGGCGTTGTTCATCAACGCGCCGGAGCTGCGGGTGTTGCTGGCCGAGACCGCGGACATCCGCACCGCCGACCAGCTCGGACTGAAACGGCCGCGAGCGGACCTGCGGATCGTCTCGTGCGACCCGACGGAGTTGCAGCAGTGGTACTCGACCGAGCTGGTGACGCGGGCTGAAGACGTCCGCAGCAGGGCGGTGGACCTGACCAGAGACAACATGTTGAAGATCTGCACCGACGGCAGACGGATGGCGACCGACCCGGCGCTGGTCGGGTTGCACGACGACGGTGAGCACAAGCTGCACATCGCCGCGCAGCACATCATCGCCGAGTGGCAGGCCAACCCGGGCAAGTTGCAGGTGGCGTTCCTCGACATCGGCACGCCCAGGCAGGCGCGGGTGATGGACCGCGACGGCGGGAAGGAGACGGTCGTCGACTACCAGTCGTACGGCCGGTTGCGGCGGATGCTCACCGACGCGGGCATGGACGTGCGGCGTATCCGGTTCATCCACGACGCCAAGGACGACAACTCGAAGGCGCGGTTGTTCCGCGACTGCCGGCGAGGCAGGGTCGATGTGGTCCTCGGTAGTACCGACAAGCTCGGTGTCGGCACCAACATCCAGAAGTTGATCGTGGCGATGCATCACATCGACGCGCCGTTCCGGCCCGCCGACGTCGAGCAGCGCGACGGACGGGGGTTGCGGCCCGGCAACATCCACGACGAGGTACGCATCTACCGGTATGTCACGAGACGTACGTTCGATGCTTACATGTGGCAGATGCTGACCCGGAAGTTGACGTTCATCGGGCAGATGCTCTCCGGGAACCTCGACCGCACGGTCGAGGACGTCACCGGCGACGACGTGCTGTCGTTCTCGCAGATCCGGGCGGCGGCCACCGACCAGCCGCTGCTGCAGGAGAAGGCCGAGGCGGAGGCGGAGGTCAAGCGGCTGTCGATGCGGGAACGCTCGCACAGGCAGATGGTCGGCCGGATGCGGGTGGAGGCCCCCGAGTTCCGGGAGGTGGCCCGCCGCCAGGGCGCGCAGGCAGCGGCGTGGGCGGCTGTCGCGGCGGTGGCCGGCACCGTGGACCTCGACGACGAGGACGTGATCAAGGAGATCCACGAGCAGATGGCCGGGTTCCGCTACTACCACGAGCCGTTCACGGTGGGCGGGCTGGTCATCACCTGGCGGCAGTGGCAGACCGGAGCCGAGGGCCGGGAGATACACCCGATGCTGGTCATCTCCGGTGGTGCCGGGGACGTCCAGGAGAAGGGCTACCGGTTCTGGAAGCCGGGCAACGTCAGACGCAAGCTCGGCGAGATGCTCGGCAAGGCTGACGCGTCGGCCCGGCTGCTGCGCGAGGGCGAAACGAAAGCCCTCGCGGAGGCGGACCGGTGCGACAAGTTGGCCGGGCAGCCGTTCGACCACGAGGCCGAGCTGAACGAGGCGCGGGCTCGGCTGGCACGTATCGAGCGGGATCTGCACGACGTGGCCACCGAGCAGGCCGGCCCGGACGAGGCATCGGGTGACGTGGTCGTCAGCGCTCCCGCGGTGGACGTGACCGCGTTCGCCGCGTTCGCTGCGGACCTGAAGGAGAGCGCCGAGGCGCGTGCCCGCAGTCTGGAGGAGGAAGTCGCGGCCGGGCTCGCCGACCTGCTCGGCGGGACGTTCCGCTAACCACAACTAAGCCGGGGCGGTTGACTCAACCAGCCGCCCCGGCTTAGAGTTGGCTCACTTCTGGCCCAGAAGGGAACACCATGCAGGACGAAACCCGCGCACGGCTACGCAACCTCTGGAACGAGGTCAGCGAACAGATCGACCTGGAGATCCTCCTGGCCGGTGTCCCCGACCCCGGCTACCTCGTCAGCTCCGCCCCCAACCACCAGCCGGTACAGGTCCCCGCACCCAGGCTCATCTTCGACGAGCAGGGCCGGTGGTGGCCTGCCGAGCCGATCCGCTCCCAGCGCGCCACCATCCAGGGGCAGGCGCCGATCACCTGCCGATACACCGACTATCCCGGGCCGGCCGGCGGCACCATCTGCGTCACCGACTACCTCAGATGCGGTATCCCGAGCACCGTCACGGTGCTCGACCGCCACGGCAACAGCATTCCCAGCGGAACCGACCCCGAGGTGGACGCCGCCCGCGCCCTCTACCGCTGCTGCGCTGCTGCGGCGGAACAGCCCACCAACCCCACCACCCGGTCCGAATGGCGGGCAAGCCCTCACACATCCGCCCCGATGTTCGACCAGCACCGCCGATAAACCCGCCAGATCCGCTGCTGCCCGGCGCCCGACCCCTACCGCCCCGTACGAGGCGAGAAAGGGGCCGGGCGCCGAGTGGTTTCGGCACCCGGCCGTACCCCGTAACTGGAACGCAGACACAAGGAGGAACTGAACCATGGCCACCAGCAAGACGATCGTGCACGTCGTGATGTGGGACCGCAGCACCGAAGCCGACCCCGCCGCCTGGGTGCACGCCACCGAGGCCGGCGCGAACCAGCGCCGCTACGACATCGTGAAACAGCACTGGCACCAGATCGCCGCCTACGACGGCTACCCGCAGCAGGTTCCGGCCGACCACGAAGAGGCCGCGCAGATCTGGGAGGACGCCTGCGAGCAGCTCGCCGACCCGAAGATCGGCGTCATCACCATCGACGCCGTGACCCTTGGCGCCTGACCTTGCCGATCGACGCCGACGTCACCACCATCCGGATGCCCCACACCGGGCTGTGGGTGCCTGACCGCAGCCTCACCGTCACCCGGCACGGGCGCAGCTGGGTCCTGAACAGCGGCCGGACCGTGGTCGGCTGGGTCGAGAACTGGCGCTGCGCCGCGGACACCACCCTGTACCCGCGGCACCGGCCGACCTTCAGCGAGCAGCACCTGGCCGACTACGCCGCGCTGTGCCGCACCGCTGAAGACGCCACCCCGACCCCGGCTCGGCTGCTCGACCTGCTGAGCGACGAGGCCGAAATGAGGAAGATCATCACGTCGAACTCCGCCCAGGACAGGCTGACGCTTCGGCTGATGGACGCCACGGTCGTCGACTGTCCGCCGTTCCTCAACGGCACCTGGAGCTCCGCCATCCCCGACACCGACGCCCGCTGGGGCGAACTGTCCCGGCGGCTCACCGCCAGCCAGCAGGGCCACCCCGACCCGGGCCAGTGGTGGCAGGCGTACTACGCCGGCCAGTGGCTCGACATCACCGCCCGCCCGGACGGTGTCAACCCCGAGCGCTACTACTGAGGAGCAACGAGATGACCGACGACTACGAGGCGTACCGGCTGTCGCTGGACGAGGTCGCCACCCATCTGCGGGAGTCCGGCATCCGCGCCGTGGTGCTCGGCACCAGCGGCGGGACGACCACCCTCTACGCCGGCGAGCCGAACACCGACCTCCCCAAGGATGACCCCTGCTACTACCCGGTGTCGCTCGGCCCCGCCGACGACGACCGCACCGGATACCCCGAAGAGATGAGCCACGGACCGACCGACGACAACGCCCCTGGCGAGCGCATCGCCGAGGACGCCACCGCCGAACAGGTCGCCGCCGCGATCTTCGAGTGGTTCCGCATCGACGCCTGATCCGGATCAGCGCAGTGCCCGGCCCGCCCACCGTCACCGGTGCGGCGGGCCGAGTGCTGTGTGGACCCGGCACCGTGCCGGCCACCGCGAACACCGAGGAAGAAGGGGGAACAGCGATGGACCCGACCGCCGCCGAACTGCTGCACGTGCGCCCGGACAAGCTGCTCACGTCGAACTCCAACCTGCGCCGCGACGGCATCTGGAACTGGTGTCTTCCCGCCTGGGCCGGACGGTTCCCGGACGGCAGGACGTTCAACGCCTGCCCGTCGGCGGGGATCTGCCGCAAGGTCTGCTACGCCCGCAACGGCTCGTACAACTTCTCCAACGTCCGGCTGCGGCACATGCGCAACCTCGCCTACGTCATGGACGACCTGCCCGGCTGGGCCGAGCAGATGAGCACCGAGATCGACCGCAAGCGGCGGCCGACGGTCATCCGCATCCACGACGCCGGCGACTTCTTCTCCGACGAGTACACCCTCGCCTGGCTCGACGTCATGCGCAGCCACCCTGACGTGCGGTTCTACTCCTACACCAAGGAGATCAGCCGCTTCCGGAGGGTCGTCGACGGGGTCGCCCCGGCCAACTTCAAGTGGGTGTTCTCCTACGGCGGCCGCGAGGACCACCTGATCGACCCGGTTCTCGACCGGGTCGCCGACGTGTTCCCCACCGTCGACGCCCTCAACGCGGCCGGATACCACGACCAGTCCGCGTCCGACCTGCTCGCCGTCGACGGCCCGGCACCGGTCGGCATCCCCGCCAACAACATCCCGCACTTCCTCAAACGACAGGGCGACCGGACGTTCCGCACCTGGCAAGGCGAGGACGACGCCGCCCGCAACGCTCGGCGGGCACTGCACCAGCTGGCAGACGTCCTCGGCGACCCGATCACACAGGAGGCAGCAACCCGATGAGAACCCCGTGGGGTCCCTCGCAGAGCCAGAGGACGCTCGGCGAGGGCGTGGTGCTGGTGTCCACCGCCGGGCACGGAGGCATCCACCTGGACGCCGACCGTAACCGCCTCGTCCACCCGGCTTGGCGCGAGGCGAACGGCTGGTACGAGGAAGACTGCGACTGGGCGATCGTCGCAGTCACCTTCCCCAACCTGTTCACCGAGGAGCAGGTGCTCGACGCCCACCGGTCGGCGAAGGACTGGCACCCGGACGCCTACGAGAAGGTGCTCCGCACGACGCTGTTGCCGACCGAGTCGTACGAACGGCGAGAGCGGCTGTTCTTCGAGGCGCACGCCAGCCGGTGGCTGGCCACCGCAGCGTTCGGCAGCGGCCAGAGCCACGGCGGCAGGCCACCGGTCCCTGCGGGGATGGTCGGTGTGGCAGCCCGGCTCGGAGAACGCGGGCCGGACGAACGGTGGTTCCTGGTGCCGCAAGCCGAGTACGAACAGCGGCGCCCGGGCGACTTCGCGTTCGTCGTCGACGAGCAGCGCCACGCCGAGTGGCCGGCGACGGTCGCTGCCTGACGGTGCTGCACGGTGCCCGGCCCGCGAACGGCGGCGGGCAAGGTGCCGCGTGGTCCCGGCGCAGGGCCTGACCACGGAGAGAAAGAGGTCACCATGACCGAGTACCAAGCGGTGGCGTTCGACCGGGCTGCCTACCAGGCCTGGCTGAACGCACCGAGCAAGGACAACCCGGAGGTCACCAACTGTGCTGCCAGCCAGGTCCTCTCGACGGCCTGGCAGCGCGACGGCGGCGAGGGGGGCTGGCTGCTGGAGGCGGCGCTCACCGACATCCGCGACCTCGACGGCACGCTCACGGGCAACCGACGGCCGTGGGCGCACGGGCCCGGCGTCACCGGGGTCCGGGTGTGGGCGATCGCCGATCCGGAGGGCGCTGCTACCGGCGGTGTGACCGGTGAGGTGGTCGTCAACGGGGTGCCGCTGTCACTCGGCGACATCGGCGAGGGGGACCTGGTGCCGGCGGTTCACGACGTGCTGCCCGGCGACGAGGCTGCGGAGCTGGCGCTGACGGCGCTGGCCGAGCGGGTCAACGAGGT
>JACCDR010610772.1_pt1 | contig 16875 bp, 28 predicted proteins | sample 7446431 | NCBI WGS metagenome assembly JACCDR01 (sample SAMN15323443, study PRJNA562643) | freshwater metagenome | isolation source: river surface water | place: USA:Blue River Watershed | collected 2017-08-17 | reverse complement strand
GTTACCGCAGTAGATGGTACTACGGGAGAAACTATGGATGGGGAATTTGTTTTCGTCGATGGGAAACTTGATGTTATCGACAGGAAATCAGGAACGTCTAAAGTATTTGATACTGGACGACTAGAATATACTGAAACAAACCTAGACGAAGATGGTGTAGTGCAGAGTATTACTTTAACTGACCCTACTACTGGTGATGTATTTACTATCAATGACCCAGAAGTAGCTTTAGATTTATCTATTCAAGAGAAAACCAAGCAATTGGGAGAAATTACTGATGGTGTTTTAGAAGAAGTAATACAAGAAGTTGAAGTAGCTCCAATAGTAAAGACTACTGTAAAAAATAAACAGACTATTAAGAATCCGGCACCGTCTGTATTGCCAAATATTCCTGTAACTAGTCCTGTTAGTACTCAGGCACAATCAGCACCTAGTACGAAGTCATCTAAACCTACAACTCCAGAAGAGGCTGCGAAGTTATCGAAACAAATGATAGATGAAGAAGCACTAGCTTTTTTGGATTTTAATAAAAAAATGGTAAAAGCCAGAAGTTTACTCTCAGCGAAGAAATGGATAGATAGGCAAGCTACTATAAGAAAAGAATTAAATCGTGTAGGAGCTAAGGTTACTGAGGCTTTTATGACTAATGTGGCTGGTGCTAGAGCTTTTGCTGACAAGAGATTTGAAGATGTAGAAAAAAAGATCTATAATAAACTCAGTTTGGATGATGAAAAGATTTTTGACCAACTAGCTTTCCATAATAGAGTAATCCAGATTGATGAGAACTTTGAAAACAGGAGACTCGATGCTGAAATAAAAATAGAAGAGCTGCAGAAAGAGTTAGATACAGAAAAGGCTAGATTAAAATCAATGTCTAAAAAACCTACCTTACAGGAGTATAAAAAATCTGAGAGATTAACTAGAGAAATAAAGCAGCAAAAAGATAACCTAAAAGATACGCCATTGCATCCAAAAGGATTCGATAAAGCTACGTCAGAGTTAGCTATACAAGGTTTGAAAGAGCAGATTGGAGATGAGAAATTTAATGACCTAAATAAAAGACTTGGTGATTATTTTTCTCAGTACAATAAATTACTTGAGGAGCAATACGAGGCTGGCTTATTGAACCAAGAGACTTATGACAGATTTAAAGAAGATAAGTATATCCCAAGGAGATTTTTGACCTATTTATTGGTTGAGCCTGGTACCAAAAATATTAGCCCAATAGCTGAAAAAAGTCTTACAAAAGAGCAAATAAAGTCCATTGAAGGTGGTAGTGAGTCTTTACTATTTACAGATACCAGAGTTCTTTTAAATGCAGCTATGAGAAGTTCTGCGTCTCGAATAGCACAAAACTATGCAAATAGAGCACTGGCTAAAACTATTGAAAGTTTAGGTGATGATAACCCTATTGGCAAAAAAGCCAAATATTCTTTTTCTAAGGGTGATATAAAGGTTGATGCCTTTGGTAATAAAGTTGCAAAAAAAGCAGATCCAGGATATACTAATATCTCTTATTTCAATGAATCAGGGGAGCAAGATTTTATCCAGATGAAAAATGGACTAGCTAAGGAATGGTTAGATGCAGAAAAACAATTCGATGATTTTAGCCCAGTATTAAAAGCTGTACTAATGAATGGTGTTTTAAAAGCTCTAGCTACTGGTATAAACCCTACTTTCTTTATCTCTAACGTTCCGGTTGATTTTGTAAATACAGTCTTATTTACGAACGTTTACGACGATACGAACATATTCAACGCATCCAGAAAACTTGCTGCAGCGTTTACCAAAAACGCTTATAATTACAGTAAATTAGAGTCTGGAGCCAAAGTAGACCCTGAGTTTAAAAAGAATTATACAGAATGGGTGGAAAATGGTGGTATGATGCAATTTTTAACTGACCAAGGCCGACCAGATGAGATTGCACAGAGAGATGCAGAAATTAGAAATAAAAAGTCTTTGATGCCATTGAATAAGTTCAAGAAGGGTGTGGTAGGAGCTTTGGCATTCAGTGGAGAAGTTTCAGAAAAAGCTATGCGTTTGGCTATATTTGAAAAGACTAAAGCAAATCTTATTGAAGAAGCTGGTGGTAAGAGTAAAATTTCTGATACTGAGTATAAGGATATATTAGCTATGGCTGCTGCAAGTTCAAGAAAGACTATGGACTTTGCTCAAGGAGGTTTATTTGCTAAGAAAGCTGACGTGTTTTTACCATACCTAAATGCAGCGATTCAGGGTTTAAGAGTTTCAGTAGAGTATGTAAAAAGTAATCCTAAGAAGTTCGTAGGTAAATTAGCTCAAGCATCAGTTCCTATTGCTGCTTTGATGGTGTACAATATGTCTGTGATGGATGATCCAGAAGAATGGGCCGATATACCTCCGCATGAGAAAGAGAACTATTTCATAATTTTAAAACCATGGAAGAACGATGATGGGAAACGTGAGTATTATCGTATTAAAAAACATCCATCTATCCAGTGGTTTACAAATGCAGTAGAAAGATCAGTGATTGGAATACATGATTTATCTGTAGAACAAAAAGACAAAATTAATAAAGGAGAGTCTTTTGTTAGTTCTGAATGGGAAACAATAAACAATGCTTTACCTATACCACTTGATTTTAGAAAATCATTATCAAAAGCTCCAGCAACGGTTCAGGCTGCGATTGCTTATGTAGCTAATTTTGACTTATTCAGAAATGAGAAAATATCCCAAGACTTTGGAGAAGTAACGCCGGTGCTTGAAGGTAGGTACGATAAGAATGTGCCATTATTCTATAAAGAGTTTGGTAAAGCAACTGGAGCCTCACCCAAAAGGACTCAAGCTGCAGTAGAGAAGGTTGTAACTAATCCTGGCACAAATGCTGTAGTGGGCCTAAGTTACTCTTTATTGGATAATATGGTTACTGGACTAACTGGAAAGCCTAAAACTGGCACAGAATCGAAATACCAAGATGCTTCACCAAAAGGGATAGCTGATATTTTCAAAGCCAGAGTGGTTCGTGAGATAAATCCTAAGTATTCTGAATTTAAGGATACTAGGGCAAAAGATTTGGAGTTAGAATTAAAATCTCAGGACAAGGAGATTAAGAGTGACATCAAAGCTCTTATCAAAGCTAAACCTGATGACAAAGAAGTTGTAAAAGATGCTGTTGCTTATGTTAAAAAACTAGATGTATCGGTAGAAGAAAAACCAAGGCTATTGAAGTTTATCGAAGATCAAGTAAAATTAAAGCAAGCTATTGGTTCTACTCCAGATGCTGACTTGTATATTGACTTGAAGTACGAAAGAGATCCGAGATTAAAAGCATTTGTATTTTTCGATAGATTTGGTGTTGTTGACACTGAAACAAAAAAAGAAGTTATTCAAAATGCCAGTAAATTTGGTTATAAACTATTCGGAAATGATAGATTTGACGCCGAATACACTAAACTAGTCAACGAGCAAATGGCTTTGTCGAAAAGTAAACAGAAATAATTAGGTAAATATCTATTATTCCAAAGAAATAGAAATTAGGAAAGAACCTCATGTGGTACGAAAACTTTTCTTCGTAAGGCATATCGAGGTTCTTTTTTATTGTGATAATAGTGAATGGGAGTTTTATTTTCATTTTTCTCCAGTTAATGCTACACCAAATTTACGTGCTTTATTGCCACGCATTTTAGCTATTTGTGTAATTGTTAAAGGTTTATTTCTTTCTTGCTCTTCTTTTAATCGTTGTTGTTCCAGAGCTTTTTGCAACTTGGACTCTTCTTTAGCTTTTCTCGCTTGCTCTAACTTCCACTGCTTTCTCGTCTCTCTGAACTCGTTATACCTTTGGAGACGTTTCTCTTCTCGTATTTTCTTTAATTCAGCTTCCCTCTCAGCTTTTTTCTTTTCTTTTAATCTTAACTGCTCCGCTTCTAGCCTTTTACGCTCCTTTTCTTCGGCTGCAAACGTCGCAATTTCCTTTTTACGTACAAACTGTACTTGAAGCCATTTTCCGTCCTTAGAACAGACGTATTGGCCTATCTTGGGGTTCTTCGGGTCGAATGTAGATACTTTTCTGGGAACTTCTACGCAATGCAAAAGATGAGTCGTAGCCCACCATTTCTTTGACAGTTTCTTGTTATGGACACAGAAGCTTTTGGGATTTACAAAAAGATAGTACCTTTCTTTTGGACCTTCATGGATAGTAACTTGCTTCGGCTCTTTTAGTAATGGATTATTTTTCTCCAGAATCTTTATTGCAGCCTTAGAGAGTAGTGCCTTTTTACGTTTCGGTACCGACCTTCGAATCTTTATTGGAGCGAAATAGTCATGGTAATTAACCCCAAGAGACTCGCACATAGAATAAGCCTCATCTGAATAGCCCCTATCGAATAATTTTTTGGCTATAATAAGGTTATTGTCTTTATCCCATTTCGGAAGAGAATCACGAAAAGTCCTGACTAAAGTTACTGTCCGAATAAAACCTTTCTTAGCTTTATCCATTTCCGAGAGTAGTTCAATTGAAGTGTGACGCACGTGGTCCACTCTCATCTTCTTATATAATTCCTGAATAGTTTTTAGACCATTAAAAAAGTCGTCCATCTCACTAATCACATCTTTTATAGGCATACCCCTAACCTCTAAGAACTGGTCTGATTTAGTTCTTCTTAAAGCTACACGCATTTTGATAGTGTTTAAGAGTGACCTGTGACGACGCATGGTATTTTATTAAAATGGTAGTTTATTTTTTTCTTTCTTTTCCTTAATACTCGGCCAGTCTCTCTTTATTTTTTCCGCTATTGCCAACCTTACGAATTGCGACACATTCACATTATAATCCTCCAACTTCCTAAAAGCATCCATTTGTTGTTTACTAAACTTAAAGGTCTTACTTTCAGCAAATTGCTTCATTATTGTGTTACTTTTTATGCGTTAATAAGATTGTTGTACGCTATTTTAAAACGACCCATTCCGAAAGTTTAGCGTTTACAATTTCTTTTAACTTTTCTACTTTTGAAAGTGGACAGCGAAAAGCAACCGTTTTAGTTTCTTCGTTGTATTTCAACTTTTGACCGCTTCCAGTTCGTTTGCCACCTCGTTTTGACTTTTCTTTTTTAGATTTGTTTCCTTTCATAAATTACTTTTTTTACAGGCAAACGCCCTAATTTGTAACTATCGCCAAGTATTGTTGTACCCATAAAAGTATTTTTTTTTATGTTTCCTTTGCCTATGGTTCTTTCAAATCCATCATTGCAAATAATACTATCACCGATTGAAATAGTAGAGATATGAACCTCTACTATTTTTCTTTCTATTGCCATTTTTATTTTTTTTTAAGCTGTTATGTATAATGCTTTTTCTCTTGCTGTTTTCAAGTAAGAAACTTGATTCCAAAATTTTTCAATTAAGTTTTTAGCTTCATTAATTGAATAACCCATTTTAGATAATTCTCTTTCTGTTCTGATTTTCATTATTTCGTTTGACATTTTCTTATTGTTTTAATTGTTATTGCCTTATTGACACTACAAAGATAATATATTTATTTGAAACTGCAAACCTTTTCAAAGAAATAATTAAAATATTTTTAAAATAATTTGTAAAGTACTGACTATCAAAAAAACAGCGTACAACATTGTACATACAAAACCGCCAATTTTCAACGCACCATCCAACGGCACATTGTCGGCTTCGTATGTACACGAACCGTTCTACAATAGCCGCAATAGGATTCAGTTTGAGCGTATGCGGCCATCGTAGAACATCATGTTTACAAAATCTTTTCTTTTACTACATTCTACATGTTTGCATTTGAGTAGAAAAATTTAAAAATTAATAAACGGTTTTAACTGTCTTCATTAAGTCATCTAACTCGGAAAAATATTTCCTGTTATATCTTTTTGTTTCATAAATAAAACTCTGAAAATTGTTCCAGATATTATCTATATATTCTTTTTGGCGTTGTGCCAGTGGGGCTACTCTGTCAGAAAAAGTTCCTCCAATCCATTGATGATACGAATAGGCGAAGTGGGTATTGTAAACTTCTCTTTTTAATATCTCAATGGCTTTTAAACATTCCTCTTTAGGCATCCTAAAAACTAAATTTGTTCTCCACCCTATTTTTGAAAACAAAATGGTTTCACCTTCATCAATTACTTTTCCAACATTCCATCCACAACCAACTGGTGGATTATATTCCGATTGAGCTAAAATTTGATTTTTCATAAATATTAATTTTTAAATTTTTAAACATTTGAGTTAATTTGCTTTTCTCCATCTAAACCGTAAAAGAAAAGACTTCGTAAACATGTGTCTCGTTATCTGACATAATAAGGCTGAACTATTTTAAACTGTTCGGGAAATTTATCGAATAACGACCTATTTTTATCTTCTATATAAATCCTTGTTACTGGCTTTTTGGGGTATCTTACGTAAAACTTTTTTGGCTCTATTGAACTAACTGTATTGGAGAATCTACATGAAACATTATCAATTGAGTATAAAAAAATAAACTCACTAAAGTTCCAAATTTTAAATAATTTCAGCTTTACCCCTTCAACTTGATTAGAATCACGTATTAATTTACAATACTGTTCTAAAAATACCTTTCTATTCTTTAAGTATGTTTCTATATTCATTTTGCTAAAAAATTACGTCAGATAACAATATATTTAAAACAGATAAATTTCAAAACGCAAGGCCAACGCACATTTATCCGTCTTAAATATTAGTTCGTTAGCGGTCAGGCTAATCAAGACCATCTTCCAAGAAACCAGTATTTTGACCACAATCAGCTCTTAGCTCAAATAAAACTTCTTCATCTTTGTTAACGATAATTGCATAAGAACAATCTTTGTTAAAATACATTTTCATTCCTTTTACTTCTCTGATAAAATCAAATGACATATCCTTGTATCTGATTTCTGTTGTAATTTTGTTTGACATTTTTGAAATATTTAAAATTTTATACCCTTGTGAAACCAAGCCCGAACCGCTAACAAAGTATTTAAGAAATGGGGAGCTAATGATATAACTCAACTGAGTGCTATTAATCAGCTTTTGTTTACCCATATAGCTATGTGCCTCACCTCCCCCCACTTCTTAAATACTCGGCTCGTTATCCTACCACCCGATAATAAAACTTCTGCGACCGAAACAGCTTCTTTTTCTCGTTAGAATAGTTCGCATGAGGTCGAGTTTCGATGATTATAATTTCGATATTTTCTAAGTCCTTTAGCTGAATCGTGTCATTCTCTGTCAAGGGTTGATTTGACACTGTGTCAGTCATTTGTACCAGGTTTTTCCCTCTAAACTTGTGCCTGACCGGGGGATTAGTCATTTTTAACTTCTTTATATTCATGCTGTATTTGCGTTATTTGACTACAAATTTACACGAATTATCTCTTTGTCCAACTTATTTTTGAATAAAATAACATAGCCCTTGTAGTAAATATCAAAGTCTCGAACCTTTTGCTGAAACTCTACCAAGGCCAAAGCATAGTCTTGTCCGTAGTCTTTTATTGTCACATCACCGCTATAAGTATAGACTACCTGAATAAAGTACCTGTCTCCGATTTTATGTCGGTTATGTAATGCTTGAAGAATTGGGGCGTTCATATTATATAAAGCTAATACAATCATCAAGTGTCAATCCGTCTGGAACTTTAAATAAAGCCCAATCTTCTGAATATTCAGACAATGGTTTTTTATCAACCTTTTTAGAGTCTCCAAAAAAAGACTTTACATCACGAACATAAATGAGATTATTTTCTATACCAATAAACTCTACTGGGTTTCTCGTGAAAGAGTGGTCACAATGAGAATCTACAGTCATTAAAATACCTAAATTGTCATTATAAACATCTCTCTTTACCACAACTGGTTTTAGGCGTATAATAATATCTCCTTTTTTAAAAGTAAATATTGATTGCCCTTGTTTTTCAAATAATTCTTTCATCTCATTTCAATTTAATTGCCAAATATTATTCTGTGAGTGGGGTTAGATTTGCTCTAAATTACTGTGTAAATCTTCTAGGACTTTGTTCTGTTTTGTAATCTGCTCCAAGATGCCGTTCTTTTTATTTTCTTTATACGCTAACAACTTCACCTCATCAAGTTTTAAGTTATGAATTTTAGCGTTTTCAATGTCGTAGTACTCATATTTCTCTTTCTTATCGAACTCTGACTGTAAGAAGAATAATGCATCTTCTTTAGATTTGAAGAAGAATACTTTTTTATCAGAGCCACTACCGTCATGGTAGTCACTTATCCTAAATGTCACATCTCCATTTGAACTGCCATACAAAGACAATAATCGCATAGAATCAAAACTAAGTGTACTATAGTTATATCCACGATCGTGACGCTCAAGCACCTCGTTTATGCCATCCTCATTAAACCTCACTAATTCCCAGTCTGAATAGTTTTTAATCAATACCCATTTTTCAGAATCAGACAAGAAGTCAGCTAATAAATTGATAACCTTTTTGAATTGCTCATCTCTTGGCTCTTTTGCGACTTCTCTTAACCACTTTACTCTTGCAGATAATGCATCATAGGTTCTTTTTTTTTCGTCAACCATACGCCTTATATTACGATCCCATTCTGCTGATTCTTTATCGTACCTCTCCTCTAGTTCTTTGAGTTTTTTCTCCTTCCAAGATTGTGCCGGAGCGTCTAATAAATTTCGCTCTACAAATCTTTCTCCTTGTGGAATTTCATCACCATTTTCAGTAACAAATATTTCTTGAACTATTTTATCTGTTTGGTTTAAGTCACCAATGATGACAACTTTTCTACCGTCTGTAGTGTACTTAATTTTGCTCATGTTGTAATTATTATTTTAACCAAATATTATTTTGTACCTAATTTTACTTTTTCTAATTCTAGCTAATTTTCCAGATTTCTGTACTTTTTCTGGGCATAGTAGTCTGCATTAATAATTAAAAACTAGTAATTATAGACTTAGTAGTGTAGTAGTACTTAGTTTAGTATTTACTAGAACTAACACTTGGAAACGAAGATTCTCTCTAAGGAAACCAAACAAATCCCTTACCCATTTTTTTAATTTGGGTAGTTTTGCTTGGTTATTCGGGTAACTCTTGTTTAACGTTAGTTCCTCCGAAGTATAACCCCTAAGCTCTGTCAAATCATGCTTAGGTGCGGTGATTCTGGAAATTGACCAGCCTTGCCTGTAACCGCCAACCTTTCGGTTCAAATTCAGTGTCCGACTGCTTGCACCTGATTTCGGACTTTTTGGTTATCGTTGGCCACTCAGTTACGTTGCCGTCCCATGGCCGAACTATTTGATTTATTTAGAATTGTTCGGTCCGCAACCTATTTGATTCATTGAAGAGGCTTATAATCAAAAATGCCCCACTTGAATTAACAAATGAGGCTTTCTGATTATTTCGGTTATTGGTCTCCCACCACCAAAAAAAATAGCTTCACATTAGGGCCGTCAAGAGCTAAAGGAAACTACCATTATTTTTAAGATTTTGCTAACAACTCATTAACTCAGTTTGACGGCCTTGTTAATTCGTTTCAAAGATAACACCCAACAAGTCGTATTTGCAAGAAAAAGTTAATTATTTTTTTCAATCCTCCTTATATTCGTAGTTGTCATCTATAAGGACGTAATCCTCTTTGCGGTCTGGGTTAAGTTCGAAATATATGTCATAAGCCTGTTTTGAGCCTCCTTCTGGCTTATTTTCATACTTTAAGCCATTCTCAAATATGACTTTTCCGCAATTGTATCCAGAATCCTCATCGGCGTAAGTGAACTCAATTTTTACATCTGAAAAGTTTTTGTGTATTTCTTCTATTATTTTAAACGCAGCCGACCAAGCTGTTTGAAACTCATACTCATTCTCTGATATTTTAACATTAGAGTACCCACCCCATTTTGTACCCCAGTTTTTTACATTCCAAGTGTACCACCAATTTGGGCTAGATTCTGCTTCTTTTTGACTTGGTAAGTCATTGTAAGCATCATCGTTTGGTGGTGGTATCACTTTTTTAAAATCAGGCATACAGGTAAACTCTTCTTCGAAACTTTGAACAAAACCTTTTGGGATTGATTTTAAGTCTTTTTTGCCTCTTTGTGTAAATACTTTTTGCTCCTCATTCCACCAGCCACAACTTTCACCTTTTGTGTAGATTAAGTCTCCGCTATAAGATTTTCTCGGTTTTGATTCATGAAATGTGGAGTAACGGTTTACTAGTTCTTTTATTCTAGTGTCGTCTCCAATAAATTTGATTCTGTTTTTGATATGATTTGGCATATATTTATTTGTTTAAAAATTATTTCTCTGGAAATTCATTTAGTCCAGCCTCTTCCATTGCTCTAAAAAGTTCAACTAGTGCCATTCTTACTCTGGAATGGTTTGATGTAGCTCCACCACTCATTGCCATTCTGTAACTAATAGAAACTGATTCTTTACAAAATCCTCCTTCTTTTGGGTATTCGTAGAGGTTAATGTAATAATCTCCATTTCCTCCATGCATTGTCTGCATATAAACGTCTCTGATATCGCAATCATCTGTCTTTAGAGCCATATTGTTTATTTTAAATTTTACCAGCCCTCCATTGGGAATTCGAGATACACCTGAGCATTTACACGAATCTCATTTGTTATGGTTTTGGTTCTATCAGTATTTCTACTTACTCTACCAAACCAACGCCATCCATTTTTAACCGCTTTTGTACCCGTGTGGAACGTTTGCCAGTCGAATTGGTACAAAGTCCTATCTTGTACTTCGTGAAGCTCTAAATGCCCAGATTTCAGCAATTTCTCGACTTCTACATGCCACTTTTTATAAACAGTCTCACCATCCTTTACTCTAGGCATTATACAGGCACCGGTAGCAAATTGTGTTGGGCAAACATCGGCATTTACAAGTCCCAGAATATGTTCTGAAAAATATCTGGTATTGTCGTAATCGGGTTGTCCTGCTGTTAGGAAATGTTGACCCACCGGAATTTCTGGTCTTGGTACATCGTCATGGTGCCAACCTGGGATAGCTGGATACCAACCTGGCATAAGCATGTGTACTCTACTGTCGAAAACCACTTCGCTTAGTTTCCATTCTTTTGGTAGTGCATCTATAAATTCTTTTGTTACATTACCACCATTTTCATAGGCGTATTCCAAATCTGAATTAAAGAACATTGGCTCTTTTTTGATTAAGTCATTACTTAATCCTTGAGCAAACCCATTTAGCTTTTTAAATTGACTGTTAAATATTTTCTCGCTTTTCATTATTTAAAATTTTAATCCCCCACCAAATGCAAGGGAAAGGTTTGGTTAATTGATTTCGTAAATGTGATAGCAATACACCTCTTGAATATCGTCATCTTCGTCATATAGATATTCATGCTGAGGATTTTTGGTGCCTATGTAATCTCCCCATTTGTGCCAACGCCAGCCATAACGGCTCTCTTGTTCTGATTTTACAATTCTAGTAAACGAAATGCAAAATTTTCTTTCAGGAGATTGTAGCCACTCTTTGTACTTTTCTAGTACTTGTTCCACATTGTCACTTACTCCATAAGGCCCTAATTCATGATCATCTCCAAAGGTTGGGTAAGGATTATGATCCTCTTGAATTTGATTACCAAATGAAAAATGCGGACACATATAGATTCCATCCTGTATTTTCAGAGTTGGACCACCTTGTCCGATTAAAGATAAAATAGAGTCAATCTCTGTGCGTTTTGTCTTAATGTCCACTAACATAATTATTTCTATTTACTCCCCGACTGGGGTTTGGTTATTTGTTTTCTAATAATTTATTGAATAGTTTCATTACATCCTCATCAGAAACTATTTCTTCAACAGCTTCTTTAAGGGATAAAATATCACTTTTGGTAAAAACTTTCTCTTTTTGTTCTGGTATTAAAATTGATGATAATACGAGCCCATGCGATTCGAAGTACTCAATCTGTTTATTAACCCTTTGTAAGAAAAAGTTCGCCTCTTGACATTTCTTTAAGTTTTCACTATTAGTAGGGTTTTCTTCTACATCCCACAAGTGCGAGTGTCTTTCGGCAGTTCCTACTAGTTCTTCTCTAAATTCGTAGAGTTCTCTTACTGTCTTTATTTTCTCTAGTCTTAATTTGTAGTTCATTTGTTATTTATTTAAAACTCAAAATCTATACTCTCTGCGTAATACCACTTGCCACGGTATTTTATCTGAAACATTTCATCGTCATTAATCCAGCGATATTGCCTTTTTCTTCTGGTTGTGATATAAACACAGTCGGTCAAAGTGATTAAAGGAATCATTAACCCTGCTTCTATTAAATCCTCTCTTATTCTACAATAGTTCTTTTCCATATTTTTAATTTTTCAAAACCTTCTCCACCACTGTTTCTTGAGCCTGGCGATTTCGGTATCTTGTTTGTTGATTCTTTTTGTAAGTGCTTCTACGTATTCAATTAGCCCATTATTAATAGACTCTTGTTTCTTATCAGCTTCGTGCATCAATAATACCATCTTTTTTAGTGTCTGTAGTTCTTCTTCCATTTCTCTTTCAATTCCCCCACCCAAACAACTCGTTCGGGCTAATTTCTAGTACTTCACACAATCTAGGCACAATCTCAGCAGGAACTGAAGTTCTCTGGCTTTCCCAATTACCGACTGCAGTACTGGACACATGTAGGGCGTTACTCAACTCTACCTGAGTGAGTTTTTTCTGTTTTCTGAGTCTTTTTAGTTTTTGAATCATATTTAATTTGTTTAATAAAATAGCTGGTCAAGAAACTCAACCAGCTAAGTACTAAACCACATTTAATTTAAAACAATGACAAGGAAGGTAATAAATATTACCAATACGATAACCGCCCAAGAATCTCCTGGCTCCCATTGCGGAATGAATGTCTTTTTTAGGCTCATGTTAGTAAAGTGTTTAGTATTTCATAACATAACTCTTCTGGTATCATACTTCTTTGGTAACTACCTTTTCTACCTTGTGTACCAGTTTTACTACCTCTAGGTGCTGGCTGATGATGGCAATCTTTATTTCCATTATGACACATTGGTCTAGGCTGCCATATTTTAGAGTTTGTCCAAATATCTGTCGGTTTAGCTCTATCATCGCCATATTTGCAATACCAGATTGTATGCCTTTGGAATTCTTGCATAAATGGCATCTTTCGTAACATTCCTCTGGGATTCTCAATAAAGAATACTAGATTTGGATTAATAGCCAACCATTCTTTTATCATATAAATAAAGTGCTGATTAACCGCATCACACTTTTTAGCATATTCACTTTTAGGTTCAATACTATTAGTTCTGTGAGTAGAACAAGCTGCAATTGAATAAGTAGTACAATCTGGGCTACCCCATACTGCATCTGGAATAAACGGCACATCTTGTATTACCATATTTTGCACATCTCCAACAAAGTCTATTTTATCGTATGGCTTCCAATCTACACTGAATACTTGATAACCTAACTTATCTGCTACGTTACCAATACTTCTCGACCCAGCAAAGAACTCAACTAGCTTTATACTCATGACTTAGGAAAGAAAAATGATGGTGACACTTTAAATTGTCTCGCAATAAACTCAGCACTGTAGTATTCTTTAACTGGTGCTGGTTTTCCACTGGCTACGATATTGTACCAGGGCTTGAAATTCTTACTCTCGTCTTGGCCCACGTACAAGTCGTGGCCGAGGACTGTTGCTACTTTTTTCATTCGCCAGTTAGTTTTAGGAGTAATAAATGCTTGTATATGTCATCTTCTGATTTTAGGTACTGATTTATACCGTAAGCTAATACTAACGGTTTTCCATGGCTCTGAGAGGCCATTTCTGCGTTACCTGTCTCATCTAATTCCTTTTCTCGTGTGACAATAATACTAAAATGCATCTGATTGTCGGGGAACTTGTCTTGCAATGCTTTAATGAATACGTCAAACATCGCTTCTGATTCTTCTTTGAATGTTAATTTTGTCATTGTAATTGGGGTAAATAAATTTCTTGGTCAATAAATACACGTTCGATTCCGTATTCGGATAGGTAGTTTTCGAAAATATCATCCACATCTTCTTCTTCTTCATCTGAAACTATCTCCATGATAGCCATTTCGGCTTTCCTGTGGCACTCTTTGACGATTTCTACCACTCTATCTTCTGTATGTAGTCTGTTATAACTAAACAGGCCATATTCGGCTCCATCTTCGCAATAAATTTGTATTAGTTTTACTGGCTCTGGTTTAGTAGCCCTAGCTTTTGCCATAATATCAAGAACTATGGCCTTATAGTCTACAGGCCCGTCTTGTTGCCCTAAAAATTGGCAATACTTTACAAATTCGTTTGGTGCCATGATATACTTGCTTTATATTCTTCTAATATTTCGGTTCTACTTTCTTCTGAGAAAGCTAAATACATAGTACTTTCTATTAACTCTTCCTCTGTTTCGTAGCATTCAAGTTCGTTTTCAATTACAAAAAATACAGCTTCTTCTTCACCCTCTCTCTTTATTATACCTTCCCAGTAAGTAAAACAATTATCATTACAATTACCGTCTTGAATGTCAGCCCATCCTGAAAAATCACAACCCATTTCCTCGTATGAGTAGTTGATAATTAACTTAGGAAATTTTTCTGATATTTTAGTGAAAATTTCTAAACATGGACACCAAACACTGTCTCCTGATATACTTATTTCATCTTTGTCTTGAAAATCCACATCCATGTCAAACCATCTAGCATCATTTCCGAACTTGCCATATTTATCACAAAGGTTCTCATAAATATCACATCCAGAATCACAACCAGATTTAGGGTCTAAAACTAAATCTTTGTGTAATTTCTTTAACTGGCTCCTATCTCCAGTTATTTTTATATAGTTATAACAATGATTACTCATGAGTATTTGTTTTTAATGTTATTTGTTAATTCAAACCTTTTTTTTACATCTCTTGCTTCCTCTTCTGTACTAAACCTTCCCAATGTTTTATTAAAGCCATTTATCATACAGCAAGATTTCCATTTTTTTGTCTGCTTGCAAAAGCTTACTCCTGGGTATTTAGAACTTTTTTTAGTACTTTTAAATCCATGTGTTACATTTTCTCTAAAAGTTACCCATTCAAGATTTTCTAATCTATTGTCATTTTTGAGTCCGTTAATATGGTTAACAATACTATACCCTATTTTTTCCCCTATAAATGTAATTGCCAAAAGGCGATGTATTCTACAGAGAATTGTTTTGCCATTATTTCTCAAGTTTAAATATAAATAACCATTAGAGTCTATTGTTGGCTTTAATATTTTTTGTTTTTTATTTAAAATAGATAGGACATCCCCATTTTTATTAATTTTATACCTACCTTCATAACCTACTAAATCAACCCATAAAGTATCCATATATTTTTTTTGTTGTAAATATAATACAATTATGTTTTGTACTTGCCATTGTTTTAATGTTTAATAAACCGAAAATAACTACAATCAGTGGCCTTCACTGATTCGATAAACTCTAAGACTTCGATAGGAGGCCAAAATACGCCCTCTGAGAGACAATCTATATTGTAAAGGTCTTCTCCTATTTCTTTATCAATATAAGTCGGCTCAATGTATTCTTTGAGGTATTCTACGACCTCTTTATGTTCTGATTCTAATGCGGAGTAGATTTTGACCGGCTCATCGTCGGGGTGTTTGATGCCTATTTCTATTTCGGATAAATATTGTTCTGGTTCAAATACTCCCCATGTTTCGAGAAACTTATGGAATTGGCTCATATTGTCACCAAGGACGACTCTCTGTAGATAGTTTTGTGTTAGTTCCAGTATTCGCTCTGGTACAACTACTGTAATTTCTATTTTTTGCATTATGATAAAATTAAAACGTCTCCTTGTAATTGTTTATACATGCCACTTGGGTAATTATACCACGACGGGTACTCGTTGGCTCTCTTCTGTAACTCTCCCAAATCGTTTGAGTAGTCAATAAAGGCTATACTCTCTGATTTGTCTCGGTGACACATTTTACAGATGAAAGCATATTTTTTACTTTTTCTGTATTTATTGTAAGATAGTACTGATTCTCTTTCAAGTTCTGGATAATTCTCTTTGATTATCGCATAACTAAATCCATTTTCTGTTATTTTATTTTCCATGGTTAGTAACTTTTCCATTCTCCAAATCCAACTTCGAATGCAATAGGGTCATTTTTACGTGTCCAACTGCCGTACTTACAATAATCTGGTATTCTACCACCGTTGGATTTTTTATCGTCCTCTGGTGTGCCTATTTCGTTGAGATACCTTTCGTAGTTTGATTTTGTTCGTTTCATGATTTATTGATGACAATAATTTTACCCCCTGCCATTGTGCCACTTTCTTTAAAAGAGCCCTTTTCAATATCAATGATTTCAGCATTTACATCGTCTAACCAATCCCTAAACTCAACTTGTTTCTTTTGGCTTCCGTTTACCCAACTTTCTGAAGTTATGCAAACTAACCTACCACCATCTGCAAGTACGCTATACATTTCTTTTAAATGGTCAATATCTTGGTTTTTGGTAAATGGAGGATTTGCGATAATCTTTGAGTACATTTTCTTTTTTGGCACATCTAGGAAATTAAATCCAATAAGGTTGTATTTAAGCCCAGTATTAGCCAGTATTGACCTATTTACATCCATTAATTCAAAACAATCTGGAGCAACATCACAAACCTTGTTTATAGACTTTATTATTGCTCCTTGGCCGGCACTAGGTTCTAGTATAGTATCGTGGTTTTTTAAGTCGGCTAAATAAACCAACTCGTTTGCCAACTTCTCAGGAGTCGCAAAGAATTGAAATTCTTTCTTTAAGTTTCGCTTTTCTCCATTTGCAATTTGGTCCAACAATTCTGTCGGATCTATAGCAAACACAAAACCGAATACTTTACCACCTT
>JACCDR011361621.1_pt1 | contig 16881 bp, 17 predicted proteins | sample 7446431 | NCBI WGS metagenome assembly JACCDR01 (sample SAMN15323443, study PRJNA562643) | freshwater metagenome | isolation source: river surface water | place: USA:Blue River Watershed | collected 2017-08-17 | reverse complement strand
GGCGCTGGGGGTGAGCCAGAGGGTGGCGCCGGTGGTTCCCTGGACGAGGAGCCCGCGGGCGGAGAGTTCACCGATGGCGGTGCCGCTGCTGTTGTAAACAAGGATCTTGTTGAAGCCGCCCTCGTTGAGGGTGATGCGTTCGCCGCTGGTGGCGGTTTGCAGGGTGGAGCCGGTGATGGTGCCGCCGGTGATGGTCTTGCCGGTGATGGCGTCCGCGGCGAGGGCGGTGGCGTCCACGGAGCCGGCCGCCAGCTTGGCCACGGTGATCGCGTTCGCAGCGATCTTGTCCGTGGTGACGGCGAGGGCGTCCAGCTTGGCGGTGGTCACCGACCCGGCGGCGATCTTCGAGGCGTTCACCGCGTCGGCGGCGATCTGCGCGGCCTGTACCGCCCCCGCGATGATCTTTGCTGTGGTGACGGCATTGTCGGTGATCTCGGTGGTGCCGATGGCGCCGGTGGCCACCTTGGCCTGGGTGACCGCGTCGTCGGCGAGCTTGACGGTGGTGATGATGCCGTCCACGACGTCGTCGGCGACCACCGGAGTGGGGCCGGTCGGCCCGGCCTGGGTGGAGGGGGTGGAGGCGGTGCCGGAGGTGGAGCGGGCCATGAGGCGGACGTAGACTGGGTCGTCGGTGACGATGACGACGGTGGCGCCCCGCGGGGTCTCGATCGTGGCCTTCAGCGTGCTGGTGTCCGGGGTGAACCCGTTGGTGACGGAGGCGTGGACCTCGATGCGGGCGAAGTCCAGCGGCACGGTGGAGCCGTCGGCGAAGGCGCCGTTCCAGGAGGCGGTGACGCCGCCGATGGCGCTGACGACGAACGGCACGGTCGGCTGGGGCGGTGGCGGCCCGTTGACGACGTTCACCGCGGTGGTGCCGTCGGCCTGCATGCCGACGAGGCCGCGCAGGCTGCCGCCGCTGTCGCGGACCTCGATGGAGGTGTCGTCGATGGAGGCCCGACGCAGCCGGGCGGCCCGTTCCACCTCCTCCAGCTTCTTGCGGAGCAGCACCAGCTCGCGGCCGATGTCCATGGTCGGGCTCACGTGACGCCTCCGTACTGGAACATCCAGCTGGGTTTCAGGTCGATGGCGGCCTGGGGGCCGCCGGTGGCGGTGGGGCGGATCGTCCATCCGGTGATACGGCACCAGCCGGTGTAGGAGACCCAGGAGTTGTGGATGCGGGTGTAGACGTCGTCGCCGACCTGCCAGGACCCGAAGGGGGCGGCGGCGGTGTCGCGGATGACGACCTGTTCGACGGTGCCGAGGGACTGCCGCCAGGCCCGCTCGTACTCGACGCGCTGCTTGAGGACGTCGTTGCCGTTGACCTGCGGGTAGTCGACGGCGGCCTCGAGGCGGAGGCGGCCGTTGCGGACGGCGGAGATCTGGCGGAGTTTGGCGCTGCCGTCGCCGGTGCCGGTGCCGATGACGACCTGGGCGTAGTCGTCGCCGGCGAGGGCTTCCTCGGGCTCGTCGATGATGTTGACGCCGGAGGAGAATTCGATGTCCTTGCGGCGGGCGCCGAGGCGGGGCCAGCCCAGCCGGATCCGCTTCACCACCGCGGTCCTGTCGGCGTTCCAGGCGGTGGTGCACGTGTACTCGGGGGTGGCGGCGTCGGAGACGAGGCCGTCGACCTGGTCACCGAGGGACGTGGTGTCGTACCAGTAGGAGTGGTAGACGTCGTCGGGGGTGCCGATCGTGGAGGTGGAGGTGGTGGAGTCCACGATCACGCCGAGGTTGCCGTCCGGGACGGACTGGGCGTAGGTCCAGATGTTGCGGATGATCTGGCAGCGGTCGGCGTAGGTGTAGGGGCCGCGGCCGCCGTGCTCTCCGTCGAGGTCGAACCGTTTTTGCAGGTAGGACGACCAGGAGGCGGCTTCGATGGAGTACTCGGTGCCTTTGGCGCGGACGTCCCAGACGAGGCCGCCCCACTGGATCTGCCCGTCGGCTTCGACGTAGATGTTGGTGGTGCCGGGGTCGACGATCGACGCGTTGGAGGCGACCAGGTGCGGGGCCAGGGTGCCGGTGAGGCTGCCCGGCCCGGACAGTTCGGGCCCGTACTCGAGGTCGGTGACGGGCAGCGCGGTGTGCAGCCACTCGCCGGTGAGGGCGTGCTGGATGAGGACCCGGACCGGGGTGGGGGTGGTCACCGCGGGGCCTCGATGAACTCGATGTCGTAGCGCAGGGTGCTGGAGCCGTCGACCTGGACGGTGCCGGTGTTCCCGGTGGCGCCGGCGGCCTGGGGGCGCAGGAGCTGGCTGGTGCCGCGGTAGGCGTCGGGGATGGTCAGCTTGTCGGAGACGAACATGGTGGCCCGGCGGGTGGAGGTCTGGTTGTCGTCGAGGGTGACGGCCTGGAGGGTGAGGGAGGCGCCGAAGGTGGCGCGGAGGACGCCGTAGAACGCGGCGGTCGTGTACTTGAGCTGGGCGATGTCGATGGTGACGATGGCGGTGGACGCCCAGGAGGGCACGGGGATGGTCCAGCCGGCCTCGGTGGAGAAGTAGCTGTAGACGCTGTTGCTGTTGTTGATGGCGGTGGAGGCGCTGGCCGGGGAGTGGACGAACTGGTCGCGGAAGCGGCGCGGGTTCGCCAGCGACCGCAGGTCTGTGATCATCGCGTTGGTGATGGTCGACGTGGAGGCGGGGATGTCGATGCGGGCGAGGGGGATGGCGGTGCGGCTGTCGGGGATGGTGGTGGCGCTGGAGGAGACGTTGGAGATGACCTGGAAGTAGGCGACGTCGCCGGTGGCCGGGTTGACGCTGCCCTCGTAGTCGGGGTCCTCGACGCGCAGGACGAGCATGTCGGAGCGGGGGGAGCCGCCGGTGGAGGCGATGTCGACGTCGAAGGCGCCGGTGTTGCAGGCGGCGTAGTGGCCTTGGTAGGTGTTCACGCGGCCCTTGATGACCGCGGAGCCGTCGGCGACGGTGACGCCGGCGCCGGGGGTGGAGCGCTGGGTGACCTTGAGGTCGGTTCCGCGGGTGATGCCCTCGGCGTCCCGGGCGAGGTCGCGGACCAGGAGCCGGAACTGCTGGGCGGAGTGGGTGGCCCCGTTGATGAGGATGGGCCGGGGGAACAGAGACACAGCGGCTCTCCTTCAGAGGGCGATGTAGGCGTCGCGCCAGGTCAGGCGCAGGCGGGCGGTGTTGGTGCCGTCGAAGGCGGTCCAGCGCATCTCGGACTGTCCCGCCGGGATGGTGAACTGGTCGATGCGTGAGGCGGGGGTGAGGTAGCTGCTGGCGTTGCCGCCGTTGTCCCAGGTGACGGTGCGGTAGCCGGGCCGGGTGTCGAGTTCCACCCAGCGGCCGGCGGCCAGGGTGAGGGTGGGCAGGGCGAGGGAGCGGCCGGAGGCGACGTGGGTGATGGTGATGTTGGAGCAGGGCCCGGTGATGCGGATGACCGGCCAGGCGTCGGCGTCCCCCGAGTTGGTGACCCAGCCGGGCCGGTCGGCGGCGACGGTGCCGTCCTGCACGAAGATCGGGGCGGTGACGGGGGCCGCGAAGCCGCCGCCGGTCAGCCAGCCGAGGGGGAGCTCGGTGGTGGTCTCCTCGTCTGCGTACAGGGTGGGGTCGTGGGCGAGCATCTCGATGTCGAGGGGCACGTAGCCGTGGATGACCTGCTTGTACTCGGGGTCGAGCTTGCGGGTGCGGACGGTGAGCCGCTTGACGGGGGCGCCGGGGCGCTTGAGGCGCAGGGTCATGCCCTGCCCGCCGATGAGGCGGACGTCGGCCGGGTCGGTGGCGGCCTGGAGGGCGGCGACCATGTCGTAGCAGGCATCGGCCTGGCCGGGGATGCGGATCGCGGCGTCGAACTGGATCTGGCGGCCGCCCCAGTAGTCGGGGCCGGCGAACTGGCCGTCCATGGACGGCTGGTCCACGTCCGATTCGCGTACCGGAGGGCGGCCGAGTCCGGTGGTCTCGATGACCTGGACGGTGGTTCCGGCGCCGATGACGACGCCGCCGAGGTCGTACTGCCAGTCCTCAAGATCCGGCACGGGCTGCCACCCCTCCCCTGCGTGCACGTCGGTACGAGCGGCCGACCTGGGATCCGATGTCTGATGCGCTGGCCCCGGTGCGTACGGCGGTGACGGGGATGGTGACGGTGTCGCCGCTGCGGATGACGACGACGGGGCGGGTGGCCTGGGCGTCGGTGAGGCCGACGCCGAAGCGGCGGGCGACGTCGGCGAGGACGGGCATGGCGTGGCGCCGCTTGGACGGGCTGAGCGGCAGGTAGGCCTCGCCGTGGGTCTCCGGCTCGGCGAAGCGGACGATCCCGGCGTGGGTGGCGTAGAGGCCGGCGCGGATGCCGCCGTTGGCGTAGGAGAGGTGCTGGTTGGCGCGGCCGAGGTCGTTCAGGAACTTCGCGGCGCGGGAGCCGAGGCTGGTGGAGATCTGCTTCTTCGCCTTGTTCGCGACGGTGATGATCTCGTCCTCGCCCAGGCTGGTCTTGGCGGCGACGTCGTGGATGCCGGTCTTGTTGGTGGTGATCGCGGCGATGATCTGCACCAGCTCGGCCATCTCGTCCGCGGTCAGGGAGCTGTTGGCGGTCTTGGCCTGCTTGTTGGCCTGGTCCGCCTTCTTCTTGTCCTTGACCGCGGCGTCGGCGAGCTGCTGCGCGGCTTCGTCGCCCTGGGCGGCGAGCTGGGCGGCGAGGTCGCCGTAGCCCATCGCGGCGAGTTTGGCGAGGTCGTCGCTGAAGTCCTTGTTGACCTTGTTGGCGTTGGTGAGCTGGCGGGTGTAGTCGGTCAGGGAGGCATTGGCGGTCTTCTGCAGGTTGCGGAGCGCGGCCGCCATGTCGTTGATGTACTTCGTGGAGCCGGTGGCCATCTTGTGGGCGAGCTTCGCGCCGTCCTCGCCCATGGAGGCGAGGGCTTCGGCGACGTCCCCGCCGACCCGGTCGGCGACCTTCTCCAGGTCCTTGTTCCACGCGGTGGTGGCCTTCGACAGGGATTTGATCTTCTTCTCGACGGCGGACAGGTCGAAGTACTCGACTTCCTTGACCTTGCCCTTGACCTTCACCTTCTTCGTCTTGTGCCCGGCCTGCCCAGCGTCGGTGCCGGAGTAGAGGGAGCCGGTGGTGGGGTCGTAGCGCCAGTCGGTGACCGACCCGGCCGCATTCCACTGGATACCTTGGGGGTCTCCTCCCAGGCGGCGGATGGTCTCTTCGGCGATACGCCGGGAGCGGGGGCGCTTGGCGGGGGCGAGGGGGATGTAGGCTTCGCCGCCGGTTTCGTCTTCCGCCCAGATCCGCCATGTGCCGGCTCGGGCGATCTCCGCGATGTGGTTCTCGGTGCCGTTGGCGAAGTAGCTGGGGCGGGCACCCCCGGCGCGCAGACCCCCGTCGGCATAGTTCACAATGCCGCCGTTGGCTTTGACCAGGTCGTGGACGCTTCGGTACGTCTTGCTGTTGGTGATGATCGTATTGGTGATCGTCGTGCTGGCGGTTTGCCCGTCCAGGCTGGCCAGGGCACGGGCGACGGCACTGATGTTGCCGAGGGCCTGCCCGTTGGCTGTGTAGACCTCGGTGCGGCCATCAGGCAGCTGCCTGGTCTTCAGCCCTACGGCTTCCAGCGCCGCGATGGCCGAGGCGTTCAAGGTGCTGACCTTCACGGACTTCGCGCCTGGCGTCTTCTTGATCTCGGTTTGGACCTCCAGCAGGCCCGCCATCGCCTGGATCTTGTTGACGTCGATGCTGATGTCCTTGCCGTCCGGGACTTTGGACATCTCTGCGATCAGCAGGTCCAGCTCGCCCCGCGGCCCCGCAGTGGGAGCTGTGATCTTGTATTCGCGGGTGCCGGGGATCAGCTCGATCTTGTAGCCGATCTCCTCGAGTTCCTTCTTCGCCTGCTCGCCGAGCGCGTCGACCTTGATGGTCTTCTTGGTGGGGAACCGCTGGAACTCCGCCTGCACGGCAAGGAGCTCGGCGAGGGTGGAGTCGACGCCTTCGGTGGACAGCAGGATCGACACCTGGCCGGGGATCAGGCCGAGGGAGTTGGCGACTTCCCCGGCCTGCTTCTCGGTCAGGCCGTAGCCCTGGGCCAGGCTGATGGCGGAGTCGCGGGCGGTCTGCATCTCCTCGCGTGCGGCGGCGATCGACTCGGGCAGTTCCTTGCCCTGCGACTGGGCGAAGTCGAACGCGGCGACCGCGGCGGAGGAGGCGCCGTCGGCGATCGTGTTGAAGGTGGCGAACAGCTGCTGGCCGTTCTTCGTGGTGGTGTTCAGGCTGCCGTTGGCGTTGACGAGGGCCTTGCCCCAGCCGTCTGCCTTGTCGATGCCGGAGGCCATGGCCTCGTTGGCGTTGGTGACCGCCTCGTTGACGCGGGCCTGGGCGGCCTGGAGGGAGACGGAGCCGCCGGACAGCAGGTCGAGGGCGTCGCGCAGGGCGCGGGTGCGGGAGTCGGCGTCCGCGGTCTTGTCGGCGAGCGCGCCGACGGCGTCTTTGAGCCGGTCGTAGGCGCTGATCCCGTCGGTGGAGCCCTTGACGCCCTCGTTGTAGGACTTCGCGTCGGCGGCGGCCTTCTGGAAGTCGCCGCCGAGGCCGCCGAGGGCCTTGCGGAGTTCGTCGGCCGCCCGGCCCTGGACGGTGAAGGCCTTGCCGGTCTGGCCGTTCTCGTCCATGACCATGACGGTCTGGGCGGCGGCCGTGGCCTTCAGCTGCTTCTCCAGGTTGCTGAGGGAGCTGCCCTGGTTGGTGTAGGCGTCGACCAGGTCGGACATGGGGACCTTGGCGGTGCGGGCCAGGTCGACGAGGCGCTTCTGCCCGTCCAGAGTGGTCTTGACCTTGGTCTGCATCAGGTTCTCGGTGGCGATCGCGCGCACCGATTCGTTGACGACGCCGTTGGACTCGCGCAGCGCGGAGGCGAGGGAGCTGATCTGCTGCTGGTGCTCGGCCGCTGCGGCGGCGGCCTGCTGCTGCTTGGTGGCGAGGAAGCCGAGGCCGACGGTGGCGGCGGTGATGGCGAGGCCCCAGGGGCCGCCGAGCGCGCCCATGAGGCCGCCGCCGAGCGCCCGGGTCGCGGTCATGGAGGCGGCGCCGATACCGCGCAGCGTGCCGGTGAAGCCGGTGCCGGCGGCGGACGCGGTACGGAACGATTCGCCGATGCGGCCGATGACGGGGACGCGGGCCTGGAGGACGGCCAGTCCGGCGCCGTAGCGGGACAGGGACGCGCCGGAGGCGGCGGCGAGGGTGCGCTGGAGGCGCATCTGGTCGTTGAGGCCCCGGTAGGCGCCGGTGACGCGTCCGGAGACGGTGGTGGCGAGGCCGGACATGGCGGGCTGGACCCGGCGGACCAGGAGCGCGGCGAGGACGAACTGCTGGATCGGTCCGGGCAGGCCGGCGAACCCGGAGACGAGGCCGCCGACGAGGTGGCCGAGGGGGACGAGGATCCCGGAGAGGGCGCCGACGGCGGTGGTGGCCAGGTCGACGGTGGTGACCACGATGTCCAGGGCGGAGGCTGCGGCGCCTCCCTCGCCCGCGAGCCCGGACAGCGAGGAGACGACCGGCTCCACGCCCGCGGCGAGGTTCTTGAGGACCTCGATGACCATCGTCCCGGTGCTCAGGACGAGGTGGAGGAAGTCGGCGAGGGCGTCGCCTGCGAGGTCCTTGAACGGGGTGGCCATGTCCTTCGCGGCGTCGGCGATCCCGGAGAACTCCTGGCGGGCGGCCGCGGCCAGGTCGGGGCCGAAGAGGGTGGCGGCGTCGTTGAGGTAGTCGAAGAAGTGCTCGATGTGGGGGGTTGCGTCGGCGAGGCCGGAGGTGACGCCGCGGACGAGGAACTCCAGGCCGGGGGCCATGCCCTGGTAGATGGTCAGGCCGGTCTGGCGGGCCTGCGTCTTCAGCTGCAGCATGGCGCCGGCGAGGCCCTTGCCCTTGGCAGCGGCGATCTCGGAGGCGGCCCCGGTCTGGGACACGGCGGCCATCAGCGCGTCGAAGCTGTCGACGCCCTGGTGGGCGAGGGCGATGGCGCCGGACATGGCGGGCTTGCCCATGGACTTCTTCACGGCGGCGGCGAAGTCCTGCTGAGTCATGTGGTGCTGGGCCTTGGAGAGGCCGTCGATGACGTAGCGCAGGCCCTTGAAGTTGCCCTGGGCGTCCCACGCCTCGATGTTCATGGCCTTGAGGCCTTCGATCATCTGCGGGGTGGGGGCAGCGAGGTTGGCCATCATGCCGCGCAGGGTGGTGCCCGCGGTCTGGCCAAGGATGCCGGCCTTGCCGAGCATGCCGACCGCGGAGGCGGTCTCCTGCATGGTGACGCCGAGGCCGTGCGCGACCGGCCCGGCGTACTTCATGGCGTAGTAGATGTCGATGATGTCGCCGGACGCGGCGTTGGCGGTCGCGGCGAGGGTGTCGGCGGCGCTCGAGGCCTGGTCGGCGCCCATGCCGAACTGGTCCATCATGTCGCCCAGGTACTTCGCGGAGTCGGCGGCGTTGACCTGTGCGGCGGAGGCGAGGACCAGGGACGCCTGGGTGGCGGAGATGGCCTGGTCGGTGCGGAAGCCGGCCTTGGCGAGCTCGACCATGGCCTCGGCTGCGTCCGCGGCGGTGGAGCCGGGCAGCTTGAGGTCGTTGCCGAGCTGGTTCGCGGTCGAGGCGGCGCGCTGCATCTGCATCTGGGTGGCGCCGGTGGTCGCCCCGAACGCGTTCATCGCCTGCTGGTACTCGTTGCCCTCCTTCACCACGTCCGCCGCGCCGAGGGTGAGCGCGCCGCCGGACAGCAGGACGGCCAGCGACTTGACCTGGTCGCGGGCCCGGCTGGTCTCGTGGCGGTAGCGGCGCATGCCGTTGATGCCGGCGCCGCCTACCCGGGCCAGGCGGGCGTCCGCGCGTCGGGCCGCGTCGGCCAGGCGGGTCAGGTCGCGGACGGCGCCGTCGATCTGCCCGGCCATCCGGGCGAGCTGCCGGGCGGTGGTGCGGGAGTGGTCGCCCAGGGAGTTGACGTGCCGGTTGGCGCGCTGCGCTGCGTCGCCGTAGGAGCCCAGGCGGCGGGCCGCGGTGCGGGCGCCGTCGCCGAGCGCGTTCAGGCGGCGGCCGGTGGTCCGGGCTTCGCTGCCCAGGCGCCGGACATGCCGGGCGGCCGTCTGGGATGCCTGGCCGAGTTCACGGACCTCGGTCTTCGCGGCGCGGGAGGCGGTGCCGAGGGCCCGGGCGTGCCGCGCCGAGCTCTTCAGCGACTGGGCGAGGTCGTTGCCGTGTCCGCGCAGGTCGACGCTGAGGTTCCAGTTCGCCACCGGGTCCCTCCCTCCTCCAGATCAGGCGTTCAGTGGATGCCGAGCTCTTCGGCGAGCTGCTGCGCCGCGTGGACGGCGGCGGGCATGAGCAGGACCTTCATTCCGTCGCCGGCCTGCCCTTCGGGGATCTGCCGCTGCCGGGCCGCGATCTCCTCGCAGCCGAAGCACTTGTGGCTGACGGCGATGTAGGCGTCGGTGTACTTGCCCTGGTCGTCGACCCACTCGGACTCGCGGGTGCCGCACTGCGGGCACTGGCTGCGCTCCAGCGCGGCGTAGGCGAGGGCCTTCTCCCGGTCCAGGGCCGTCCAGGTGCCGTCGCCCACGCCGCGGAACACGCTGTGGGGGATGCCCCACTTGTGGCAGAGGGCGAGTTCGGCACGCAGGCGTTCATCCTGGGTCAGCCTTTTCCCAGGTCGGTCCGGGTGGTGTTCTGCACGCTGTGGGCGGCGTTGAACATGGCGTTGGCCTCCGCGAGGGACCAGGAGTCGAGGAGTTCTTGTGCTTCGTTCTCGGTCATGCCGTCCACGCATGAGGCGGCGATGAGGGCGGCGGGGAAGGTGGGCGCCCATTCGGCGCCGTCTTCGGCTTCCGTCTCGGACGGCTTGTGCGCCTTGTACAGGGCTTCCAGGGACTGCCGGGGCAGGGCCCGGAAGCGGATGGGGATGGCGACCTGGTCGTACGCCTGCTTGGCTTCGTCCCGTTCCATGGTGGCTTTGCCGACTTCGGCGGCGGCTTCGAGGTCGTTGGGGTGGTCCTTGGCGTAGGACTGCGCCAGGTCGAAGGCGCGCTGGGATCGCAGGTACCGGGTGCGGATGTCTGCGTCGTCGCAGACCACGAATGTGGTCTCGGCCAGGTTGCGGTTGCGCAGCCGGGCCATCTTGTCGGCCCAGTGCGCGTCCGCGGCCAAGGCGGCGGCCGGCGGATCGGGCTGGGTGGTCTTCTTCGTGGTGGTCATGAGGGTGGTCCTCCATCAGGGGAAGGGGACCCGGCCGGACGCCTGCGCGGCGCCCCTTCCCGAACGCGGGCGGCGTCCGGCCGGGGGCTGGGAAGGAAACGGGCCGGCTGGGTCAGCCGCCCGGGGTGGTCGTGGTGACCGTGACCGTCGGGGTGGTGCCGCCCGTCAGGCCGCCCGCGGAGGCGGTCATCTGCGGCACGTTGGCGCCGGCGAGACCGCCCTGGAAGGTGACCGTGATGGGGGTGCCCGGGTGGGGGCCGCCCGCGCACAGCACGCCGCCGGTGGGGATGTTGGACAGCGCCTCGAGGGCCGCCTGCACCGCGGAGGCGGTGGCGTTGTAGGCGATGTTCGCCGTGGTCTGCCCGGAGAAGGTGAGGGTGTAGGTGCCGCCCGTCGGCGTGCCGGTGACCGTGACGGTCTGGACCTCGTTGGTGCCTGAGGCCGGGACCGGGGCGCCCTGGAGCGGGCGGGACGTGATGGAGCAGGTGGCCATGAACTTGGCGGCCTCGTTGTCCGCGGTGTACTGCGGGGACTGCGAGGCGACGCGGATGGGGAACACGTCCATCGAGTTGTTGCCGGGGATGTCGCCCTTGCGGAGGATGACGACGTAGCCGACGGTGCCCTTGGCGAAGGTCTGCTCGAGGTCGGCGTCTTCCTCGTCCTCGTAGAACGTGAAGCTGGAGGAGTCGGCCTTGTCGGAGCCGGGGATGGTGGAGTCGTAGGTGTCCGCCATGTCCGGCGTGTCGATCTCCTGGTTGGTGACCGTCCAGCCGTCCATCGCGGCGATGTACTCAGCGAACTGCGTGCCCAGGACCAGTTCGGTCCGGGTCGGGATCATGGATTCGTCGGCGATCGTCGGCACGAAGTAGAACTTCGACGTGCCGCGCCGCATGTACTTCTTGACCGGCATTGAGGGCCCCTTGGTCCCGGGGCCATCCCGGCGTGCGGGCCCGGCCCCTTACACGGTGGTGTATGGGTGCGGCCACCTGCCTGGTGGCGTCCGCGTGGGGTCCCGCCGCGGTGCGGTCGTGCACACCCGACTGGGTCAGGTGCTGGTCAGATCGAAAGCGAACCTGATGGCACTGCTCATGATTCCATCGGCCGGGTCTGATGTTCCCCCCGGTTCCGCGTCGGGGCGCCGGGCCATGACCTTGATGCCGGTGGCAGTGATGTCGTGGAGCCAGCGCCCGGTGACCGGGTCCCGGCCGAGGAGGACCTGGCGGGCCTTGTCCTCCAGCCACTCCAGCTGCTCCTGGACGCCGTAGGAGTCCGGTTTCGTCGGGTCGGGCGCGGAGACGCTGGTGACCTGGTAGACGAGGGTGGCGTCTTCGTTGAGGTCGGAGAACACCGCGCCGTCGGTAGCCCGGTCGACGCGGTAGAGGATGTAGTAGTTGGTGGGGTTCCCGTCGGGCTGTTTGCCGCGGCCGACGGGCTTGCCGGAGCCGGTGGTCAGCGTGGTGATGAGCGCGTTGGTGAACACCCTGGACTGGATCACTGGGGCACCTCGTTCTTCTCCCGGCCGTCCAGGGAGTGGTGGGTGACGACCCAGCCCACGGAGCCGTCGTCGCGCTTCACCGGGCGCATACCGGGGCCGCAGACGCAGTCGTCGGACTCGGTGTCGTGCGCGATCAGATCGTTTCGCGGGTAGACGTGGACGCGGTTGCTCACAGCAGGACCTCCGCCACGGCCACGCGCATGCTGGCCAGCAGGGTGTCGCCGATGAATGGCAGCGCGGGCTGGACGTGGGGGAAGGGCGGCTGCGCGTAGACCCTGCCAAGGCTGTCGGGGCCGTAGAACCCGAACTCCAGGCGGCGGCCCTGCGGGGCGTTGGTGCCGATCGTGCACATCGCCCCGTACGGCAGGCGTCGGGTGGCGGTGGGCTGCCAGGAGCTGCGGTAGTCGCCGCTGATGACGTTCGGGCCGGGCCGGCCGGAGGCGTTGCCGCGGATGCGGGCGGCACCCAGGGTGCCGGTGTGCCGGACGGCTTTCTGCACGGCCGGGCCGATCTTCGTGGCGGCGTGCTCGAGGCGGTCGGCGAGTTCGTCGGGGGTCATGGCTGCTGCACCGCCTGGTTCTGGTCCAGCGGGGTGATCCGTACGACTTCCACGGTGGCGGCGCGGGAGGGGTCCTGGCAGATCCAGGACCGGCCCAGGAGGGCGGTGTTGGCGGGGTCGTGGACCTGGACGACGGTGACGACGGCGTCCTTCGGCGCGACCGGCGCGGCCAGGGGCGTGAACAGGCGGTAGCGGGACTTCGTCTCCTGCGTCCACGGCTGCAGGGCGCCGGGGCTGGCGGCGATCTCCGACTGCGCGGTGCCGCCCTGGACGGCGCCGGGCCCCTCGTAGAGGACGTCGCCGTCAGGCCGGGTGAGTTCACCGGTCGCTTCGTCGAGGACGGGGTCGCCGGTGGCGGGTAGCGTGATCCGCACGGTGTCCAGCAGCAGGTTGTCGCCGATCCACGCCTTCACCCCGGCCAGGGCTGCGTCAAGACCCTGCATCGCGGCCTCCCAGCGCCCACTCGGCGAGCTGCTTGAGGACCGCCTCGGTCATCTCCGTCTTCCCGCCGGAGAGGTCGGTGCGGTCGAGGGCGGCCCGCTGGAGCGCCGCGGGGTCGATGCCGGCCAGGAAGTCGGCGACGGCCTGTCCGGGGTCCTGGTGGGTGGCGACCGCGACGCGGGCGAGGCCTTCCCAGGTGACGGCGTCGTGCTGCCGGGTGTGGAGGATCAGCATGGGCAGCGCGTCGGCGATGGAGTGCTCGATCTGGTAGCCGGTGACCTGCCCGGCGGGGATCGGCTGCCCGTTGAGGCTGATGGTGGCGCTGCCGGGCTGGGCGTCGATCCGGACGCCGTATGCGGTGGGTTCGCTGGGGGCGGTCATGCGGAGTCTCCGGATATGAGTCCAGCGCGGTCGGTCAGGTCTGGGCGGGGTATCCACTCCCGGATACAGCCGAAGTGCGCCAGCGGGTAGGCGGTGGCGTCGTCGGCGGAGCGGATGGTGCCGTTGGCGTGGTCGGTGTCGGGGTGTGAGGTGAATCCGCACTCGGGTCCGTCCACGCATTCGAACCAGATGGCCTCGAGGTCGTATCGGCCGGTGTTGATGGCGCCGTGGTTGGCGGTGACGACGCCCTGGTAGGTGAGGGCGGACCGGCCCCAGTCCTTCACCGGGTGCCGGGAGCTGTCGCGGTAGACGACGGTGGACAGCGGGTGGTCGGCGATCAGGCGGGCGGAGTTGATGCCGGACGGGTTGCGGCCGAGGGTGACCTCGCGGGTGGCGTCCTGGGCGGCGCGGGCGAAGGCCCGGGCGCGGCGGACGGCCTCGTTGATGCGGGCGACGAGGTCGGTGTAGAAGGTTGCGGTGATGGGGGTGATGGCGGCCTGGTGGCTGGTGGTCCAGGTGAACAGGCGGGTGTCGGCTCCGGCTCGGCGCAGGGCGCGCAGGGCGCCGTCGCGGTAGGCGACGGGGAGGTCCTGGGCGGCCCAGCGTGCGGCGAGCGCGGTGGCGAGCCGGCTGAATTCGCCGACTTCCTGGTTGAACGCGGTGACCAGGGCGTTGATGCGGGTGGTGGCGCCGCGTCCGGGGTGGAGGCGTTCCAGGGCGCGCAGGAGGGTGTCCTGGGCGGTGGTGAGGCGCTGCCACTGGCGGACGAGGTCGGTGAGGAGGGCGGTGATGAGGGCGGCGAGTTCGGGGCGTTCGGTGGTTGCGGGCTGGGTGGCGGTGGTCATCGTCGGGCCCGTTCGCGGAGGTAGAGGGCGCCGATGGTGTTGGGGTTGGTGCCGGGCGGGTCGTCGGGGGCGGGGGGTTCGCCGTTCTCGAGGCGTTCGATCTGGCGTTCGTAGGCCTTGATGTTCTCGGTGTAGGAGACGGAGACGACGGAGGAGACGTTGACGCTGGAGGGCTGGGCGCGCAGGGCGGCGAGGCGTTCGCGGATGACCTCGAGGGCTACGGCCCGGGCGGTGCCGAGGCGGGTGTAGCGGGTGGTGAGGTCGCCTTGGTCGGTGGTGGTGCCGAGTTCGGCGCGGAGCCAGGCGAGTGTGGCGGCGTCCACGGTGGGCCTCCAGGCGGGGGTTGGGGAGGGGAGGGTGGTGCGGGTGCGGGCCCGCCTTGTGGCGCCCCCACCGTGGGGCGGGCCCGCACTCCGCTATTCGCCGCTGCTGCCCTCGTCAGCGGCGTCCCGGCCCCGAGCCGGCTTGGTGGCCGCGCGCTTGGTCGCGGCGGTCTTCTTGGCCGCCGGGGCGGCCTTCGCGGAGTCCTCGGACCCGTCGGTGCCGGCGGTGCCGGCGGTGCCGGCGGTCTCGGAGTCGTTGAGGTCCGGGAGCTTGCCGTCTTCCCAGGCGTCGGGGGCGGTGACCAGGGCCGCCAGGCGCGGCTCGGGTTCCTCTCCGGGCTGGAGGACGACGGTGCGGTGGCTGTCCGGGTCGCGGACGAACACGGCCGTGGCGAGCTTGGCCATGCAGATCAGCTCCCGAGGACGGTCGCGGAGATGTGGATGTCCGGGACGTACAGGACGGGCATGCCGATCGCAGCGCCGCGAGTGTAGATCTGCACCGGGTCGTCCTCGACCTTGGTCACCACGACGATGCCGGGGGCCTCTTCGCGGGTGAGGGCCGGGTTGGTGCCGGAGGTGAACTTGGCGGACTCGCGGGTGACGCCGTACTGCGTCTCCGCCCACTCCGACGCCGGGACGTCGGGGATGAGGATCCACTTGTTGTCCGGGATGACCCGCTGGTAGCTGTCGTCGTTCCACACCTGCACGTCGTAGATGCGGATCGGCGGCAGGCCGAAGCGGGCGCGAACGGTGTCCACCTCGGGCGGGGACAGCGTGGTGCCCGGGTTGTTCGCGGAGTTCTGCCCGTAGTACGCCATCTGGTACTCGGCGCTGGAGGCGAGCATGGAGCGGGCGCGGCGGGAGGTGAGGACCTCGCGCGGTGCCGGGGCGCCGGAGTCGATGAGGTAGTCGATCCAGGCGCGTTCGTCGGACAGCGGGGTGGCGGTCGGCTGGTCCCACAGCACGGAGGCGGTGGGCATGTTGGCGCTGGGGACGTTCCAGTTCACGTCCAGGCCGAGGCCGGGCAGTTCGACGCTGCCGGTGGCCAGGAGCTGGCCGGCGGCGAGTTCCTGCGCGGTCTGGATGGCCTCCACGTGCCGGTCGACGTCCGAGTAGAGGAGGTCGATGTAGTTCTGGGTGTCCTGTCCGTGGCCGACGTCGAGGAGGATCTGGTCCATCTCGGAGACCGGGAGGGTCTGGCCGAGGGCGGGCAGCATGCCCTCGTTGACGACCCGCTCGGCCTGGCGCTTGGCCAGGGCGGTCGGGGCGTCGTAGGCGCGGAACTTGGCCGCGTTCACGCGCCGCTTCGCGGACGTGGTGCGGAACCGGACGCCCTGGATGCGCCGCTCGGGCAGGATCTCCCTGGTGAGGGCGTAGTTCGCGGGCGTGTAGATCTGGCGGGCGTACACCGTGAGGTCGGTGTCGTTGGTGTCCCGCAGGAGGAGCTCGAGAGCCTCCATGGTGATCTCCTCCTTCGCTTATCGGGTGCGGTAGTGGAAGCTGACGCCGGGTGCCGTGGAGGCGACGTCGGTGGGGTCGAACGGGATCGGGCAGTCCTCGGCGTAGATCTCGCCGTGCCACAGGAGCGCGCCTGCGGCCTTGGTGGAGCCCGGGTTGAAGCTGATCTCCGAGACGAGGAAGCCGGCGAGGACTTCGGTGCCGTCGGAGGCGGAGGCGCCGCCGCCCGCGGTGGTGGTGGAGATGGACACGGCCGGGCTGGATCCTCCGGTGAGGGATCCGGTGGCGGTGATCTGGGCGACGTCGTCGGACAGGTACTGGCCGCCGAAGGTGACGACGATCGCGGTGCCGGGGTGGGGTCCGCCGGACACGGCGACGTCACCGACGTTGATGTTCGACAGCGCCTCGAGGGCGGTCTTCACCTGGGCGGCGGTGGCGTTGTAGGGGATCGCGGCGGTGGTCTGCCCGGTGAACGTGAGGGTGTAGGTGCCGCCGGTCGGGGAGCCGGTGACGCTGATGGTCTGCACCTCGCTGCGCGGCCCGGAGTAGGGGGCGTACAGGCCGGAGGCGGTGACCACGCCGAGCGGGATCCCGGACTTCATGACGTTGCGGCCCTGGAGGACCGGGTTGGCGGAGGTGACGTAGTGGGTGCCCTGGGTGAACTTGGTCAGATCCAGGGTGATGGTGTTGGTGTCCTGGACCCCTACGAGGGACGCGAGCCACGGGCGGTCGGCCGTGACGCTGTCCGTGTAGGAGTAGGGCTGGAAGTCGTTCACGGCCTTCTCCTGGTGAACTGCGGTGTGCGGTGACTGCTGCACCAGCCGGTGAGCGTCCACGAGGAGAGGGCGTGGTCCCGTTTTCCCCGGCCCGGTGGCCGGGGTGGTCTTAGGCCGCGTTGTCGCGGGTGTGTCCGCGCAGGCGGGCCATTTCGCGGCCGCGGTCGCCGGGCCTACCGGCGGGCGCCTGGCGGGGCGGGGGGCCTCCCGCCGGCGCTCCGCCAGGGGCGGGCGGCATCTGCACGGTCTGCTGCTGCGGGGTGGCCCCGAACAGTTCCGGGCGGCGCGCCTTCAGCTTGGCGGCTGCCTCGGCGAGGGTCTGCTCGTCGGCATCGGGGGTGGCGGCGAGGTCGCGGTCCAGCATGGCCAGGGCGTCCTGAAGGTTCGGGATGGGGTTGCCCTGGTCGTCGGTTGTGTCGACGGCGCCGAG
>JACCDR010900128.1_pt1 | contig 16886 bp, 22 predicted proteins | sample 7446431 | NCBI WGS metagenome assembly JACCDR01 (sample SAMN15323443, study PRJNA562643) | freshwater metagenome | isolation source: river surface water | place: USA:Blue River Watershed | collected 2017-08-17 | reverse complement strand
TGCGACTGGCAAGCGCGATACTAAAAACAGGCGGCCTGCTCATGCTCACGGTGCCGAACGACTTTAACCCGCTGCAACTGCGCCTGACGGCCCGTGACTTTCCTTCATATTGGATCCACCCCACACATGTAAACTACTTCACGCCTACGTCGCTGACGGCTCTGTTAGAGCGCAGCGGTTTTACAACCTGCCATGTATGGGGGTCGTTCCCATTGGAACTTTTCCTGCTCGCCGGGTTCAACTATGTCGGTAACGATGTTGTCGGCCGCAAGTGTCACGGATACCGAAAGACTGTCGAGTCGCTTCTCGATAGCAAAATGCTGCTTGACATCTATGCATATTTAATGCGAGTGCATCACGTGGGACGAGACCTGACCATTGTGGCGAGGAAGAGGTGACTCTTGAACTTGTCTGATGAGGATGCCCCGAAGTTAAATGATATCGCGTGCAACAACACTGAAAGAGCCGTTTCCGAAAAGTTCAAAAGCATAGCAAGGAGTAGAGACGACTGGCTGTTGGCTATGTCTAAGAAAGAGCTGATTAAGTACCGTTGTAAAATATGGGACGGTATATTTATTCGCATATGCGCAACCCGTCCCTCTGACGACATCGAGCCTATAATTGCTTATGCGAACAAGTGTGCAGACATGGCCGCAGCGCATAGGAATGCACAAAGATGATTGATCTCAGTCTTACACCGGAGGAGCTCTTAGATAACTTAGCCGAGGACATAGCAAAACACGATGAAGACAAAGATAGAGTTAAGCAACGCCTTGCCGAGTTTGGAAAACTCCTTGACGCGCGCCACAAAGAGATCATTTCTCGGCTTGACGGCTTGACGGCGTTGACGAGATGTTTGAATTGTTACGGTGGAAGGTAGACGCATGATTTCCGCATCTAAACTCTACCGCCTCAGTATCTGCCCCGGCTCCGAAGCGCTACCGCAAGTCACGCGCGAAGACGATCCGGTGTCGCGGGAAGGTACAGTCATACACGAGTACCTAGCCAATGCTTTTGGCGGAGTGGAAACGGAGCCGCTGGCGCTTGTCCCATTCGACTACCGAGACCGATGTGCCGCTATCGATCTCGACGCACTCGATCTGCCGTACAAAAACACGTTCGTCGAAACCGCATTCGCGTACCGTCCCGACACCGAGCAATCACGAATCGTCGGTAACCGGATTTTGCGCAAGTACAAACTGACGCCAGGTGAAATCGGCTGCACAGCGGACATGTATCACATAGTAAAACCGCAGCAGGTACGCATCGTCGAGGTCAAAACCGGGCAAAACGTTGGCCCCGCTTATGACAATTTGCAGCTGCGCATGCAGGCGCTTTGTATAGCCAAGGCGCACCAGCTTACCGAGCCCGTACGAGCCGAGATCGCCTATCTCCAATCGGACGGCAGTTGGGAATTTGACAAGACTGAGTTTACCCAAGCCGCGCTCCCCGAGATCGCGGACCAAATACGGGAGATCGTGGCAGCCGTTCACCTCGAACAGACTCGCCCGCTTAGCCCTAATGTCGTTGAGGGCAGCCATTGCAAATACTGCCCCGCATTTGCGCACTGCCCTGCTAAGCGCTCGCTTGCTGTAGCGATGGCCACTGAGCTCGCATTGCCCACCATAACGGACTTAGTGCGCCGAGAAGACGCCGGCCGCATATACGAACGTCTAAAAAGCTACGATGAGATCGCCGAGCGGGTCAAAAAAGTTATCTACGAAATGGCCCGCGAAGAAGCAATACCGCTACCTAGCGGCAAGTCTCTGATGGAAGTCGCGCAGACGCGAGAAACCGTTGATGGAGCCATAGCACTTGAAGTCTTACAGACTAAGTATGGATCTGCGGTTGCGTGCAAAGCAGTACAGCCTACTACGTCGAAGGCCGCACTAGACCGTGTGCTGGGTAAGGAAAGCAAAAGCGCGCTTGCTCTAATTGATGCCGCAGGTGGCATCAATCGCAAGACATACTTGATGGTTAAAGAGCGGTAGAGTTTGCGCATCCTAGTCCAAGCCTCTGCCGTCTCGTGGTCCGGCGGTCAGGATGCTTGCGTTAAACGTTGCAGCTGGGGGACCCCGCTCGATCTTACCTACTCGCGGGCGAAGGATCTTAGCCAAGGCGATGCGCTGATTATTGCGCCTGAGAGAGACCGCGAAGCGATTTGCAGTGCGGCTCCTAACAGCAAGCGCCTATTTGGCCATGGCGATAACCCTCTCGGGCGCATGATAGACGCCATCACCGACCTACAGGACACTGCCTATGTCGGCGTGGTCAACGGCCTGCACTGCTTTTTTGAGCCTAGCTTAATGGAGCGTCACGGCGATATGACTGCCGATCTTTATCGCCGCTACCCAGAGTACCCCGCCCAGCTATGCTGGGAGATCTACAAAGTAGGCGCGCTAAGGCGTGCTTATATGGATATTGCTATGCGGGAGGGAAAACGCTACATGGTGCATCCGTGGGCTTTTATGCTCAAGGCGGGAGGATATTATGCGAAGCACCCGCTACTTCCCGCGCCCCTACAAGCGGATCTCCAAATAGCCCGGGACCATATGCGCGAAGTGTACAATACTTTTCGCGAAGATATCGGAGTAAACGACACTCCGTGGGGGGACCAGCTGCGCTTTCATTATACTTGGGCGCTCCAGTATATCCCTTATCGCTCGCGAGTCTTAGACGTAGGATGCGGGAATGGCTATGGTTTAGAGATAATGCGCACAAGTGGCCATGACGTGGTAGGTATCGATAGTGCTGACATGTCCTGTATGAAGGTGGAGCCTGGTATCATCAAGTCCAGCCTTATGGACTACCGCCCCAAAGGACACTTTGACGTTGTGACAGCATTTGAGTTTCTAGAACATCACCCGATTGACCTAGCATTATCTAAGATCCGTGATCTCCTAAAACCTGGAGGACTGCTCCTTCTCAGCACTCCACAAAACGTCCATGGTCATACACCGATAAACTTCGCTCATGAAATTGAGTACAGTTCTAACGAGATCTATACGTGGGCGAGCCGGTGTTTCTACGTTCGTACCCGAATGGCGCTCATTGCTGGCACATGCGTATCTCAAACTGATCGCGGCTCGAACAGTTTGCTGGTATGTGTAAAGCACTAGGAAGGAGCAATGTCATGCAAGCTGTTTGGATTAGCGAGCGCCCGTTTACCTGCATAACTTGCAAGAAAGAAGTGTCCGATCACGTGACTGTATTCGGACATGACGTGGGCGGGGCCACCGTGGCGCACTGTCTACCTTGTCATAAGATCTTCACCAGAAAGTTATTGGAAATCTTAATAGGTTTCTATACGGGGTCGCCTGCACATGACGATGGGATTCTAAAAGTGCTAGACGCTCTGTGTGCACTACCTCCTTATGAGATAAAATCGGAGGCGGCACAATGAACCACCACCAGCTAAACAAAGTAATAGACCGCGTACAGCAAGCGCAAAAGGTCTATTGGCAAACAGGCCCCGAGGCATTAGAGACAACGCTGAGTTACGTGTGGCTAGCGATTGAGGATCTGAAGCTTATCGCTACCGAGATACGGGACGAACTGGAGCACGTCAGTCCTCCTAACATAAACGAAACGGGAAAGTGGTGGCGCGCATGAAGCCGCTCGATTTAGCTAACTTGAAGGGCAAGGTTAGGATCACTAAGGCGTTTGCCGATTATAAGGTCAAAGTGATGCCAGAAGGTGGAAAGCTTCGTGTGAAGAAAGTTACTAGAATGCCAGAGCTAGGCGGGGAATGGCAATTTGTCGAGAACGGCGAGGACTTCACGATCGAGATTGTCTCCGCCCATGAGGACTTTACGATCAGCTACGTGCATTCTTTCCCCGGAGTATGGTAATCTTTGGGGGTGCTGGTTACAGCTGCCACAATTATCGCCTGCCTCGTCATCGGCCTGACTATCATCCGGCTGACCAAGTAACCGCAAACTTCTTGCTGCACACATCTAGTTGCAGTACGCTCGCGGCATGCCAGACACTGCGCTCGCCGAGCTCACTCGTCCCATCCTTGACCAAGCTAGCCAGTTTGAAGATACCGATCCCCGGCTCCACCTAAAACGTAACCGTGCCATACTCGGCGCCCGCGGCCCGGAGCTTTGGGAGATGCTCAAGTCCTGTATCCATACAGGACCACAGGCCAAGGTCACTAAGATCCAGCTACCTCACGAGTCGCTAGTTTATCGCGGACTGCACTTAGCGTCGTCCTATGACCGCGCCTGCGAAGCAGATACTCAGGTAGGCTTTGCCAAGATCCCTGACACCACCGAAGTGGTTACCGTCTACGGCGTAGGCTTAGGCGATATTCCCCGACGACTTCTCAAAGAACCGAAGGTTAAGTGGGTGCGCTGCGTCATCCTAAATACCGACGTGTTTGCACAGTCGTGTCTATACTTCGATCATAGCGACTGGTTATCGGATCCACGAACCATCTTAATCCTGGGCAAGCATGAGACGATACTACACGGCCCGTTTGTACTTCATCCTGTTCTGTACCACCTAGCCGAGAACAGCGCCAAGCGGATAGCCGATATGGCGTTTACAGAACTTCAAGCGCCTCATGTGCGCGAGTATCACGTTCGACGGGGCGGGCTTTACACCAAGCGGATTGAAGCCAGCTGGCCGCAGTTTAAAGAAGACCGCGATGTGCGCGAGCTCATTAAGACCAACACGGAAGGCCGCGCGTTTGTCTGTGCCGCGGGCCCCACGCTTTCCGAGTGGTTCGATTGGATTAAGCGCGAGCGGACCCCGAAGGATACTGTGATTGCTGTATCGACTGCGCTTAAGCCCATGCTTAAGGCCGGCATTACGCCTAACCTAGTCGTAATCGTAGACCCAAACGACGATATGATCGGACACTTCGAAGGTGTGGATCTAGAGTCGCTGTCGTCAGTAGGACTCTGCTACACGCTCATGGTCCGTCACGATATCCCGCTAATGTGGCGCGGCCCACGGTATGGATTCTATATCAACGAGCTCACCATGGTGGAGAAATCCAAAGAACTAAACCGCGGCATTGTCTTTTGCTCAGGTACGGTCCTCCACCCTTGCTGCGATATAGCAACGTTTATGGGACACCCGTCGGTCTACCTCTTCGGCGCAGACTTGTCCTATGTGGACGGCCTCACGCATGTGCAAGGCGCGACTTATGTAGAGGACGCACCTTGCGTTCTTCGTCCCACAATAGTTAATGGCTACGGCGAACGAGTCAACACCGAGCCGAACATGATCGGATACCTACGGGACCTAGAAAACTACATACTCGCGAACCAAGAAATCAAATGGATTAAGGCCGGCAAGAAAGGTGCCGAAGCGGTAGGTACTACGTGGCTGGAGGATCTAGAGTGGCCCAGTCCAGTAGAGGATACTGGAGGTGCGGCATGAGCCCGCTATTCGCGCGAGTCACGACAGGGTACCGAGTAGGATTCTGGATCGATGCGAACGTCTATCTCGTCCAGATCATGGACGACTTTATCGACTTCGCAAGAGCTCGACGCGCAGTTAGCCGCGCGCCTGCGGTCTCCGCTCTACTTGCTGAGCTTGGTCAGGCCCAGGTGATGGGGGACTATCTTCATATGGCGGATCTTCTTCAATATGAGATTTGGCCAATTGTTGCCGGTGAAGTTGTCTTCTCTGAGCTATCATCTGTAGACGCTGTTCGTGCTCATGAGAAAGTCGCGAGAGACACTGCGAGCATGCAGACGTGCGCCAGGGGATAATGGCCTCACAGTAGATGCAAAGATTTATACGCATGGACAAGGCCTCACGATATCTGTAAAGATTTGCCTATGCCGTCTCATGCCACGCACCGCGTCGTTGATATTGCCCTCGATAGTTGACACCAAGAGTGGCTCGTCCAAGTGATGAGTGTGCGCGATAATGCCTACATGCCCACGGAAAGTCTCGCGCAAAATGATAAAAATATCTCCGGCCATCATGTTGTCACTTGCCGTAAGTAGCCGGTTGTTCACCCTTCCCCACTCGTGAAACTTGTAAGCACTAGCCATTACGCCAAACGGAGACCCCTCGGGCCTTCGCGCGTAACACCAGGAGACGAAAAACCCACACCAGGGTAGGCCGTGCCCACCGTATTTCTCTATCTCACCGAGGTTTGATCGCGGGGGGGTTTCATAGGTGCCGATTTCCCCCATGGCGCTAACGAGTACCGGACGAACTTCCTCGCGTTCGCTGCTAGGGCGACACATCCATCCGCCTTGAATGAAGCGCCTAGATGCCGACCTGCCCGGATGTTCTAGTGCCCACCAGGTAAGCGGCCCGACAATGCCGTCTTCTTTTAGCGGCCGGCCGCCAGGGTCTACATGGCAAGTTTGAAACGTCTTTACTGCGCGTTCTACAGTTGCGTCAAAGAGTCCCTTCTTTAGGGCATCTGCGCTTATCCCGTAGGCGTCATCGCCCAGTGCTACGACGAGAGCGTGGATACCTAGCGAGCCGAGGCGAAGAGTCTCAGGCATGCGGAGCGTTTAGCCTAGCATCTGCCGCTGCGTCGTTATCCGCGAGCGTCTTTCTGAGCTCCACGCCGGAGGCCAGCGCCTCGTTTAAGATGATCTCAAGGTCTGCCATGAACTGCTCGTCAGTCTTCCGAATACCGGACACAACATCATAAACCAGTCCGCTAAGCGATTGGATCAGTCCGACGATCACGGGGATTATAGTCATGGCTTTAGTCCTAGTACGCCGAGATCAGCTAGCTCAGCTTGTAGGTTTGCCGCCGCCTTGACGAGTGTCGCTATCAATGTGTTGATGTCACTCTTGCTACTAAGGCCATGTTCGGCCGTCGGGATAAGCTCACGCGCCGCTTGAATCGTGGTCGATAAAATCTCAAGTGACGTAGTTACCTTGCCCCGCTTAGTCCTGTACGCGGAAAGCTCCTCTCTGCCTAGGCTGATGTCTCCCGCCTTGAGTGCACGGTCAACAATCTCTTCTTGCTTGCCTGTATCGAACTGGATAAGCGCGCGATTAGCTGCTATCTCCAGCCTTGCCATAGCGTCAAGCGTAGCGTATGCACCCTTGTAGCTACTGGCGCAGCCAGCGAGCATAACGGCCAATGCTCCGAGCAAGAGCGATAACAGGATGAGCAGCTTGAGGTCGCCATTAGCGTGCCATTTATGGGGGACATGTATCGGCATAGTAGTGTTCACTGTCCGAGCTCGCTTGGAGGTGATGGTGGAGGACTGACATGCACGGGTATGCTGATCCCGGTTTCCTTTGATGCTACTTGCGCTACCGCCCAGCCCACAAGCGGCACCTTGCTAAGTGCGCGCTTAAGGGAGTTAGCGATCCCCTCGATTACGCTGTTGGCTTTAACCAGGTTTGTGCGAGGCAAGTACCATTCCAGTATGGCATAAGCTAAAAGCGCCAGCCCTTGGACCCAGTGCGGAGGACTTCCGGCTAAGAGATAGTCTTTCATTCATACCTGCTTTCTGCTAATGATGCCGCGAAAAACGCTCAAATACGTGGCAGTGATGCTGCCCGATAGCTCCAGTAAGCGCGAGGGCCGCCCATTTTAAGAACGTAAAAAGGCGTTCTCTGTGCAAGCTCCGCACGCGAATTTCCACCGAGCCAGTCTTGCTGATTTGGATCTTCGAAGTCTGGTCTTCGGCCGCTTTCTGCTCGCGCTGCTGGTCCTGTAGTTGCTGCCATAGCTGGAGCCTAAGCGCATCGAAGATGGGCTTGAACGCCAAGGCTCGCTCGAATGGAACTTGCCCTAATGCCGCGCTTAGCTCTTTTCGGATCTCGACTATCTCCGCCGTTAGCTGGTCTGCCGCCGAGCTCCTACCGGGATTTGTAGGATCTTCCGCCCTTGCCAGTGCGTCGGCTAACCGCTGCAAAGCGGTAGTAACATCAGACAATTAGATCACCGCCGTGGAACTATAATAGTTACACCGAAACCGAAGTGGCCCCAAGTCAAACCTACCAGATCCGGTGGCTCCTGTCGTCGTAAGCGCGCCTGCAACAAATCGCCAAGCAGCATTGCTACTGCCGACTACTCCAGCCAAATTATCGTTGATGAAAAACCTGGCCTTGCCCGTATTAGCCGCGACGCTCCCCCAGCTGGCCACGCCTATTGGAGTGGCTGATCCATATTGTTCCAGCCTGAACCGCTGCGGTGAGCTCGAGCTGATCGCTACACTAGATACAACAGTAGAGAGACCAATAACTGACCATGTTGAAGCTGCATCAATCTGGAACCCACAAGATGTGTTGCCGACGCCAAACGTGCTATCTAGCTCGTAACCGATCTTGATCCGCATGTTGGTATTGCCGCTTGTGAGAGCCGAACTATCTACTTGCACCCACCACTCGGAGACGCGTGTAACATAGGACGCGTTCCACGCCTGATATGCCTGCGAAGTAATGACGGCTCCCGAGTCTATTGTTGACCCCACATGGGAAATCGCAAGATGGTTGAACGGTAGTCCAGCGGTTGCGCCAAGATGTAAGGTGGTACTGCCGCCCCCAACGGTATAAAAATACCAAGCGGGGTTACTGGTGAACGGTACAATCCAATCTTCATTATAAACTAGGCCTGGGGTAAGTGTGAAACCGTTATGATCAATTAACGTGTTAGTGAATCCGTTAGCGTCTTGGTATAAAGCCTGCGGTGTGGTAACACCAGCCGACGGGCTAACTACTTTAATTTGTCCAGCGTTGCCCGCCGTAGTGGCCCCCCCAGTCCCTGTAATAACTAGGCCGCTAAAAGTTTTAGTCACGCTGCAAAGACCGACCACTCCGTCCTGTAAGGTATTAAGGAAGGTCGGCGAGACCACTGTGCCGTTTATGAAGTCCGATACTCTAGCGTTTGGGAAAGCCATTAGGTTACCTTTCGGAACAAGCTAAGCTGCTTTGATATCAGTCGGCGAGGTCGCTGGCGCAGATACTGGACCACGCACTATCGCGCGCGTCGGTAAGTCGATACGATCTTTACTAATGTCGAGTTTGTAATCGACGATTAGGCGGTTGCCTACCGCCTCGCGTTCTAGCGTAATGCGTTTCGTCTGTTCCTGTAGCAGTTTGAGCTGAAGCTCGAACCGCTCCAGGATCATGGCATCGAGCTCTGTAATCCGTTCACCTTGGGTCTCTACCAACTGCAAGTCATGTGCGTTCATAATGTCACTCCGTTTTTTATAACGTGCGTTATCGTATCCGACTGAACCCGGCCATCGCATTCGATGACCGCTAGGGACTTAGTGGTAGAGTCCACGACGTAAGACCCCATCGCGCCATTACAAGCGTTTTGCGTACAGTGGTGGATTGCCACGTCGCCCGCGTCGATTAGCTCGATCATGGGCACGTCACGAGCGAGACGGAAATTACAATGCTGAATCGCTACCTTATCCGCGCGGGTTATTTCGAAGCCTTTGCCCGGGCCGATATAGGTATTGCAGCTGGAGATTTGAATATGATCGTACCTGGTCAGGGTATCCACGGGGGAGAAGCTTATGCCGTTTATCCCGCCCTCATCGAATGCGCAGCGCTCGATAGCTAAGCAAACCTGATCCCAGTTGCCGTTGAGTGGGTAGGTCGCATCAGCTACGCGGATCCATGCCGTGCACATCCTCTGAGGCGTCTTCGAGTGGTACCGTCCTCCGAGATCTCCGTAGTCGATAAAGTGACAGTCGCTTACCGATAGCCCCTTAGGCTTATCAGCAAGTACTCCGAAATTCCCGGTACAGCCTTGAAACGTGCAGTGCTCTACCGCTAGGCGAGACGTAGCGCCGTAGACTATGGCATGGTCCGCCCAGATCCCCGTAAAAGAGCAATACCGGACTGTCGCATTTAGAGCAGTAGCGACGTTGATTACATGCGTGCAATCTTGCTTGATGCCCGGGTTACCGACGAAGCACAGACGCTCAAAGAGTACTTGGTCATTACTGTTAGTTTGGAATATCGTCGCGTCATTTTTGTAGGGGATAATCTTAGACGCTGAACCGCTCCCAATAATAGCAATGCTCTGCTGGTCCTGCGCATCCCCCGCGTAGCGAGCTCCGCCAGCCATGAGATAGTTACCCGGCGGGACCCAAAGCACTCCCCCGCCTATAGCCACCATGGCATCAAAGGCTTTTTGAAACGCACCGGCGTCATTGGTGATACCTGTACCGCTAGCGCCAAAGTCCATGACGTTGTGCGTATACATCCGTGTTTTCGACTCCATTGTCTTGGTGTTTGGGCGATATCCGAAAATGCGAGCTAGGCCGCACAGGAGATTACGCGGCGGCACATTAACCTAGAACCATGTAGTTGTAAACGTGATCCGCGGCCGCTCCTAAGTTCGAGGCCATGCATAACGTCCAGCCTCCAGCGCTTACCGCGTGAGTCTGAGCGCCAGCGGGTACATACATCACACTGCCCGCGGCAGTACTGGACCCTTCAATTACCATGACCGTCGGTGCCGACGGATACGACGAGGCAAACGTCACGGTGAAATATCGGCCCACACTGGGAGTCGTGCCAGTTGTTAGCGTGACAAAACCGTGACTGTCATTCCCGGTAATCGTGGCAGATGCTCCGCCGCCTGCCCCTAGGTTCGCTGTTACCGTAGGGGTAGATCCTCCAGTAATAACGTTTCCATTAGAGCCAATGGAGAAGAGCGTGCCGCCGCCCCCTTGCACTGCTAGGTATTTGGCGCCTACGGTATTGTAGACGCTAACAGTGTCGACAATGAGCCCGATAGCACTAGCCCCATCTGCCATGGCAGAACGGATGTAATTAGACGAGGACGGATGAATGCCAAAATAGGATACTGTAGAGCTGCTATTGATCAGCTTAAACATGTTACCAACAGTGCTGGCATTATCCTTGATGATAAAGCCGCCACCGTTAGCTGCTGCTAGTGACCATGTCTGGTCAGCGGCAGATGTTCCGTTGGAATACATAGCCGCGTTGGTATTGCCCATGTCCGTCGATGAACGTTGCACGTACCACGCGGTACTGCCGTCGTTAAACCGAGGAAGTCCCCCGCTGTCGGCCCAGTATCCCAGCTCGTTAGCCCCAAACGGGCTAGTGTTCTGCTTGCGTACGCGGAGACGACTGCCGCCTTTTAGATCTTCCGTGATAGCTACTAGCAAATCTCGCATACGAGTTATCTGTAAGCCAGAAACGGAGTATGAATCTGCGACAACGCGATAATCGGTACGCGCAGTGCCAAGTGTATCAGATGTCTCCGCTGATAACGCGGCTCCGGTGTCAGTCGCAGCGTAATTCAAACTGTCTAAATAATCAGTACTCGTCACGCCAGGCATCTAATACCCCGCTTCTTTAGAAACTATGCTAAGGAGGACAAAATGCGGATAAATACCAGCAACGATTTCTGGTCCAAGGTCGCCAAGCAAGGCAAGGAACAATGTTGGCCATGGCTCGGGCATATCAACACACAGGGACAGGCTGTATTTAGGCTTGCCGGAGTCCTTTGGTTGGCTCACCGACTGGCCTATTACCTAACTCACGGGCATTGCCTTGACGTCCTTATGCGTAAATGCTCCAGCGAGATATGTTGCAATCCTGCCCATATGCACGCGCGCTCTCGTATGACTACCCCGGAAAACTTCTGGCAAAACGCCGACTGCCGAAATCCTCTTGGCTGCTGGGAATGGCGAGGTACTCGGGACAAAAATGGCTACGGCAGAGTTTCGGCCAACTATGATACTCTGCCGGCACACCGGCTAGCCTATAAAATAAGCCATGGGGCCATTCCGCCGGGTAGACTAGTTTGCCATTCTTGCGACAATCCACCATGTATAAATCCTAAACATTTATGGCTAGGGACTCCACACCAAAACACGTCAGACGCTGTCAGGAAAAAGCGACACGCTCACGGTGGGCGTGTCCATGGCGCAGTTCTTACAGCAGGTGCGGTTAAACTAGCCCGAAACCTGTATAAACACAATGGGCCATATAACATGACTGATTTGGCCTACCTTTTCGGAGTCAAAAAGACAGCTATGCGAAATGCTATCCGCCATGTAACTTGGCGCCATCTCCCCTAAACTACAGGTGCGCCGATTTGCAGAACTTCGATATCTGAGATCGCGCCATCAAAGCAGCTGGCTCCAGTGCGACTACTGCCAATACTGATCCTAGTAACATTGGTATCAACGGCATTATGGGCGCTAAACGTAGTCGCCGCATGCGAGCCGCCTACTGATAGGCTAATGCTCGTGGAGTCCCACCGCATAATCACGTCGATTGCCGTGTCTCTTTTCCACGTTACTTGACTAGCCGTCGGGTCATCCGTTTTAACCAGTGTCAAGCTAGCGTTGTTAGTGGTCGGCGTGTTATCGATGTGCCTAGCGTAGATAACCCCGCTAGCCACTAGCAAGCGGATGGCATTATTTCCCGCCGCCGCAGATGCATCCAGTATCGTGCAATCGGTTTGGCTTGGCCCATCGAACATCGGGACCAGCGTCATTTTTACCAACCCACGTGCAAGCGTGATTAACTGGTGCTTGCGGAGGGGATGCAGGATATCCGTCAGCGATGTATTGGTTATCGCGTACGCGCACGCGGACCCAAGCGCGCCTGTATTGCTTGGCTCTACTGGCGGATACAGGACTCCCGGCCGTCCAGTAACCCGGTACACATACGGCGCATAAACGGCAATCGCTGCCGAGGTGGAATACGGAGTCCAGCCGACGCGAAGAGAAACCGGGTTTACATTTGCACTGGTAAACGTATGTGCGGGACACGCCAGTAGCTGCCAGCTTGCAGAGTTTGGTAGCACGAAGCTTTCTTGTAGCGTCTCGTCACCAACAAGCGATAACTTGATATCGCTAAGTGAAAAGGCCCCGCTTGTCGTAGAGGTAGCTGGCGCCGTGAGCGTTAAGCTGGTCGAGCTTGCCACACTGGAGATGCCAATCCAATCGCCAGTTCCGACGCGGATTTTATAGCCGGCCCAGGCGCTTGCAAACGCGGTAGAGGTTCCGGTGACGGTAAGACTTCCTGCCGTGGTGGCGATGGTTCCTACTGGAGTTTCGTCAGAGGTGACTTTCTTGGCCCAAAGTCCCCAGATGCAATCAACGCTGTCGAATCCCCCGCCTGTAAGCCCGCCTGTTAGATACGCGCCTGCACCAGTGGCGAGGAGCTTAGACACGGTGGGCCCATCTCCCGCTTCGGTAATAAGCGGCGACAAAACTTGGTTAGCCGTGACCGTGCAGCTGTTCGCTGTCCAAGTAGATAAGTTCGAACTATCGACTTTGTTGATCCAATAGTCCGACCTACACTGAAATGAACGACGACTTAGCGCTGGAATATACGGAAACGCTGGGCCAGCTGCGTCTGTTAGCCGGAGGATATTCCGCTCGGCATTAACTGGCTCGACTATCGTCCCGCCTCCGTTTACATTGACAGTCCAGCCGAGTGAATCGCGTAGCGGCCACCATGCGCTGCGTTCGCCCAGTCCTTCAGCGTCTATATCGCTATCGTATTTTTCCGCTAGGCCTACGCGGTAGATATTGTAAAGACGCTGCGTGGTAGCCGTACCATCGCAGCTTGCGCCTACTCTAACCTGTAAGGTTTGCGTCGGCCCGTCTGGCATATTGACGATTTGATCTTGCGTCCGCTTAAACGCGGCGGTCTTAGTCTCTAATGCAGAGGTGGCTAGCGTCAACCGAGTGGCACTCCCTACACTGGCGATCCTGTACCAGGACCCCGGGGTCACCATTAGCCGAGTCCCTACCCAGGAATCGGCAAACTCGCAGGCGCTTGTGCCGTTTACGATGAGGCTCGCCGTGGTAAGCGTAATCTGCCCGAGCTCAGTTCTGACCACCGGCATCTTGGGCATATCAATATCGCAGCTGTAACGCTGGCGCTTGACCCGGTAGGTTAGCCCGGTCTCAGTAGCTGCGGCCGAAGTGCTAAGCACTAGGCATCCGGTGCCGCTTGCTGCAACCACACTGGACACAGTACACCAGGTGCCAGTCTTGCCAGCTTTGACTTCTAACCCAATGTAGGAGCGATCAAAAGCGGTGCCCACTCCTGTCGCCGTGGTCTGGTTTGCCGTTACTGTAAGGCTGCCGACGTCTAACGCTTCGCAGTGCGGGAGCGTTGCAGATACCACCGTATCGCGCCAGATTCGTTCGACGGGATCCCAGTAGTTGCCATAATACGGATCTGATATCTCCGCCGTTAGCGTGTCTACCAGCTGATTATTGGTGTATGCATAATCTATGTTTAGCGTGTGCGTAAGCTGGTTATTGATAGCGGTGGTCGCTTGGGTTATCGATACGCTCCCCGCTGCCGCAGCACTAACCAAGCTAAGCTGGGCGGCAAAGTATGAAAACTCGGTATTGACTTGACCTAGTACACCGGCGTTTACAGGACTGACTGTGCCAGTCCCAGCGCTCGTCCAATTACTAGGGGAATTACTCGCCATGTACTAAAATGCTCGTTTTGGAATAGCGAGAAAGTAGCCCCACTGGTTAGCGACGGCTCGCCCGCAGCGCTAAACCCAGCGCGAAATTGCGAGGGGCCAATTCCTAAAGCCGCCCATGCGGGAAAAATATGGTCGGTGATCTCCCGTACTGCACCAAGCGGCCAAGGCCGGTTAGCGTACGGCTGAATTAGAAATGCTTGCTGTCCTGTTACTGTTGAGGTAGCCGAAGCGGTCAGCGTCAAAAGCATTGTAGTTGACGCCGTTTGTATGGTGTAGAAATTGGTCCCTATAAGCAGACCAAATCCTTGGTTTGTCCAGTCAGTGGAAAATGCATCCGCATCTGCCGTAACTTGAGCCGATGTTGTACTAGTTGCCACGGTCGCCGCGAGCAGTCGTGGTTTAACTACCCAGTCGCCCCATCCAGTATGCCCAGCGTTGTCACTTACGATAAGCGAGAATTCATAGGGCGGGCTGCTAATGCTATACACCAAGTCGTCAACTACCGATGCGGCGACCTTCAAGATACTCGGCCGCGTCCCCTTACGGGACATGGTCTCCCAGCCGATGCCGATTAAATCGCGCTTTTGGCTGAGGCTTAGGTTGCGATTTGGCGGAGTAGGAACTCCAGATGCGTAGCAAAGGAGGTCGAGGATCGTGTCTGTGTTAGCGCTTCCCGTTGGCGCGCTTGTAGCCGTGGCCAAGTACGAAAAAGCCTCATGTGATGGGTCAGTCGCAGGATCGAGGACGTTTGCTTTGGCCGTCGCGCTAATGAAGTCATTGTTGAGAACCTCGAAAACGTTACCTAACGCATCGATGAATTCCAGAAACCACGGGTCGCGATCCTGGTATCCGTTAAACGGCAAGTTCCGATAGACGGAACTTGGCCCGAAGCCTGAGGCTCCACAAATTCCATAAGATGCTGTCGCCATTAGCTTACGGTGATCTTGTCTACGGTAACGATGTTAGGAATGTTTATAGACTGAGTACCAGTTGTGCCAGTAATATGGTCCTCGGTGTCTGCTGTAGTGCCAGAGATTTCTTCAGCCGATAGGCGGAAGAGGTAGACCGCGGCGGCCCTGACAGTAGGAACTGGCAAAGTTAATATCACTGTCTTGACTGTATCGGTCAGTGTCTCCACCGTCTCGTAGGTCTTACTGACATCGCCTTGATCGTCTAAGTCCACTATGGTAGCGCCATCTGCTCCGCCTACCGTACTAGGTGGAGATAGCAGCGTCAGCCTAAGCTTAGCTGACTTGGTTGCGTAGGCTTCAACCGAGACCGTCTCAATACCCTTGGGCAACGTCGCGCTTGCGTAGGTATCTGCCCACGTGGCAAGCGTCAGAGGGTAGCCACCAGGCACAGCTAGGAGCCCGTTGGCCGCTACGGCTAGGCGGTAGGCCACTAGACCGAGCCCACTACGAAGATAGATGTCTCCGGCGCGGCGCTATCGACACTTAGGTCCGCATATGGGAGCGCGCGCCAAGACGTAGGCGCCTTATTTGCAGATGTGAAGAACGGTACTGCCGAAATGGTGCCGCTAGTGCCAGCGAAAACCGGCGAGATGGTTAACGACGTACCGGACACCGCGGTTACCAGGTACGCCGCGCCTGCGGCCTGGTCGATTAGGTACGTCTGTCCGGCCGTCATGAGTCCAGTATCGTCAGTCGTGCTAGCCGTTGCCGTCGCGCTTGCGTTACTAAACTGGATTGTGCCAGACGTAGTCCGGTAGTTCATGCCGCAGGCGGCCACGCCGCTAATGCTTTCTATGCGGTCGACTCCTTCGGTGTTTTCGATAAGCTGGGCGAGGTCAGCTACGTATATCAACCGATATCCATTAGACCCGTATGCAGGCGGGTCCCATGGATAAGATAGCGGGTTGAGGTAGTTGTTAATTGCCTTGGCAATATTGACCTGTACAGCGGCAGCGGAATACGAGGACTTCCGATACACCGCGCAGCCGAAATAGTTAGACGCCGTGGCGGCCGTTGTGGTGATAGCGGTAAAGTCGTCTATCGTCACGGCCAACACGCTAGTGGTCGAGTCGGCAAATGTCCGGTTTGCTAAGTCGCGAGTGACTGCGGCAAGTTCGGCCGTAGTCGCAGCACTGGACGTTGTCCAAGTAGGAGACAAGCAAGCTACCGTTACCGTGCCACTAGCGATTGTTGTATCGTTGTATCCACTACGCGCATGGGCCCGGCCGTTCCGGCCTAGTATCGCTAGAGCAAACACGGCATAGTCGTTTACCGAGCAGGCAACGTCCCGTGCCGCGAAAGCCAGCTGTGCTCGCTTAGTTGCTTCTGCCGCAGTCTCTTCTTCCGCCCCGCCTGTCGCATCTGCGGCATTAGTCGTGCTGCTCAGTCCGCTAATGCTACTGACTAGCGTGTTTAATGCCGCGGCCCCGACGTTTCCAGTAGAGCCAGCAGCCGTGCATTCCGCTGCGACTGTGCCAGTTATCGGGCCGACATTCCAAGCCACTGCCGTTTGTGTCGCG
>JACCDR012344932.1_pt1 | contig 16891 bp, 33 predicted proteins | sample 7446431 | NCBI WGS metagenome assembly JACCDR01 (sample SAMN15323443, study PRJNA562643) | freshwater metagenome | isolation source: river surface water | place: USA:Blue River Watershed | collected 2017-08-17 | reverse complement strand
CCTGAGACCCCTAAACTACTGTTCCTTACCCACACCTACATTATTGAAGTGAGAGCGAATAGAATAGCTCCTACTGGAATACATCTCACACATGATTGGCACGGGGATTGCTATATGCGGGGGGTGTGCCAATAGTATTGAGTGGCGAAGAGAGTGAACACTAGAGCGGTGGCTGAACATGAGGCGGCGCATGTGGTAGTGGGGGTGGCGTTGGGGCTAGAGCTGAGGGAAGCTGTAATAGGGGGCGACGGGAGACATCCGAGCTGGGAAGGTTACACGTGGTTCAAAGGCGATGGCTTCCGTATCGCCGATGCCCTAAGTACAGCAGTAGGGATAGCGTGGGAGCAAGACCACGGTAATACGAGTGCAGCTCGAGGGGACACTGCCCTGCTACGCAGGCATGGTTACGACTCAGCGGACATCAGGACGCTTGTCATCGCGGCCCGTGCGATTCTCGCTGAAAGACAAAAAGCGCATAGGCTTGTGACCCAGGCGCTCTTAGAAAAAGAAGTGGTTACGGGGAAGGATCTAGCTATTTTGGCTGCAGGTGGGACGCTGGATATAGATCCGTGAAGCTGAACTCAGGTAAGCCGTACCCCTCAATCGGGCCGTAAACTTCGTCCGTAAGAGAGCGATCTACGATGAAGCTGCCGGGCCAACAAAAGGGGCGATTAGGAACGCTGTCACCATACTCTCGCTTCCAAGACCACTCTTCCAGCCGGACTTCTATGCAGTCGCGTATGTATTTCATCGCCTGGTCGCCCTGAACTCCTCGACGAGGATTGAGACGACGATCACAGCGGCGATGGCGATGGCACGGAGCCGGAGAATCATCGCTCAATCCACCCGTCGATGAGAAGCGCCACCAAAAGCGCGGAGATCGCAGCGCCGGCAATGAAGGCGATGAGGATGCTCAACCGGCAGCCCTTTCTTCCGCACTCGTGACCGGCAGAATGAACCGTCGCCCCTCAGTCCGATTGCGTTCGGGGGTCCAGACGAGCCAACAGTAGTCGGAGGCGTCTGAGGTAGTGACGCGAATGGCTGAGCCGCCGCACTTTGGGCAATGAGATGGGCGCGGCACATTCAGCGCTTGCATCACGCGCCAGCCGCAGCCCGTGCGGTTTTCGATCTCGTTCTCGCCCATAGCGGTGTAGGTGTGCGTGGTCGGCTCAATGCAGGTCAACGACGCCGCAAAGCTCGGCCTATTCGGCAGGTCATACGTGTCGGGCATGTCGCTTCGGAGCCATGCTGCCCGTTTGGCGCTGGACATGAATCCCTGACGCACCAGAAAGATGCCCCACTGACACGCTGGGAGTTGAGCGCGAATGATTTCCTCGGCAAGCTTATAGGGGGGGTTGGTGATGCACACGCTCACGTGGTTATTCGGCGTCACGACCGCATCTGCAACGGCAATGCCGCGCACGGCCCTAATGTCAGACTCGATGACATTCGTGTCTGGCACGAGTGCCTCAATAACCCTCGAAATCGCCCCCTCTCCGGCGCACGGCTCGCGAAAGGATAAGCCTCGCATGTACTCTACGTTTAGCGCTTCTAGGATTCGTCTCGTACACCAGCTCGGAGTTGAGTATGTATCATGCTCAATGCGGGCTGAGCCGCGATTAGTTGCTGACATCAGCCCGCACCTTAGCAGGTATTTTGCCCCCGCGCTAGTGACTCTGGGCCTGTAAATACAGTTCCCGCAACGCGAGGCATGCGACCTCAGCGGGGATTGCCTGTGGCGCGATCTCCTCATCGTTGTGTGGGTAGAACGCGCGCACGATGTGGACGGTTTCAGTCACGCGAAAATAGAACACTACCCCGCGCCAGATGACCCTGACTGCGATCATCCCGCCCTCCGCACGAAGCCTGAGGGGCGCTCCGAGGCTCGCCGAGAATGCACAGGCGGAGCCGGCTCGAATTTCTCCCCTAGCGCATCTGCGATGATTTTCCGCAACGTGTCCGAGCGAATCGGCCCCGCTGCGTCCAGAGCCTCTACCCACGACTCAGGGAGACGAATCGAGATCCCCACCTGACGCTCTACGGGCTCTACCTCGACGACCGGAAGAGCAGGGGGCGGCTGTGACGGAGCGTGCGACGCTACAGCGACGTAATCGCCGGTGTCGAGCTTGCGGACGAGGCCTGCCCTGCTAAGGTGTGAAAGCTCGCGGCGGTACAGCGCGGCGTGGGTTGCGTCGCATTGACCAGTCGCGACGAATGAGTAGACGGCTCGATCGGCTTGGGTGAGGGTAATGTTGTGCTTGTTCATGAGGGGCATCATGAACCCGGCCATGGTGTGGGTCAACAGGGGTTTTCACCCAGCGGTCGTTTTTTCCTTCAAGGGCAGAATGCCCCTGCGCCTCACTTCCACCGTGGCAAAATGTCAATGTCGATCGGGAGCACGACCTGACGGCCGCCAATCGTCACGGGCTTGAGAGACTCTTCGCGGCAAATCTCCTTGACCCGCGCGGCTGAGTTCTCAGGCACATCGAAAAGCACCGAGTCGTACACGTGCGCAACCAGCTTCGCGCGCGGCTCGTGAGCGAGCACAGCTGCCCTGACGCGGGGGATTTCGGTATTCATGACGTCCGCGGCGCCGGATTGGATCGGGTGATTTGCGCACTCCGGGGGCGAGGGGGCGTGACCGAGGAATCGACGGCGGCCGAGGATAGGGCTCAGTGCGTAACCGGTGCGAATGCAGTCTAGCAGCCCTTGATCTTGCCAACGGTAGTAGGTCTTGCATTTACCCTTGAGCGTGTTGAGCATGGCTTCGACCGTCCGGAGTTTCGCGTTGATTCCGCTCATTACGATCCGCTGGTGCACAGTAGGTGCTTCAGCGAGATAGCACACGGCGAATACGCTGGATTTCGCGAGAGTGCGCAGGTTATCAAGGGCTTCGAACCGAGCGGTTTGGGCCTCGGTGAGGGTACCGGCTTTGAGGGCTTTTTTGAGCGCGCCGTATTCTGTGGCCGAAAACAGCCCCGGAAACAAGATCTCCGCATTACCGCTGTGGACGTCACCGCCTTCGCAGACCGCGATCATGGCCTCATCACCCGAGGCGTATCCGGCTATCCGAAATTCGATCTGTGATTTATCGTAGTAAACGAACATGTGCCCCGGCGCGGCCTCGTACAACGCACGAATGCCGCCCATTGCCGCTAGAAATGGGTCACTCGAAGCGCGGGGGAGCTGGCATAGGTTCGGCGCTTGACACGTCCAGCGGCCGCTCTGCGTGCCGAAGTTCGACCACGTTGGGTGTGTACGGCCATCCTCGTCGACCTCGACAGCATCGATATACGTCGAGCGAATCTTCCGCGCTTTGCGTCTGTCGAGCTCGGCACGCGCGAAATCTGCGAGCCGTTGATTCCCGCATGTGACGTAGCTTTGCAGCGCGAGGCTACCCATCGAGGCTTTATTTGTGGTCTGTGAAATCGCGACCACAGGCGCACGCATTTCGCCGAAAAGCGCTAGGGACATGTCTTTCGTCGACACGCCCCCTGTTTTGGTGCGCTTGAGCTTACGGCCGACGATCGAATCTAGGCGTTCGGCGGCTTCAAACTCTTTTTCTCTAAGGAGCTCCGAGAACTCGTCTGCGCGCTGCTTATTGTAGCGAATGCCGTCGACCTGCATTCGCGAGGCGATCTCTGCGATCCTGAGATCGCACTCGAGGACTTCAGCGATGCCCACGCTTGAAAAACCCCGTGAGGAAGGCCCCGATCATAAGCGCGATGAGCAGCGGCCACAGGAGCGTGCACATGATGCAGGTCACGATGGCAGCCATCGGGTGAGTGTGAAAGGCACGCAGCATCCCTTGCACAAGCACCGCGCAAGCGAGACCGAGGGGCATTGCGTAGAGATACCAGAGGGGAATTACGAGCGTCACAGTGTGTCTCCAGAGCGAGAGTCGAAAATCACGGCCTCAATCTTGTATCGGCGGACGTTGAATTCACTCAGCCGCAACTCAGTCACCAACCGCCACATTTTCGAGAAAATGTCGCTGTAGTCCCTAGCGTGACCCGTGCAAAATGCGTCCTTGTCGTTCGCAACTCCGGTTACCTTGATGAGTTTGGCGGGCTTGAATCCAACGCCGCCACAAAGCCGCTCAAACTCCTCTCTCCGCGTCGTCTCGTGCTCGGGGATAGGGTCAATTGTCACGTGACACTCATAGTATTTCGTATCGGGAATCATCTAGGTGTACTCCTATAATCTCGTCCGCTTCCTGCCCGTGTGCTGCGACTGTGAGCCAAAGCATGCCGCCTTGGCTCAAGTCATCGAGTAGCTCAGCGAGCTCGCTCTCGCGCCATCCGTGGCGCTTACACCACTCGATGGCGTTCACTTAAGCCACACCACTTCTGCGCTCGTACGTCCGTTCATTGCTTTGATAAATGCCAACGGCTGAAAGGGCATCCAGGTTGCACCATCGGCCTCACACACAATGACTTGACCCGATCTCTCTTTGCACCAACTACCTAGCGCAACGTAGTCAATATCGCTAAACGTGTAGCGTTTTCCGGCCTTGCCCTCATACGGGGGGTCAATAAACCAAGTGGCCACATTGTTTGGTATAGACTCGTAGCCCGTGTTATGTATCTTCCAGTGCCGGATATGAGGTTGCTGGCCTGTAATTCGCTCAACAACTGCCCGGTTCCAATACTCAAGCGCCGTCTTACCTTCAAGTGCTCGTCGTCCAGAACTCTGCGTTTTTCCTGGCTCCGTGACAGCATTATGTAACCACCAACCGACAAGCCACCGGCCCTCTTGCGGCACCCATGACGGTAAATCGTCTACAGCGCGACAGTCCGGAATTGCTCGTATTTCAGCACTCGTGGTGCGAATCAAGTAATCCCACGTTCCAGCAACTCTAGGATTCACGTCATAAAGCACCACATCAATTAGCGGATAGTGGCATGCGTATCCAGCCGCCCCCGCAAATGGCTCAATAACCGTCCGGTGTTCGGGTTTGGGGTAGTGTTTTGCCGCCCGATTCTTTCCGCCGTAGTAGCGCCAAAAAGGTTTAAGCCTAATCATGATCGGTAACCGTGCGCTCTGAGGATTGATTCCACGTCCGCCGGCCTGTAATTCGGCCCCTTGAGGACCTTGCCATCACTACGGCGCTGCACACGGCCGTCAACGCATTTGCTCATGTTGGAAGCGTGCACCTCAGCCGCTATCTCATCACCCGGGATACCACACTCAACGCGGAGTCCAGCTACCACATAATCTAGATCTGCGGCTTCTTTTGCGATTGAGGGAAGGTCAACAACGAGCCAATCAATGTGATGGTTCGTGACGACAGCCTCGGTAGCGAGACGGAGACGAGTCAATGCGATATTATCAAATCCCAATGACTCGAGGAGCTCAAAGCACTCCTCAACGATACGGCAGCCGCGCTGCCTCATCCGGCCTTCCGTCGGCACACACGGCTCCGCTGCTATGTGCAGCTCACATGCTTCGTTGAACTCTCGCACATTGTCATCGACGCTCATCGTTTTAGTCCTCTCGCCGCTTGCATTGTTTCGCGAAACTGACTCGCATAGTCCGAATTCGAGGCTCGGAGGCAATCTCGACAGAATCGAATCACCTCACCATCCGCTGCCCAGAGCCATGCGATATGATTCTGAGTGAGAGTGTCTGGTGACAGCCTCACAACAAGCCGCTTACAGCCTTCGCACTTGAGTTGGGTCACTGAACTTTAGCTTTCTGCCGCTCACGCCACGCGCGTGCGTGCTCTCTGTTCTTAGTCTGACAGACATCACAGCGTTTCTTGCCCCCCTCAACTGCCCTTTCAGCGCCAGACGGGCACTCAGGGCAGAGCCCTTGCGCTAGTCGCCCGTTGCGGCACTTACGCCACGATTCCGTCGACTTTGGGTTAGGTGGTGCCGGCCTGTATGTCCTAACGCCACCATCCAACCGCCAACGCTCTACACGCATATCGCCTGTAACCCACTGTGCGGCTGCAGCGAACTCGCCTAGAATCTCAATCGCGTCCAACAGCGCTCATTCTAGCAGCCAGATTACGGTACGCAAGGATCGAATACAGGCAATCTCGGCCGTTGTAGCGCATCAAAGCCGGTAGATTACTGCCCCTCGCCTCGAGATGCTTCCAGGGCAGCGCGTCAACTTCATTGTTAGTGACAACGTAGGGGAGATTCTTAGGCATGTGTCCCTCTAGCACATGTGTGAGATATAGTGTGTCTGCCCACCGCTTGATGCGAATGTCGTATCGAGCCGCTACGATATGATCGAACATAGGGCCGTTATGGGTCACTACGAGTCGATTCGCGAGGGTAGCACTAGTGAGGTGCGCCACTGCCCGGCCACCATCAGGCCAATAAGGCTCTTGGCCAGAGCTATTCGAGGCCCACGGCACCACGACGGTTGTGGAGCCGTCGGAGATGCCGAAACAGACGAGCGGCGTTTTCGTTGGGCCTAGGCCGAGCGTTTCGACGTCGAAGCTCACGTCATCGGTCCGGAGCTTCCGGAGTGCGTTCGCGTATTGCTCTAGGTCAGAGCAGATGACCAACTCATGGCCTTCCCGATCCTCGGGGCTGAGCCAGAGCCAATCCGCGTCCCTGAGCCTCGCTGCCCGTTCCCAATCCCGCTGCCAGGGCAGCTTCCACCGCTCAGCGCGGGTAACCTCAATGGGGCTGAGCATTGGGAGCACAATGCGGCCGCCTTCCTTGCCGCCGTATACGCGCGCAACGGAGCCACGCCACGCTTGTGCAGCTGTAGCCTTAGGCCACTCCACGACGGCCCTGAGAGGTAGGGAGTCGAAGGTGATAGCCGGAGTCCCCGGCCACTGCGAAAGCTCGTCTCTGAGCCGTTTAGCGGCCTCGGCGTAGGCGCCTTTTCGGTCGGCGAAGCGGAGGTTACCGGTAAAGAGATTCGTAAGGTAGCACTGTGAGCGATCGAGCCCCACTGCCCTGAGGCCCTGATCAAGCATGCGGCCGGCTTGGGCCGTAAACACGCCTCCGTTGCGGATATCAAGGTCACAGGGAGCCTCGCCGACGACGAGGAGTTCGGGGGTCCCAGAGCGTGGGAGTTGAGGGGGGAGCTCGCGGATTCTCATGGCTTGGGTCTACCCTTTCGGCGCGCCGAACTCCTCGATAATACCCTCAATACCGTCGAAACCGTCTATAACTTGCATCACTTCCCTGCTCTTTTTTCTGCGATCCGCAGCATCACCAGGTAACCAATCAGGTCCAGCACCACGTCTTCTCCCGCCGCGGACCCGCGAGCCATGCGTGAGAGCTTGTCGTCGATACGGACCTTAAGCTGTTCCACAGCATCCGATTTTGAGAACACCCGCACGGGACTCAAGGCCGAGTCGCCGTAGGCAGCGTTTTTCGCGAAGAGCATCTCGGCGATCGGTGCACGCATGAATTCCGGCAACAACTCCGCGCACGCGGCCTCAACTTCGTCACTAAACTTCATCATAAAACACTCGTAAAAAACGAGAATCCGTGTGTTTCATGAGGCCAATGCACACACCCGCCGCGGGATCTCCCCGCGTACCATGCACGGATTTCTCTACCTAGTCAACATTCCCCCTCCCTAAGCGCAGCCCGGACCTGCCAGCCTTGGGGTTTATTCACACGCCTAGAGAGGGGAAAATCTTATTTGGTTTGCCGGGCCCTGGCGGCCCGTTTGGCTACGTTTCGCTTCTCACGTTGCTCGGGAGTCATTGCCGCGTATCGAGCCCTTTGCCGGGCTGCCCTGGCGTCTCTCTCGATAGCGGCTCGAACCCTGTCTCTTAGCCTCTCGCGCTCCCGTTCCGCGTACGACCAAGCGCGTCGTCGATCGGAGTAGTAGTCTCCTCGGCACACGATATGAATCCACGTTGCGCGGTGCTTGTCCCTCGAGGGTGCCAGTTGCTGGCACGCCTCGAAATCCTCGAGGATATGAATCTGGGCTTCGATGCGATCGAACATGGGGGTTATCGTTGGAGCCGCCCCCGGGACTCGAACCCGGGACCGCTCGCTTACAAGGCGAGAGCTCTACCACTGAGCTAGAGCGGCTGACCTATTCAGTTGTCTACGTGAGAGTCGTTATCAGGACGCGAGAGCCTGCTTCGCCGCACTCACGGCCTCATCGACCTGCTCGGGGGCAAAGTAGCGCTCGATGCCGGCGTAGGTCTTGGTCTTATCCTTGTTTTGGCTGTGATTCGTGCGGAAAAACACGGTCTTTCCGACGAGCTCGTCGCAGTACGCGCGCACGACCTCAGGCTTTTGCGACTCGGGGAACGAGACACCGCTCGAAGCCGAGAGCTGCTTAGCCTTGAATCCGGCCTTTTCCTTCGTGATGAGGATCTTCTCGAACTTGATCAACGCCTCGACAGACTCATCAATCACGAGGTCTCGATCAGCGCGTACCGTGAGCTGGATCGCCGGGCGACCCTCTTTCGTAGGCGCCAGGACAGCCTCAGTCACCACACCCTCGTAAATCGACTTGTCCAGCGGCCGAAACCCATCCGGAATGTCATCGAGGCTCTTGGTTTCGAACGACTCTTCCTCTTTCCACAGAAATTCAGACATATTGTGTATAGATACTCCTAATTGAGGTGTTGATTATTGAAAGTCAGTGGCCGGGATACATGCCTCCCGGCGGGGCAGAGGTAGGAGCGGCTTGATTGCCGCTGCAACGAAGGATAGGTTAGCAGGATTGGGGCAGAGTGCCAGTGGATTCTACTGTATTTTTGACAGGGAAGCCGGCCTCTTGGCGGAACTTACGGCCGAGTGCGACGAATTCGGGGATCGGCGGCCCTACCGAGACCCAAAGATCAAAATACATATCCCACGTAATCGGCGATTTTTCCTCTCCGTCAAACCCATACGCGATAGACGCCATCTCAAGCTCAGTGCCGAGATGAGACGCACGTCTGGGCGCCGGATAGCGGCCGCCAGTTGCAGCTCCGAGCACACAGCACGCACCAAAATCTGACTCTGCGTCAGCGTGCGGTAACGGCTGCAGTCGACGGCCGCACGATTTAATTGCCTTCCGCAGAGCCTTTTCTACCTCTTTAATGTCGGTCATCGTAGAAATTCCTTTAGAGATTCGATATGATGGTAAACCGGTATGCCCAGCCTATACGCCTCGGCTACCTCATTACGAGCCCCGCTAGAGCGTTGCCAATCGTCCGTTGTGATTACTGCGTCACAGCGCCTTAAGAGCTCTAGCGTACCGTCTAGCCAAAATTCGTCTGTCAGTGTGCCGTTAAAAAATCGAGTGTTGGTGTGCGGGCAAAGTGCGATACACCCACCTAACAAATCAACAGCATAAGACAACTCTTCCGCACGGCGGATATTCTGTTCCACAACCCACGCATTTGAGCCGCGAAACGGACCAGCCACATAAATCACTTTCATTCTTGCAACCCAAACTCTTTCAGCAACACCCGCACATCGGCGGGAATTACACACGTCCTACGGATATTACGCCCGCCTGCGCTCCAACTGCCCTGTGCGCCGAGCAAGAACTGCCGTTGCTCCTCGGGCTTGCGCTTGGGGTCATAGTCGAGCGCAATCCAATCGTCGACCAGCGCCGGGATTTTGACTTTCGCTGCCCCCGCGATCGCCGGCATGACGCCCTGCTCGAACTCGCCTCGCGGTGAGAAATGCGCGACCAAAAACACGTGAGCGCGGAGTTTGAAAAGCTCCTTAATCGACTTCGTGAGGAGCTTTCCGTATTCGCGGAAGAGGTCAAAACCGCTGAGCGTGACCGACTTCTCATCTAGTAGGTTCTCACTCAGAAGCGTAATCGTGTCGAGAATGACCGTCCTCGCATCGCCGGATTTGACCAACTTCTCGGCGGTTTGAACGCCTTTCGTCAGGGCAGCGGAGTTATTGACGTCGAGTGACAGGAACTTCGCCCCGAGATTACGGGCGCCCTTCGAGGCTGCGCCGAGATCGGCATTCAAGAGCAGTGGCTTGGGGCTCGTAAGCAGTAGCGATGTCGTCTTGCCCGCTTTCGGAGGCCCTAGCAGCAGCACCCTCGCAAATTGCGAATCCGCGCAAGTATCTTGATCTTGCACTCCGAGCTTGGCGAGATCCTCAGGACTCATCAGTGGCCAACCGCTTTCAGCTGCCGCGCAAGAGAGCGCATCTGAGCCTTGAAGAGAGTTGGGTTCGTGTCATAGTAGCATACATCAAAATGACATCCCAGTTTTTCGGTGACGCTATCTATATCATCCTCACTATATCCGAGCTCCCCTAGCGCAGACTCAATCTCGCCTTGGCGGAAGTAGTCGAGCGCGATCGCTTTTTGCCGTGCGCTATCTGGATATGCATACAGGCTGGGTTTCCCGTAGACATCACGCTTCACGTCCAGCGAGCACACCAGCGCTGCACCACCGAGGCACACCTCACACGGGCCGCCTGCCTCGTACACAAAATTCGCCATATTAACCGCGAACCGCTTCGACCGCTCCACTGCCTCTAGGTCGTCCACCGCCGCGTTGAGCAACTTGCTCGGCACGTCCGGAAGCTTACGGCCGTGAATCGGGCCGCGTCGCTGGGTCTTCTTCACTACCTTCTTTTTCGTCGCCATCTCAACTCTCTTCTTTCCGCGGCTCCTTATCGCCGCTCAAAATCTGCCCTCGCAAGGGCTTGAGGTCCCGCATCCGCGTCGCGAATCCAGGGCCGACAGCCTCACCAGACTCATCGACCTTGCGGACCTTAAGGAGTTCACCACCGAGGTATTCGGTCACTTGGACGGTCCAACCGCGGTAATCATGACGGGTGCCGATCATCATGGCAACACCTTAGCCTTGACGCCCCAATTCAACGCCCGCTCCTCATCACTCAGAGCATGGCAATAACCATAAAACCTACACGGACTCCCTAGCTCCGGAGCACAAGAATCGAGATTGCGGGGGTACACATACGGCAACACATCACTGATACCACTGTTACTCACGTACAACGCGGCCGCCTCTTGCTGGTCTAGGGCCGTTGCCGCATTCGCCTTGTGGTCCTCGATCCACCTATCCACATCCACCTGCCGAATGTCCACAATCACCCGTTGCATCTGCGGCAGCTTCGTTTTCACGATCGCATTGACCATAACGGCCGGGGGTTCGTCCAGCTTAAGCTTCATCTGCAACATTCCGGAAAGACTCACGAATTGCGCCCGAGTGCGCGCCTTCCGCCGGAACTTCTCAATGTCATCCGGGATCTTATTCTTCCTCGTTTTCGTATCCACGACCACGATTTGTCCGCCGATCTCAAGAATCGTATCCGCCCTGCCCGTGTGAGGTAGCACCGCGAGCTCGGGGGGAGTCTCGAGGTACTCCTCGATGCCTGTGATAGTCGCCTCGGATGGCCAACCACCATTCGCCGTGCCCCAAAACTCCCAGTAAAACCTCATGAGCCTGTACACCTCCTCCAAGAGCTCCGGAGGCGGCCCGTCCACAGCCATACCGAGGTAGTCAGTCACATCCTCCCAACGCCGCTCCTCGCCCTTCACGGCGCCGCGCTGCATGTACCTGAGAATGCCGTGGCAGTAGTGACCAACCGCGAAGTAGTCGAGCCCCCCACCGAACCGGCCCTCATCCTCATCGTCATCATCTCTGATGACTCGCTCTAGCTTCACGTCATACGCTAGGTAGCTCTCTCGCTTACAGCGACGCCACGCGGCCCATCGAGACGAGCCCCACTCTGTAGAGGTGTCTCCGAGGCACAGCTCAATCTCAGCCTTTAACTCAGGATTCATCTAGCACCATGTAAGTCGCGCCCTTACCCAAGTAATCATCGAAAGCTTTCGCTATGATCACACCACCTGTAGTTTCCCAGTAGAACACCGGCGGCTCTGCAATAGCAGCTACTCCACTACGAACGGTTACGCCATACCGCATTGCGTAATCAGCCGCATATGCGTTATATTCTGCAGCTGTCGCCACTTCTCGCCACTTAGTCATGTAGTGTCATTCTAGCGGGTAAATACAGCCTGTCAAGGTCAGAACACAGGCTCTTCGGGCTCATCGCCGGAATACATCCCTGGCACTAACACCTCATCCTCGCTGCCCCTTTCGTATTCATCCGTCTCAGGATCGTAATGCGTACTTGGGGCCCGAATCGAACACACCACACTCTCAAAGCGAATCTGCGGCACTTGCTTTAGGGCCCGGTGAATCTCGAGAAATGTGTGCTTAGTAGCACTCTCATGATACTGAATCACACCAACACACTCGATTCTCAGGTCTCTAGTTGAGCCAGTGAAGTGCCATGACTGCATCTTCCAAAGCCCGGCGCACACCTCCTTAAGGGTGTTTCCGGAGGCTATAAAATCATCTACAAACACAAACCTCATCCGTTCCCCGGCCCTCAGATAATGCCCCTCAACCTCATCCCCATGCCGCTTAACGCCCGGCTTATTCACGACTACCGAAGTCGCTCCCGTCATCATCACCAGCGGCCATGCAACCGCGGCGCCTGAGTTACCACGATGCACGATGGTGGGTAGGGAGCCGTCTGGCGACTTGAGCGCCTCGAGCTTCCTCGCGCACCACTCCACCGTACGCAGCAGATCCCGCCCGTCATACAGGGTCCGGAGGTAGGAAGCGTTATTACCGGAAGGTTCGCAGATTACAGCGCGCTTAGAGGACTCCTCTTTGCGCGGCAACTCTGTGTTTGGTTTCGACTTAGCCTGAAACTCTGCCTCAATTGCAGCCTCAATGGCTCGATTAACCGGGCCGTAGAGGTAGCCCATTCGGAGCTGTCGTGAGCTACCCCATGCAGCCTGGCCGGCCTCCAGCTTCGTGGCGCCAGGGTGCGCCGCAACATAATCCACTACCGCTTGCATCTTCTGACCGATTCGCTTCGTTTTCATGAGACACATCCTCTCATACCTCGATCGAAGGGTCAAGAACTATTTTCGCGGCGCGCTGCCCGTACGAAGCGTAATCGGCTCCTCATCCTCTTTCACATCCAGCGGATCTCTCAGTTCGAGCCACCCATCGAGGATGTAGGCGAGCACGAACGAGAGGCCGACTAAAGCGAGCATGTAGGCTATTACAGTGAGAGCGGTCATTCGTAGTCTCCGGTTAGTAAGAATACGGACGGGCTTTGACCGGCGGACACTCACGAAAGGTCTTTTCACGACGGAAAGAGAACTGATCGCGGTCTGCTCGGCCGGTTCGTTGTGCGGCCTGCTCGTCCGTCTCGCCGGGGAGCACCGCAATCCACCCGCCAACGTAACACCCACCGTCGTACCAAGAGTAATGAATGTGCGGTAAATCCGCGTGTTCGGTGCGGGTAATGATGCACTGTTGCCACTCGTTCCAGATCCCGGTATACGGACTGGTTTCGCTCACCTTGCTCTCAGTCATCGTTTGCATACCTATTACCTAACCCACCTTTGCCCGTCGGTCAAGCGTCCCGAGCGATCTTTTTCAAAAATCGATCTTTATGTGTGTCACGCAATCCAGGTCCGATTCTTGCACAAGCCGGGTCGGCTCTTCGGCCCGTAGGCTATCCCTCTCCTTAACCCACTCAATCATCTTCTTGAGTAGAATCTCACACTCCGACACACTCAACGGCTCGAGAATCGCGAGCAGTCTCCGACCAATCGCCACCACTCTCGGCTGCCGTGCAGTCGGGGGCTCTTCCTCCGAGAATCGATCGCGAGTGTTAACGAGGCTGTACCGCATAGAGAGAGGATAGGCTCTCTCAACTCAATTTCCGTGCCTCCCATGACCCTCTTACATTACGAATGTAACCAACCAACCGCGGTGGGCTGCTATAGGAGTCGTACACCTCACTAATGCCTTCATGTGGCAAGAATGCAGTTTTCATGCCCTGTACGCCGAAAAACGCCATCGTACATTCAGCTGAGTTCCCTACACCAACCCACTGTTGTGGCTCATTGAAGCCTGAAGAGACTACAATGTCGTCAATGGCGTATGTCTGGTTAGAGTCGGCTCTTAGCTCCGCCTCCCACCTACATTTCCCGCACGTGAAAGGCCGATCCTGATACTCATTCGGCTCATGACACGTAATGCAATTCGCCATACATCACCCTACAATCTGCGTCCCTAGCCTCTAAGAACTGGTGATTTGTCCAGCCTTGCGCCTCTTTCCGACGCTCTAACTCTGCTACAGTGTCGTCATACAATGCAATCACGAGCTCCGCCTTATCTCGCTCTGTAGAAGGGCACACGATCGAAACCCCGTGCCTCGAAGACACTACAGCTACAGTATTACTCGACACCTCGCACCTCCGGCCAATAGCAACGCCACTCTCCGAGCTCGGGAAACGGCACGCAGCCGCCATACTCAGGCGCGATCGGCCCAACGAGTGCTTCGAGGCGCGGAGTAGGATTCTCACTGCCACAACCCTCGTATGTAGCCTGACAGCCCCCGACATCACACACCATGGCGCCGGGGCCGCCGGCTTGAATCTTGCACTCGTCCTCATCTTCGGCCTGGGCGAAACAGCCCGGGAGGAAAAGGGCAGCCGCGAGCATAGGCCTCGAGAGCCAACGAGAGAGACGGTCGAGTTTGACGGAGAGAGAAATGGTGGTGTTTTTCATGGTATTCCTAACGGCAGGGCTTCTAACACCTTAAGCCCCGGGCCCACTGTTCGTGAGAGCCGGGGCGGAGTGAGGCGGGCGGGGCAGGGTGAAGCGGGTGGTGCTAGGCGCGATCGGACCCCACGAACGACGCGATGCGCACCTCGTGGATAAGCTCAGGGCTCCCCTTGCACGCGGGGCAACGTACGAACGACCGCCGGCGCTTCCCCCTCACGAGTCGCCCGGCGCCGCGACAGCGCCCACACTGCTCGGAGTAATCTACGTCGACCGTGCCCGCGGGGCGGCTCGCTAGGTAGCAATCGGCCTGCTCTTTCGCGGATTGCATGCTGTTCAGAACCGAGCAACCGACCTCGCCGCGAACGCGCGCCGTAAAGGACGCGATCGCGTAGCGGGGACCGTGCTTCTCGATCGCCTTGCTGTTTCCGGGCTTCGTCGTCGTCGTGTTCGTCATTGTGAGAGTACCTTAGCCCAGCCCAATCGAACCGTCAAGAACTATTTTCGTTCTTCGATCCCCACCACCCTCGGCCGGGTCGGTACCCACGGATTCACGCGCAAATCCAGGGGCTTGTAGTGAAACCACACACCCCCCAAAAATCGCGCGGCCTCTTCCGCCGATGCCCTGGCGGGGATTCCGGTAATCTCTTTCGTGCCGTTGGCATACCTGACCCCATACCTCACTTCGGGGTCAGGCCTGAGGACATAGCGCCTCACAACGTAGGCGATTACAAGGGCAGCGAGGGTGAGGATCAGAGCGGTTGCCATGGTGGTGTCTCAGTTCAAGCGCGCTTGAAATATGCGACAGTGCGGTCGCTCTTGTCAGTGACCCGCTTGTAGGGGTCGCCTTGGCCGTGCTCGGCGCGCCCGAAACCGCCGTAAGCGACCTCGACGATCTGTCCCTGATTGGGCCCCGTGACGTCGAATCGCACACCCTCGGGGATCTGGCTCTCGGAGATACGGACGTACTCGGCTTTGGTCATCTGGGTGCCCCTTCCGTCGCGGCGTCGCGCCGTCGACTCCCTATACATAGCCCAGGGTGTGCACACCCGCAAGCCCCCATCGGTCGATTGGCGAAGATAGGCCGACCGGTCAGGGTTACCCTAAAGCCCATGGCCGCGCTCCTTGGCGAGCCGCTCGAGGTAGTCGGCGGCGTCGTCCGCGTCGAAGATGACCCCGCTTCCGTCCTCGGTCATGTGGACCCGCAACGCCTCGATGCACTCCCGCCAGCCTTCTGATTTGCCTTCGGTTTTCCCGTCGGCGTGCCCCATGTAGTACAAGGCTCGGCCGATGTGCACCTGCTCTTTGCTGATGCTCGTGCGTATCGGCTTGGCGTCCCAGTCTGACTGGTACTGCATTTGCAGAGCCTCATCGACCAGGCGCGCGTACTCAGCGCCCAGCTCCTCATCCGTCGGCTTCTTCATCGCTTTCTCCAGGCTTCCACCGTATCGTGAATGCACGCGGCAACAATGAACAAGGCTATGCAGAGCGCCACCGTGTGCTCATGAGCGAACTCCCAGAAGGTCATCGCTCCCCCATCCTCTCCGCCAGCTTGCGCGCGTAGTCGATGCCGGCGTACTTGCCCTGCTGGTTCAGGGCCTTCTCGTGCGCGATCATCTGCGTCATCTCGTACATGGCCGCGATGATGGCCAGCGTGTCGGGGGATAGGCTGGATGAGCCGGGCTGAGCGGACGGTCCAAAATCAGCGCCCGAAGGCGCAGACTCTGCCTGGTTACCTTTGGCAGACGCCGCAGAGCCCGACTCTCCAGAATTGTAGGACTTCGGCTGGGCGGCGTCGAGGGCTTCGAGGGCTTCGATGGCTTCTAGAACAGGCTGCATGTCGCATTCCCAGTGTTTGTCGGCAGCGTCGCTCACGGCTTCCGCCACCTTCTCGAGGCCGGCGATGCGTGACTTGTACAGCGCGCACCCTCGAGCGAACCCGGCCTGACCCTCGCTTTCCGCCTTCGCCTTCCACTCGTCGCGCTCCCGCCTCGCTTCCGCCAGCGCGGTCTCGGCCTGCTCGGCGCGCATCTTCTCTGCTGTCTTTGCCTCGATCTGGCCCTTATACCAGCCTTCGAGCCGGTCCCTGTACTCGCATAACCGCTCGAACCCGGCGGCTTCGAGGACGGCTTTGGCCACAAGCGCAGCACCGGCACGGCTCATTGTCGCCACGTTGAGAACAGCAGTCGCACACCGCTCTACCACGTCGTCGGGCTTCGCATTCGTTGCTTTGCACGAACTCATGCATCCTCGTTGACTTCCGCCACGGGCCAGACAGACTCTGCCCTGGTCGAAATCGCGAGCCAGGCGCCAGCGCCGACGCAACTCGTCACACGGCTCCTCGCGGCGCTCGCCGTTGCGAAAGAGTAGCGT
>JACCDR011752418.1_pt1 | contig 16892 bp, 16 predicted proteins | sample 7446431 | NCBI WGS metagenome assembly JACCDR01 (sample SAMN15323443, study PRJNA562643) | freshwater metagenome | isolation source: river surface water | place: USA:Blue River Watershed | collected 2017-08-17 | reverse complement strand
GGTGCTCTTGCCCGCATGGTGAACTTGCAGAAGAAGTACAACAAGTTCCAGATGTACAAAGACATCTTTGATCTTCCATGGGGCACACCAGAGGACCGGTTCACAAACCACCGAGTACTGGAGGCGCACCCGGAGCTCAAGGACCCCGATGGGATCATCGAAAAAGATTTTCCATGGATGTTTTTATAGTTGTAAGGTTATAAAGAAGATGATCCGCCAGTACTCGCAGAACGAATACATCAAGCCAGTCAAGGTCTACGTGGACTCCGGGACGGCCATCGCGAACACGAGCAATCCGAGGAACGGAGCCTACGATTACCAGGTCATTCTGCCAGAGCAGTATGACAAGATCGCTGCCGTGAAGCTCGTGGGATGGAATCTGCCGAACAACCTTGCGCCCAGCTTTATCGCGCCCATCGGGACCACCCAGGCGGGCAACAACAAGGTGGACTTCTCGCTCCAGGACCTCGCGCTCGTCATCCCCACCGTGGTGTTCTCCTTCGACTGGCCCGAGACCTCGTACGCGTACTCCAACATCGTGAGCACCACCTCGTCGTACATCGACGCCCTGGCGCAATTGATGAACGACGCCATCGCTAGCGACCCCGACTGGGGCGGCGGCGTTGCGGTCTTTTCCGCAGTGGCCGACACGCTCGAGCGAACGCGTCTCCAGATCACCGGGACGAACGGAACGAACACACAGCTCAATTTGTTGTTTCTCACGGGAGCGAATGCACGAAACTCTGCATACGACCAAATGGGGTTCCTGAACACCACTAACGTTTCTTCCAGTATCGTTTCCGGTGTGCAAGAGCTCATGTCGCCCCTGCCGACCGAGCTAAATCCTTTCCGCTACGTGGACATCTACCTGAAAGAGTTCCCCGAGATGCGGCCAGTCGAGAGGGTCTACTTCACGAACCTCTTGTACGGCGGGACTACCAGGAACAACTTCTCGGCAGCGGTGCCTTTCCTCACGAGCGAGCGAGCAAGGAAAATCGAGCGGCTCACGGTGTCTCTTCGTCTAAAGAACGGGATCGTCCCGTTGGCTCTGAATCGCGATCACGATCTCACGTTCCTCCTGTACCTCGTATCCCCAGAAAACGAGAAGCTTCCAGCATGGGTGAATCAAAGTTTTATTCTTTAAAAAAAAATAGTTAAGTTAAACTTTTTTCGTACAGCATATAGGGCTTTACGAGCTTCATCGGAAGGCGACCGTCATTTGAAGGGTCGCAGAACTTCACACACACCATATATGATTCCTGCGAACACAACAGCACTTCGACTTTGTCGTTACCATTAAGGAAGTACGTGTGCCCCTCCATGACGAGATAATCGTCTTGGGTGATATATCGTCGAAATATATCATGATCCATAGTCTTGCCAACGCGATGAATGGGCGTGTAATTTAACAATATATTGCCATATTGTGCTTTTGGAACGTAAACGACCTGCGGTTCGCCATGGAATCGTAAGAATCGACAATACTCAACTTGATCTTTGTATCCGACGTCCATGAAGACCATTGGTTTTACATTGTGCCCAAAATCAAAGAAGTACTCTTTCCCCGGCTGAAGAGTTTTTTCTATTTCTACCGGTTCCTCCTTGTCTTCCATCTTCTTATTTCAAAAAAAATGATTGGTATAAAAAAAATGAAAAAAATATTTTTTCGTCGTATGACCAGATAGAAGCACGTCCGTTAAAACGGTTTTTCACCAATCATTTGTTATTCGTTCCAATATACTCGAATGAATTACGGTCATGCCGTCTTTGACGAGTTTTTCCAATCAGTGAAAAACATTCGAATCGATTGGTACATAATTAAAAGAATATTCAGAGAAGACTGCCTTGAATCGTTTAAGAATGATTTGATCAATACAACCCAATTCTCTGATGTAAGCTTTGTTCACAGCCACAACCATTACGATCGTGTAACACCGGCTTTCAAGAAAGCAATGCGCGAGTTACTTGAAAGTGCATTTCTAAACAAACATATCACGGACCTTCACGTGTATTACCGTCCATGGAGAGATAATCTGGTTACACAAATTCTCAGGGAAGGATTATCAAGGAAAACTTACATCCGCTATTTGACGTTGAGTATTAATTATCAGCACGTCGACCTGGATACAATGTTGAAATGGAACAAATCGGTTGAATTTTTGGTGATCGTCGAACCCAGCCCTGCTGCACATCGAAGTCTTGAAAAGCTTTTGAAACGCAATCCGCGTATTCGCTCCCTCATCTTTGTGAACCAAGACTACCACACCGCATCGACGTTGCAGCTTTCGCCGAAGATCCTGGAGAAGAACGAGAACATCGAGTTGGTCGATCCGGTGAATTTCGATCCTCCCGAATGCGAGAAAACGTTCAAGGCGAACATCAAACGCAAACGTAGAGTGTATCTACAGTCACTGCAAGGAATGTTGCCACCTGATTTAGCTGGATTAACATTTAATTACATTTCAGACACTTTTTAAAATATTTTATGTGAACCAAATATGCCATTCTCGCTCGGCCTCTTCATCATTCGTTGATGCATGAACCCCGTTTCGCGAATAATCAGTTACCAAATGAGGATACTGTAAAAAGAACTTGCCTCGTAAGGTTTCAGGAGAACACCTTGATGCGTCTGTCGTTCCGATGATATGTTCTTTGAAATGACTCCAGGGGCAATCAAATAGAACCTCCATGACATACACCAATGCATTGTCGTACTCCTCGCGCATGAATCCGTAGAAACCGTTTGCGACGAGCTCGCCTGTATCCATCCGAGCAATATAAGTGTTATCACAAAGTTTAAAAGGGTCGCCAAACCTCCACTTTTTAAGGATCTCAAGGTTCGTTAAATGATCGTATGTTTTCTTGTACTGTAAATAGGATAAAACAGGTCTTTTTTCGTGCATAAAGTCTTTCTCACTCAAAGCGATACGGGATATTTCTTCATAATGCCGATCGATCATCTCCAGTGTTGCCTTGACGACTTTGGTTTCGCCAATGGCACATCCAGAAGCTTCAAGATGCTGTTTAGCCTCTGATACAAACTTAGGATTCTCCTTGTAAGCATGGGGTTTGATCATCACGATGGATCGGTTCATTTTCAGTCACGAAAAAAAATGAGTGGTGAGCAAAAAAAAATCAATGGAGGGAGCACAAATTTTACATAACATCCAAACACTGATACCAGTACGAGAAAAATGGGACCTGATACATAGAGATGACGAATGTATTCAAATTGGTTTTTCATTCATGATCTGGAATAAAGAACGCATTGATGTGATACCAGAGGATGTCCGCAATTATCTTGAAGCGCACATGGAAAAAGTAAAAAAACAAATTGAAAGACAGTTCTTTATCAAGAAGTGCCCTGGTTTCAATGAAGGGTTTCAGTGTGCACAAAATATTGTGCATTCGATTCCTAGGATTAGCCAAGATCCATTCAAAATTTTCCTGGAAATTACTCTTCCTACAAACGTGTGCATGGGTATTTTGGATCATCCAAAAACGCACAAAGATCAGGTCGTATCAATCGTGCCAGACATCATTTGCAAGGAAATCATAGCCTCGTACACGTTAAGTGACGTTAACATGTGGGTGCCAGGACCCGATTTTCCAAAGTCCATGTTCTACACTGTAGCTAAATTTTCATTGTTAGCACACTGGCGCAAGTTCCAAAGGTACTTCGAAAAATACTGGTCAAAAGTACTCGAGGACCATTTAGTGGAATATAACAGCGAGATGTTCGCTCGTCCATTTTACTTAGTCATGGAACAAGGGTGCATCGTGATGCGTAAGGGGGCTGTTCCAGAAAGAAATAGATGCGTTTTGTCGTAGATGTTTATTAAAAATATGTCAATCTTCCCTTTTCCTTTTGTATTCGTAGAGAGCACCCGGCGGGGCGCTAACAATGACTGCCAAACCAAAGATACCACAAGCGACTGCGAAGCCGATATGATACTTCACCAATTTCCATCCTACTTCTGTCATCTCCTTTGATCGAATGAGAGTTCGGGCGTTGCGTTGATCTACTGGGAGTTTGTTCTCAATATCGTGTGTTATCCCCCCATACACAAACATGGAACTCGAAGCAAGGAACGTGATGTCCCAAAGAGAGAGGCCCATGATATTTTTTAATGCACCTATTTGTGCTTATAAGAGAGGAAACCACTCATTGACCAAATTTAGGATCGTAAAAAATGGAACGAAAACTTGCTACACTCAAGCCCATCACCTCGCTCTCCGAGATTCCGGGTGCTGATAAGATCGAGATCGCGACCATCGATCACGGATGGAACGTAGTTGTCTCCAAGGGCAAGCACCGAGTGGGAGAACTCGTGGTGTACTTCGAGATCGACTCCTGGATTCCTTTTGATTTGGCGCCGTTCTTGTTCAAGAGCGAGAGCGACAAGAAGAACTACCAGGGTGTTATCGGGATGCGACTGAAGACCATCACCCTGCGAGGCGCCCTTTCGCAAGGTCTCGTGATGGCACTGGCCGACCTCCCCGAAGAGATCCTTAAAAAAATTAATCCACTGGAATCAGGACTCGACTTGACCGAACTGCTCGGCATTCGGAAGTACGAAGTAGAGTCGTTCGACTTCAAGGTGAACCCTAAGCGTGTGGGCACGCGTCCCGAGTTCATCCGCAAGACGGATCAGGAGCGAATCCAGAACTTGCATAAGTACATGGAGGCCTTCAAGGGCCGGGAGTTCGAGGTGACGGAAAAGCTCGACGGGACCTCGATGTCCGTCATGGTGCACAAGCACAAAGGCGAATCGGGCGAAACCGTGATCGAGCGGATCGTGTGCAGCAGGAACCAGAAGCTCGAGGAGAGCGAGGAAGATACCTACTGGATTATGGCCCGCAAGATCCTGCCCCAGCTCGAGGCGCACGGGCTGTACAACCTGGTGCTCCAGGGCGAGCTCTGCGGGAACAAGATCCAGGGCAACCGCTACGCGCTGAGCGGCTTCGGGTTCTTCTTGTTCGACGTGTTCGATATCCAGACGGAATCCTACTACACGCCGGAGAAAAGGCGCGAAATAACGAACATGATCCAAGTCGATCACTGTCCGGTGATCTCGCCTGCGTTTTTGTTCGAGTTCGGCTCCATTTGTGAGGTCCTCGAGTACGCGAATGGGCCCAGTACTCTGAACCCGAAGCGCGAGCGCGAGGGCGTCGTGCTCAAGATGGTCGCCCCGCTCCCCGGCGTGCCGAGCTCGTTCAAGATCATCTCGAACAACTTCCTGATCGAGGGCGACAAGAAGAAGGACAAGGAAAAAAAGCACGCACAATAATTTCACTCCATTACAATAAATAGTAAAACAATGCAAAACAGCTACTATCAGAACTATGCGTATCCCCAACAACAGCAGCCGATGCCTCAACAGGCACAGCCGATGATGGCACCGCCTCAACCGCCCGTGTGGCCGGCGCCGCAGCCGCCGGTGTGGCCCTCCGCGGTCCAGACGCCGCAGATGCCGCCGCTTGGGCACATGGCAGCGCCTCCTATGTACCCCGTGCAGCAACAGCAACCGTACTACACGATGCACGTACCAGAGCCCCCTCCCAAGATCCTCGTCCAGATGGCGCAGTACGCGCCGAGCATCGTGGAGTTCATCATGGCCGGCAAGCGGGTCTGCAAGGAGACGGGCAAGAACGAGACCGACGTGAAGGACGTCGTGAACAGCCTCATGGCGATGTTCTCTCACATCGTGTCCATCCCGATGGACCGCTTCCCGGCCACTGCGAACCTCGCGGGGCAGTCCGAACTGGAGGCGAAGATCCAGCAGGCGAACGAAAAAATAGAAGCCGCCAATCGGGCCGTCGCGGAGCAGGAGAACGTAGGATTGCGCCTCAAGACCATCTCGGAGCAGGTCATGAAGGACTACCAGGCCCTTACGCAGAGCACCGCACAAGAGATCCAGAAGAACGTGACCAGCGCGGTGACCATGAACCACCACCAGGGCAGGACCGACTCGGTGCCCTACTACTACAACGGCCAGGTGCACGACGAGTACACGAGTCTTCGCCAGATGCAGGCGCCTCCGCCTCTAGAGCATCCACCCACACTGCCAGGCCTGCGGGGGGTGCACCGCGGCGAGGCCCCTGGCTCGCTCGAGTCCCGCGCGGCCCTCACGCTCCGGTCCCACGAGGTGGCGGACCGCGTGACCCACGGGGCCGAGAACTACCAGGCTGTTGTCGAGAACGGGTATCAAGCGCCCCGGAGCGCGCCGCCAGTGCAGTACAGGGCGCACATGCCCTACGTGCCCATGACCAAGGACGACGAGCAGCACCGCAACCTGCGCATCCCCGCGAATGCGGACGACATCCCAGACGAGGACATGGACCGCATACGGCGCAAGCGCCTCCAGAAAGAGGCAGAGGAGAAGAACCGGAGACAACTCGAGCAGCAAGAGGCCCTCCAAAGAGAACGGGAACTTGTTAGGCAGCGCCAGGAGGCCTCTCAGCGGCCAGACCCAGTAGATCTAAAGAATTCTGTTCTGGAAATCATGGCTGCCATTGAGTTAGAGCGCCGGGAAAACGAGGCGAAGGCAAAAGAACAAGAGCCATCGCTCATAGATCTGAAGGAGGATTCCGTTCAGAGTATGTCCTCCAGTGCATGAGGTGGTTCTTGACTCGAAATAAGCGGCAATGCAATGCCAAGGATTGCGTTAAATGGGTACGTGAGAACATTGTATACTTGTTCAATGAAGGACACATGTGCGTCGAATTTTTTGATATGGTTATCGAGTTTCGTGTTAAACAATTCCGATCTCTGATCCATGTCACTTGACATTTTCGAGAGTTTTTCATCAGTGCGGATGGATATTTCGAGCAGACGCGCAAGGAGCTGACCTTTGTCGTCTACTGGAAGCAGAGGCTCTTCTTTGAACATGTTTTGAAATTATGCAAATAAAAAAATATATGCCCTGTTTTTTGTATCATGGATCTGCGAACTTTCACCATTATTGAAAGCTTCAAGATGCCGAGAATCAATCTTGAAAAAATTGACAGTAGCGGGTTGTTTTCCGGTCATACAGCGAATGTAAAATCCAAACTTATAGTTGTGCTAGAGGAGGTGCGAAAAACAATCGAAGATCAAGGGTGCAGAGGCATCGATATGCAAGTATTGGCGATGTGTGTTCTTGGGTTTTGTTTATCAAATTTAGACGAAAAGATCAAAACAGATGTTCGTAAAAAGGAGGCAATTATACTTGTATCTGGATTGATTACGAGATGTATATGGAGAATTCCGTCCCAACAAGAAGGGGATACTTTAAATAGTTCAATGTTATCTGAAAATTTAGAAATTCTTTATAAAAAAGGGATTGATTTTGTGAGATGAATCTTACTCATCGGTTGGTTTTACTGTTGCTTTCCGTTCAGCTTTTTGTGCATTAAGTTGCGCCTCTAGATCTAATACGTATTTTTTAGCTTTTTCGTCTCCTGCCTTTGCTTCATTAATCATTCGTTTTATCTCTTCTTTGTTGGGACCTTCCTCCATTGCTTCCATAACCTCAGACACACGCTTTAACGTTTTGTTCAGTGCAACTTTTCGTCGTACACCATTTACTCCAGATTGTAAAGTTGTGCTAAAAGAATTGCCTTTAGTGGTTAAGTTGGCCATTCCTGCCTCTCTGAAGCCTTTCATAGTTCGATCTTTGCTACCTACCGCACCAACTAAAAATAAACCAGCAACAACTAAAAGCGCTAATCCCAAGAGAGTGGCAATGCTAAAACCGAAAATTTGTCCTGCTCCAAATCCAGTCTTGCCCTCAGTGGGGGCAACAACAGGACCGGCCGCAGCAGGACTAGGCGATGCACTGGGGCTCGCAGTAGCACCTGGAACAGGACTTGCACTAGCACTTGGAGACACAGAGCCCTTTTGCTTGGCGAGATCCACGGAGAGGTAGATGATGACGCCGACGATGGCGAGCACGATCAAAAAGGAGATTGCCTTGACGAGTTTGGTCATTCTATAATTGAAGTAAGGAGGATATTTTTTATTAGGAGTGACGAAATAGCTCGAGTATTTCTTGTCTGCGGCGCTGCCGTGCGGCCGTACACTCCGCGCAGTTCGGGAACGCGCAGTCCGCAGGAGAATGTGTTCGTTTGGGCAATCGCAAGGGGCAGGTATACAGAGAACTCCGCCCGAAGTTCAATGGAACGCACGAAAAGCAGACGGTCTGAGCGCACGAGGGGTCCTTACAGGGCTCGACCATGGCAGAAAACTTCATGCAGTGCATACAGAGCTTCTCGGTGTCATGAACAAATTCCATCTTTTCCCTTAAGCATTTAAACAATTTCCTCGTTCGCCGATTTACTCGCCTCTAACTTTGCTCGCAAGCGATCCCGAGTCTCCTCGTAGTTTTCGCGATGCTTCTTGCTCTTCTTCTTTTTTTTTGGTGGTTTTCCCGATTCTAGGCTTTCCATAATGTCCCTGAAGGAGTCGCTCACTCCTAGCGAGTCCTTGGAGATGTTCAGCGCGCTGAGGGCTACCTGGGCCTCGGGCTTCTCGGAGACCTCTTTGAGGGCCTTGATGATCTCGTTCATCGACCCGAGAAACTGGGGCGCCATGGTGCGGATCGTGTCGCCGATCTTGTCGGGTGCGAATGCGTTGGCGACAGCAGTTGCCACGGGAGGGGCGGCCACTGGAGCCACTGGTGCTACCACCGGCACGACAGGTGCTTTTTGCACTGGGTTGAAGGCGCTCTCCATGGTCGCATCGATGGCCACCCATAACTGGGCTCTGCTGTGCACCGGCACGGAGGCGTCGCTCATGAGCTCCACGAAGCCGATCTCGTGGAGCATGGTTTTCTCGGTTTGGGCGTCCAGTGCGGCCTTGATGGAGCCGAGGTCCCGGATGACGATCGCGTCCCTCATGGGCCCGCTGATCTTGACCCAGGTATTGAGGAGCATGTTGTTGATAAAGGAGACGTTTGGCTTAACGGCGGGCTCGAGCCGGGCCAGCACGTCGGAGATCGCAGCGTTGTCCGGGAACGTGTTCCTGAACATCTGTACGAGCGAAAGGAGGATTTTGCAGAAGTCTTCGGCATGAGTGGAGGATTGTGCCATGTTTAATAAAAAAATGACAAATTTTTTCGGTGCACTTTTTTTGAGGAGGAAAAAAATATATCTGCTTCCTGGTAATCACCGAAATGTACGACAGCGAAGACGAGGACGACTACGCCGAGATCGAAGTGGCGCAGAAGGTCTACCCGATCTTCTTACAGAGCATGAAGGTCATGTGCATCCCTAAAAAAATCCTGGACCTCCTGGTGAGCGAGAAGCGGTCCGAGCGAGAGCAAGGGCGGAAAAGGGTTTTCGAGTGCATCCAGGCGCAGCCCATCAGTGTGATGTACTGCTGCGTGATGATCATGAAGCGTCTCGTGTGCTTGACAGTGGCGAGAAAAAAAATGGAGAGCGAGACTTTTTACGACGACGAGATGATACGACTAGAGAGATACTTCGAGAAGAACCTCCCGTCCGAGAAGACCTCGAAAAGCGCGGCCTACCTTGGCCTGGTTCGCTCGATTGAGAAGATCATGGTCAGGATCTGCCCGTTTTTCGGGATCGACGCAGAGGAGATGATGGCGGAGGCTCAGCACGAGAGCGAGGCCGAGGACGAGACCTCCTCCCAGTCGGCCTCGTACGCCGGGAGCGACGACGACTCGACCGAGTCGTAAAAGGCGATATTGCAGTGGGGCATTGCTTTGAATTCCTCGAGTGTTTCGAAGTACACCTCGGAGTACCCGCTCGGGGAGGAAGGGTTTTGGTACAGCAGCTGAGCGGAATCGATGTGGTGCGTCTCGTTTTCGATCGACATGAGGAGATCAAAATCGTTGAGAATGCACTTGAGATGGTACCGCAGCTGCTTCCGGTCCCACCTAAAAATGCTGCCCTTCCAGTTATTGATGTGCATCAGCCGAACGGGCTCCTCGAACAGCACCTCGTTGGTTTTATCGCACGTGACGCGCACGATCCCACTGCGCGGGTGGTGCAGCAGTTTGTTCGGCAAGAACAAGCGGTACTGGTTCTCGTTTATCGGCGTGGCCTTCGCCGTGAGCTTCTCCATCGAAAAAAAAATGATCGGTTACAAGACTCAAATTGGGTGGTTCTCATAAAAAAATGGAGGTGTTCACACAAACGACACCATGCGTAGAAACTACTACTATGACATGCCCGTCATGCAAGACTAACACGATTCTCATCGAGAAGGCCGACGAGGGCAAGGAGTTCTTCTGCTTCTCGTGTGTATGTCATCAGAAAGTGAAAAAAGAAGGGTTTGCCATTGTGTTACACAAGAAAGAGTTTTATACAAAAGCAGGACACTGGGAAGAGGCATGGTTCATCAAGTATAAAAGACCCGTCACTGGTGATACCCCGCAATTCTATGCATATGCAAATTAAATAGTTTTCACACAAACGATATCCGATCACTCCTTCTCGGCACTCGGTCCTGGACGTATTCCACACACCGAACAGCAGCAGCGAACAATATCACCACTATGAACGCGATGGCTGCGATCACGAAGATGGCGATGGCCAAGAGGTCATCGAATGTCAATATCACGTGAACGTTCTGCATTTTTTTGATGCTATTTTTTTTAATTGGGTTATATAAAAAGAAGTGAAAAATATATCTCGCCATGTAGTAATACATTCTAACACAACAGGATGTCAGATACAGTCAGTTTCGACACAGACACTCTCGAGTTCACGAACAGTGGGAACACCACTCTGAAAATAACGGCCGCGCCGAGCGCGCTCGACTTCGAGGGAGTGGCCGGGGTGGATATAGACATAACCGGCGTCACGCGGATCGAAGCGAACGATCCCGCGGCCACGGTTGACCTATGGCCGACCAGCACGGGCGACATTAACCTGGGCACCTCCGCACTCGGCACGATCACCATAGGGAACCCGCTAGGCAGCATCGATCTGCAAGGCGCCATCATCTCCAACATAGCCGATATACAGCAAATCAACCGTCCTTCGGATGCATTGCCAGCGTCGCTCTGGATCGACGGCACGGGTGATGTAAATTTGGGAACGTCAGCAACGACCACCACTGTGGGAGGAAGTATCCCGGGGACGACCACTTCTATCCCGGCAGCAACCGTGCAGTTTTCTGGTCTCCAGACGGGAATAAATACTCAGACGATCAACATTCCGGTGGACGGCAACACGCCTTCACTCTGGCCGGATGCCACAACTAACGTGAGTATCGCGTCTGGTGCTCTGGGCGTCGTTTCTATCGGCAATGCTGGAGGCACCGTTTCTTTTCCAGGGACAGTGAGCTTGACTGCCGTCTCCGCGCAGGACTTTGATCGCCCAGACGACACCGACCCTTCCACACTATGGACAGGAAGTGGGGCAATTACTATTGGAGACGCCTCGACTACAAGCATCAATTTTCCATCTACAAACACGGTTTCGTTTTCAGGCTCGCAGACTGGTGTAAATACTCAGTCAATCAGTCGTCCCACTGATGGAGGATTGGCGAGTCTGTGGACGGATGGAACAGGTAATGTCCAGGTCGCCACATCCGCAGCAACTACCACCGTAGGAGGCAGTGCAGCGAGCACGGTACTTTCCTTGCCTGCAGAGACAGTGCAGTTTTCGGGACTGCAGACTGGGATCAATACAGAATCCATCACTATTCCAATCAATACAAACACCCCTTCTTTGTGGGCTGATGCACAAGCGGATATCGACATTGGAACAGGTGCTCTTGGCACCATCACCATAGGCAATGTTGCTGGAGAGGTAACTTTTCCTGGAACGGTGAACCTTGAAGATACGAATGTGCAAGACATTACAAGACCAGACCCAAATGCAGCTTCCACGTTGTGGATCGGAAATGGATCCATTACGATCGGAAGCGCAGGTACTGCTTCGGTCAGTATTCCTACCGCGAACGCACTTGTGTTGTCCGGCTCGCAGACCGGAGTCAACACACAAACAATTAATCGACCTGATGATGGGGCATTGGCAAGCTTGTGGACAGACGGAACAGGTAATGCACAGATCGCCACATCCGCAGCAACTACCACTGTAGGAGGCAGTGCGGCGAGTACGGTACTTTCCCTGCCCGCGGAAACTGTGCAGTTTTCGGGTCTACAGACCGGGATCAACACACAGAACATCGCTATTCCAATAGATTCAAACACTCCTTCTCTCTGGGCTGATGCATCTGGCGATATCAACATCGGAACGGGTGCTCTTGGCACCATCACCATAGGCAATGCAGCTGGAGAAGTAACTTTCCCTGGAACGGTGAACCTCGAAGATACGAATGTGCAGGACATCACAAGACCCAACCCAGGAAATGCGTCCACTTTGTGGGTCGGAAATGGATCCATCACGATCGGAAGTGCAGGCACTGCTTCGGTCAGTATTCCTACTACGAATGCGCTTGCCTTGTCGGGTTCTCAAACTGGAGTCAATACACAAACAATTAATCGTCCTGATGATGGGACACTGGCAAGCTTGTGGACGGATGGCACCGGAGACGTGGACATTGCAACCGCGGCATTAAATATCACACTCGGAACACCGGCAGCAACTTCCGTATTGAATCTACCCGCGGAGACGATCATTTTGAGTGGAGAAATTACAGGGGCCAGTATGCAAAACATTGCTCGACCAGACCTGGCAGATCCTGCGAATCTGTGGACTACTGGCGCCGGGTCAGTCAACGTCGGTACTAGTGCGAGCACGACTACGATTGGAGGAAGCGGAATAGGGAGTACAACCAACGTCCCTGCCGCGACCGTTGCCTTCTCTGGGCTCCAGACCGGAGTAAATACACAGCAAGTCACTCGCCCAGACGGAGGGGCTACTGGGTCGTTGTTCGACGATGGAGTGGGCAATATTTCGATTGGGGCACAAAACACATCAACGATATCGATCGGATCAGCAGGAACACTGATTGTGGACTTTCCGTCTACAAGCACGGTTTCCTTTGCTGGCGAACAGACGGGAATCAAAACTGATGCGATCGCAAGGCCTATTTTTGGCGACCCAGCTACTTTATGGACTGTAGGAAACGGCGACGTCTCGATCGCAACCAACGCAGCCAACACGAATATCGCAACGTCTGGTACTTCGGTCGCTATAGGGGCGGTGACTTCGACGAATATCGACCTCAACGCGATCGCAGTGAACTTCAGTGGCCTCCAAACTGGGTTGAATGCACAGCAGATATTACTGCCGGACAATAACGCTACAGCAAATCTCTGGACCGATGCACAAGGTGCCGTCAATATTGCTTCCACGACTCCAGGTCTGATCACCATCGGGGCGAGTGGTGATGTAGATATCGCGCCTTCTAGTAACGGAACCATCACTGTTGGAGACGCGGGATCCACACTAGTTGCGGGCGACGAGATCCAAGTGCAAAACGTCGATCGCCTTGACGGCAATGCAGTATCAAACCTGGTCGTCACCGGCACGGCAGCTGTGAACATTGCTACCTCGTCTAACTCGCTCACACTTGGAGCAACTGGCATAGGAAAGACCGTGAATATCCCAGCCGCCACGGTTGCATTTAGTGGAGCCCAAACCGGTGTGAATACTTTGTCTATTGCCCATCCAGACGATACGAGTGCGGCTAACTTGTGGACCGACACTGCGGGAGTTGTGAATATTGCAACGGCCACGACGGCCAATATCAATATCGGTGCTGCCACCGGTACCGTGGTCTTACCAGGAACGGCCGAAATAGAGGATGTCGTTACCGATACCGTGTCGGCCTCTGCTCCAACTGCTAGTGTATCTGCGTGGGACAATACCACTGCAAATATTTCTATCGGTAATTCCGCAGCGATCATTGGATTAGGCGAATCGGCCACCAATAGCATCGTAATAGGAACTGCGGTTCCCTCCATTACGATTGGAACGGGCGGAACAACCGCCATCGACATTGGCAGCGGCGGAAGCACCAACCTTTCCATCAGTGCAGTTACGGATTTCAATACATTCGAAAGTGTGAACTTTGTTACGGAAGATATCGACCGGGTCGCTGGCGCAAACCCTGTTTCGCTTTGGAGCGACGCGGGGACTGGAGTAGTAACTATTGGATCCACTGGTGCGTTAACAAACACCTCTATCCCCGCGGCAACAGTTGCATTCACAGGAGTACAAACGGGTCTGAATGCTCAGAGTATTGCTCTACCCGACGATACGGACCCTGCCACTCTCTGGACCGACTCTGACGGATCCATCACTATCGGTTCGAATACTAGCACCGTGTCTATACCGGGGACGTTGTCTCCTGGAAGCATCAGTTCTCAGGATATTACACGACCGAATACTGGATTGGACTCTGTTTTATGGGCCGGAAATGGACCTATCAAACTTGGCGACACGGGTACAACCAATTTAGTGATCCCCAACACATTTACTGCGCACAACGATGCCACCGTCACAGGATGGGGCAATGTTACCGCATCCGCAAATCTATTTGGGTCGTCTACGGGGAACATCACACTTGGATCTGCTACCACGGCGTCAGTTCGAATGCAAAATATAAATCGCGTCGGGCCCGGGTCCAATTCGGCCCTATGGCCTACCGGCACCGGTGATGTATCTGTTGGGAGCTCGTCTGCTGCTCTAAATCTAAACGGAAATGTTGTTTCCGCAAACGCGCCCGTCATCAATCTTGGGGACGAAACCACTATCACGTCAGCGCAAATACTAGAGAGACCCGATAACACAATACTTGGTACGATATGGGACACTGGCGCCGGTAATATTTCCATTGGCGCCGCCGCTGGCACCATCGCAATAGGATCAAGCGGAGGCATAACAACCGTAGGAAATGCATCGTCGGGAGAACTGCGATCACAAGTGATAAATGCATTCAATCCAGCTTCGGAGAGCGTTTTGTTTTCAACAAACAATACAACGGATATTCGAATCGGAGAAGGGCTCGGCACAGGAAAAATCGAACTTGGCAGAGCAAATGTCACGTTTGGAGGAGTTGCTATACAGAAGCAGATAGCACACGATGCGAGCAGTACAGTGTCGCTCTACGACGATGTGACGGCGGCTTCTACTGCGTTCGGTGGCCTGACGGGAAACAACTTGACGATCGGAGGCGCGCTGGGGACAGGCGCCATTCGACTAGGAACAGCTGCTGGAACGGGAGGCACGCTTGTCCAAAAAATCAGTGCGATCGACCCCAATACAGCGAGTAGCTTGTTCACAAATGCCATTTCCGCCGTTACTTTAGGCCCAACAGGCGGCGCAACCACAGTGAACATACCGGCAAACACGGTGGAGTTTTCCGGGTCTCAGACTGGAATTAATGCACAGAATATTGCTCTCCCTACAGATACATCTGCCGCAAACCTGTGGACCGATGCGTTAGACGTTGTTAATATCGCGACTGGAACTACTCAGGCAATTTCGATTGGAGCTGCTGGTGGTACAGTAAACCTTGCTGGAAATACAGGAAAAGCTGTAGTGCAAAACATCGAACGCCCGGATGATTTGGCGGCGAGCAGTCTATGGACCGATGGTAATGCTGCTATTACAATTGGTAATGCAGGAGGCACAGTTTCGTTACCAGGAACCGTGACTCTTGGATCTTTTTCCTCTCAGGATTTAGATAGACCAACTACATCGGACCCTTCCGTTCTCTGGGCGGGTTCTGGGCGGATCGATATCGGAGACGCCACAACTACTTCTGTTGTCATCCCAAACACATTAACCACACATGCTGCCACAGCATTTACTGGATGGTCAAACGTCACTGGGGCATCTACTCTTTTCGGTAATGCAAGTCTTGCATCATTAGCGATTGCGAATGGAACAACCACTGGAAACATATCTATCGGCACTGCACAAACCACTGGAACTCTGCAGTTAGGAAACGTGAGCAATAACACTGTTCGAATTCAAAAAATCGCATCGATCGACACCTTCAGTGATGTTTCTTTATGGGACAACAAGAACACTGGATCAATCACCATGTTTGCCGGCATGGCAACCGGCGGGATCATCATCGCAAGCAATGCATCTTTGTCTTCTCTAGACATTGCTACAAACACTACGGCAGGAAATATAAACATCGGAACAGCACAGGCGGGTGGGGTATTGACTTTGGGCGGAGTAGGGACTGGGGGCGTGCGAATCCAGAAAATATCTGCAATCAATACTGGCATCGGAGTTTCTGCTTGGGACAATGCGTCTACAGCATCAACGATGTTTGCTGGAATGGGAGCAAACAACTTGTCCATTGCAGCCAACTTAGCCGCTGGAACATTAAGACTGGGATCAGTTTCTGGAGCGGGAGGCATCATACTCCAAAAAATCAACGCCATTGATCCAGCGACTGCGAGTAGCTTGTTTACTTCTTCTACTGCCGCTGTGACTCTCGGTCCCACGGGAGGATCGACTGTGGTGAATATACCTGCAAACACGGTTGCCTTCTCTGGATCTCAGACCGGATTGAATGCCCAGAATATTACGCTTCCGACTGATACTGCTGCAGCAAATCTTTGGACAGATGCTACTGACGTGGTCAATATTGCAACTGGAACTAGCTCGGCAATTTCTATTGGTGCTGCTGGAGGAGTTGTAAATTTAGCTGGCGATACCGGAAAAGCTGTAGTGCAAAACATCGAGCGTCCAAGTGACATTGGGGCAAGCACACTCTGGACCGACAGCACATCTGATATTTCCATTGGAACGGGAGCAGGAGTAGTAAATTTATCGGGAAATACAGGAAAAGTTGTGGTGCAGAATATCGAGAGACCCGATGATATTGGTGCAAGTGCCCTATGGACCGACGGGAATGCTGCTATTACAATTGGCAGTGCTGGCGGGAGTGTTTCTTTACCAGGAACCGTAACTCTTGGGACGTTTTCATCACAGGATCTCACCAG
>JACCDR011362447.1_pt1 | contig 16894 bp, 40 predicted proteins | sample 7446431 | NCBI WGS metagenome assembly JACCDR01 (sample SAMN15323443, study PRJNA562643) | freshwater metagenome | isolation source: river surface water | place: USA:Blue River Watershed | collected 2017-08-17 | reverse complement strand
GGAATGTAACTTTAACTTTTTTAGTTCCTTCTTTGCCAAAGAGTTCTATAAAGAATCTCTGATTAAGAGCTTCTATATAAATACAACTTCTAGTCTTGTCTTCCTCATATCTAACTTCTATTCTGTCTAAGAAGTTCAACCTATCACCAACTATCATCATGTCTAATATCCCTCGTGACGTACTTATAAATAAAATAGAAGATACTTACAAAGTATATGATCAGTTATCATCTACTGGTATTCTTCCTTATCTCTCTTGTCTAATGATTGATGCTCGACCTGAACCTAAACAGTTCAAGGAACTAGCAGATCCTTGGCAATGGACATTAGTTAATAAAATGATCCCAGCTGTCGAAATGATAGCTAAGATCAATCCGAACAAGAAGTATAATGGTCCTAGATCTTTCTGGCTCACTCTGCCAAAGGGTCATGATAAGACCACTCTAATTGGCAGACTCTGCAATTGGCTATTAGCTTATTCCAAACTTCCTCTGAATGGAATCTCTGCTTCTGGTGATCAAGAACAAGCTCAGCTTATTCTAGAAGCTATGCAGAGAGAAGCTACTCTCAATCCTTGGCTAGGTAAGAGACTTAACTTCCAGAAGAAAGAAGTAATGGGAGCTAATGGTTCTAAGTTCAAGGCAATGGCAGCAGATGCTAAAACTTCTCACGGAATTCGACCAGACTTCATCATCATAGACGAAGTTACTTGGTGGCAGAAGAGAGATCTATATGACTCTCTGTCCGGATCTAAAGGCAAAAAGTTCGAGCATTGTATCTTCATCGTCATTACCAATGCTGGCATTCAATATGACTGGCAATGGGAAGAGAAAGAGAAAGCTAAGCAATCTAGTAACTGGTTCGTCTACGAAGCTCCTGGACCTATTGCTTCCTGGATCAAAGAGTCTGACATGGAAGAGGTAAAGAAAAGTATACCTTTCCAACTCTACCAGAGAATGTACTTGAATCAATGGCTTGATCCTAGCGAGTCTTGCGGCTTCCTCACTAGATCAGAAGTCATGGAATGTTCTAAACTTGGTGTCGATCTCAAACTAAATCAGAACTTTTTTGGTGATCAATCTAAACTTTACTTAGCAAGTATAGATTATGGACCAGTCAAAGATAGAACTGTTATGTCAGTCATGCATCAGGAACTAAATGGAATGATTGTTATTGATCATATGGCTATTCTAGAAGGAAAGAACTATCCAGGTAAAAGAGTTCCAGTTCTCGAAGTGGAGAACTGGTTGGACTCAGTTAGAAAGAAATTTAATCTAGCTATTACTATCGTCGATCCTTACCAAATGGAAGGAACTATTCAGAAGTTTACTCCTGTTACTCCTATCAAACCTTTCGATTCTAGAGGAGGAAAGGGGAATTATGAAATCTTTCAGGCATTAAGATCTTGCATAATCAATAAAGGTGTAGCTTGGTATCCTGGTTGTGGTGATGTTCTTCTTTCTTCTGGTAGAACTCATACTATAGAAGATGAAATCTCTGAACTCATAACTAAGAAGATGGGTTATGGTTACAGAATAGATACACTTCCTGGGAAGCATGATGATCGTGCTGTTTCATTAGCTCAAGGATTAGTTCATATACTTCAGAATCCTTTGAAGAAAGATCTTTACATATCTGATTATTTCTTTTAGAAATTACTCAAACAATGAACTTTTTAACTCATCAAAAGTTAGTTTCATTTCCTTCTCTTTATTACCAGAAGGATTACGATAAATAGCTATGATATTATCTTGTTGAAGAAACATATCTATACTTTCATTAGTATTTTTTACACTTACTGTAAGATAATTTTCAATCCATTGATCAAGTTGTTTCATTTCTTTTTATCTCTCCTGAAAGAGAATTTATCGAAGCCTTTTGCTATGAGTAAATCTTCATCGGAGATAGAAGGAATAAGTTTGTTGGGTTGTGCCTGGTTCGATAGATACATTCTGATTTCTTGATAAGCAGAATTAACATCGAAGATTCTAAAAAATTCATACTTCTTCAACATAGGAGCAATATCTATTCTGGTATTCCAATCTCTTCTGATTACATAGAAAGGAGTATTATACTTTTTAAAGTAATCTTCTTTTAACTTAATAGTAAAGAATAGTTCTAAAAGTCTTTCATCATTCTTATCTACTTCAAAATTAGAATGAACATCTATAGCTGAATAGCAGTAAATAGTTTTGTGCTCATTCCAAGATATCTTCTTTGATATACCAAGAAGAGGATAAACTTTCCCACAGAAGCCAATATAATATTCAGTGGAGAATAAACTCCAAGGTTTATTATATAAGTGTCTAGCAATATTCTTTTCAAATACAATCTCTGGTTGACTATTTCTCTTGAGTATTAAATCTCTTTCTTCATCATACTTTTGAATACAATCATAATAATCATGAAAGTTAGAAATAATTCTCATGTTTATTTATCCAAGTATTTAGAAAAAAGTAGTTGTTTAACTTCTTCGAAGCTTGCAAAATATCTATGTTGTTTATTACATTCATCTGCATAACCTATTTCAAGCTTATTTCTTCCTCCAATCCAGATAGCTTCTTCTGTATCTGGATTGTAAATGTAAATTTCATCAGCAGGTACTTCAACTTCTTTAGTTGCATATTCTAGCATTATTTAACTCTCAATCCAGATCCTGTTTCCAGCATCTGCAAAATTGTATAAGTGATATAAAACAGTGTCGTATTCATCTACATGATATACATCTTCAAAATCATCAACTATAGCTTTGAACTTATTACTTGATGAGTAATAAGGATTCTGCATGAATCTTTCCTTCATCTTCTGACCAAGCTCATGAATAGTAATGAAACCATTATCATATTCCTCATTAAGATCAGTGATCTTAGTAGATGTCTTCCACTGTGGCATCTAAGTCAAACTCCTCTAGTGAAGTAACAGGTTCAGGATCACCAACATGAATTGAATGAAAATAATACTCAGAGGAAGGATATACTTTCATAATCAACTCATTAGCTATATCATAAGCATGAATATGACCATCAGCTTCTACAATATAACTTGAATGAAAAGTATTCTCATCATCATCAGTAGCAAGTAAACTAATAGGGTATTGCAAAAAAATCACCTCAACTTATAAAAAAAAAAGAAAATCAATGCTAGTTACTCCTCGCTGGAAGTAACTAGCAAAGCGTATAGTACTTCAACTGCCCTGAAGAAGCTACTATCCGGAGCGATCACTAGGAGAGAAGAGGGGGCAATCCTCTCAACTAGAACGGGATGTCTTCTTCAGTAGTAGTGACCAGATGACCCGTGTTCGGATCATAGTTCTCGAACTCCATGTTAGCAGGTTGGACCTGATTGAGTCCCATCTGTCCTGCTAGTCTTGGATCTTGACTCGGATCATAGGAGACTTTGATATATCCTACAAGAGTGCCATCTGGACCCTTGAAGATATTCATCAGAGCCATGCAGCTGGAGAAGGCATGCAAGATCCTTCCTGCCCAGAACTTGCTTCCTTGACGTTCTGGCTTCTGGACTGTCCTCTCCCAGAAGAAACCAACTGGAACGGCTTGGTCATGCAGATCCTCTCCAACCTGAACGACCACGATGAAGTTGGCTCTGTATCTATTCTGGAGAGGGTTGGTCTCGATCAGAAAGCCATAGGTCGAGTCGTTGGCATCTTCAGTTGAAGAGATTGGAGTTTTGAATCTCCAGAACTTCCTGCCAGCGTATGGTCCTTTTTTGTTCTCATGGACGAGAACCTTAGACCCTGTGAAATTGATTCTCCTGGTATTAGCAGGAGATTGAGTCTCTGCCGAATAGTTCTCAGGCTCAGTTAGTCTCTGTTGCTGAGGAATCTGAACAGGAGCAGGAGGATTCATGAACTGATGTTCCTGCTGCTTGACTTGCTCAGGACTAGGCGGACTTGGCCTGATCTGAGTTCCTTGGCCACTAGGTCTTGGAGCTTGTGGTAGGAGAAGATCTCTGACATTCATTTTCTGACTCCTATCTTGGGGAGATATGATAGGCGAATGACTTCCAGAGATACTTTTCCAACTTCAGAGCAAGTTTAATAGTAACTCACAAGCTCTTTCTCAACCTGACACAATGTATCATCTTCTTGATCTAAGTAAGTAAAGTAGAGATCGTATTCATCTGCATCATGGATCTCAATTTCTCTTTCTCCAAGAAAAGCAAGAACATTACCACAATCAAGATTTGGAAGAAGCATTGCAAAACTCCTGAGTTTAATAAGTACCTAGCGAAGTACTAGGCAGTGATACTCTTCCTAGTTTAGTCTTATCAAATCTATTGCCATATTCCAACCTTCATCAGTTGGAACAAATCTTGCTATTGGACTAACTATTTCTAATTCATTCTTTTCAAAGAAATGAGGATCAATCAGCTTCTGATTAACTAACTCAAGCAAAGTAAGATCCTTGAACAAGAGAATTTTGTTACCTTCATAATTCTTACAGTCAGGATAATTAATCTTAACTAGTAAGAACTTGTTCTCTTCATGAGCTTTGATAATCTTGTAGTTAGTTGGATCAGCTTGTTTTGGTTTTGGACTACTAGCAGGAGGTTCGTAAGGTCTGATTCCATCTATCCAAGGACCCGATGGATACCATTTTCTTCTAGGTAAACTTGGCATTGATCACCACTCAATAGTATAAGAAACTACTTTATCAACACGATCATAACCATTACCAGAACTATCACGGTTATATCTAATTTTATAACCCCATTCTTTTTCAAGAGAAGTTACTTCTTCTTCTTTTAATTCTTCTTTCTTCACATGAATAAAGCCTTCTCCTTTCTGAATAGCTTTTTCTATCAAAGGAAGAACCTTCTTCATAGAAGAAGTTGTTGCTAGGAACTTATTTAACTTAGCTCTTGCTTCTGATGCTTTCATTTAATATGGCCATTTCATTACAGCAGTATTAAAATTAGAAGGTTTCATTCCTTCTGACTTAGCCTTCTCAGTAAGTTGTTTGATAGCTACTCCTGTAGCATGATCTTCATCAATACAGTTTCTAACACAGACAATACTTAATCTAATAGAAAGATTAGTTTGGTCAGTGAAAGTAACAGCTACTGCATAGTTCATAGTAAGTTGCAGGCCTCTAGTAATTTAGTTCTCAATTCTCGTTTGTGATAAATACTATTATCTGCTGCTTGTACTATATCTAGAGCTAATTCAGCATCTAGATTAATTTCTTCTGCTGCTTCTTCATAGAGACAGAGACTAAAAGACTTTCCTGTTTCTTTCAGTGCTACATAAGTAATAGGACAGAAAAATCTGTTATCTGGTCCATGATGACTTATTTTATCAACGAATATTAGCTCCCAACTTCCTTCAGATAGTTTGTTTAGAAAAGTATCGAGGTCCATAGTAAACCTACTCCTAGAATAATTAGATAAGGAACGATAACAGACAAAGGTAACATAACAACTAAGTACCACCAGCCTGCTCGCATAGTCCACAAGCCTCCAGAAGTTTAGATCTGAACTTTCCACTAGCAGAATAATCTGCTGAACATATTATAGAATAGATATTTGGTTCTGATAAACCAAGTTCAAGTCCTAAGTTAAATGCCATACCATTTCTAAAACATAATCCACTTTTCTTATAATAGATATAAGTTATAGGACAGAAACAATATTCATCATCATTTGTTCTAATAGCTCCATATGAATCTATTTTCCACTTAGTTGTAGAAAGCTCAGAAAAGAATTCATCTAATGTCATAAATTATCCTTTTAACTCTTTAATTCTTTCTTCTATGTCTATTATATTATTAAGTAATAGATTAATTTTCTCTTGTAGTTTAATTCTGGCAGAAGGTAAATTCTCTATTAAAAAGTTAATATCTGTCAGACTTAGTGTTAAGTGATCTCCTAGTTTATCTGATACTTTTAATCCAAAATCAGTTATTTCTAATTCCATGAAAAAGAAACCTCGTGTACAAGTTGTTAGGAGGAATTATGATTCCAAATGTTTCATATGTGGAGAAACTAATCCAGTAACTCTACAGTGTCATAGAATACATCCAGGAGAAAAGTATAACTTTAATGACTGTATAACTCTCTGTGCTTCTTGTCACTGTCGAGTTACTGAAGGAGAGATTAAGATCTTTGCTAGACTGAACTCTTCATTTGGACCTGTAATTCATTGGCAAGATCAGTTAGGGAACAATCATTTCCAGAAAGAGTGGAGCTAATATTGTCTAACCAAGCTAACATTGTCTGCTTATATAAATCATTCTCTACCATAATAGCTCTGAAAAAGCTTTCTAAGAAGATATCTTCTGCTTCATTTAGAGGATTAAAGAAAGCAATGAAATCTAATAGATTAGTCTTTGTAAACCACTCTTCTGGTTGATTCCGAAATCTGTATCTTAAAGCTCCAATTAAATCTAGCTGTGAATCTTTATCAGACTTACTCTTGTAATCAAAAGCTCTAAGAGTCATTGCTTTACTAAATGTTTCTGGAGTATCTTCATACTCTTCTAAAATACTGATCATCTTTTTAGCAAGTTGTTCTGCATCAGGATCTCTATTAAAAAGAAGGAAAGCTTCTAATCCTCCAATTACATTCTCTTTATTGAACCAATCTTCTGGGAAAGAAGAATAGAAATCTGCTGCACCTTGTAAGAAATCTTCTAATTTTTGCTTAGTCATAGTTATTGTACCTCTACTGTTGCTGTTAGTTGGATCTCTTCATCATCTTCATTGTAAGAGAGTTCTAGTTCCTCTACTGACTTGAACTTCTCTAGTAATACTTTTTCAACAATATCTTCTATTTGATCTTTATTCAGAGTTAAGTTAGCTATCATTTTTGGACCTCTTAATAATTCTGTTACTTTTAAATTTAGTTCAAGACCTTTTCCATCATAGTTTACATTATCTGATAGATATTTTTGTAAGTTTACTTCTTGCCAAGGATATCTATCTCCAGGACCATAACAAGAACAATGTCCTAAATCAATTGAATAAAGCTTTCCTTCTTTAAATCCATAAGCAAAACCAGAACCTTCCCAGGCTCCTTTAGCATAGTCAGTTACTATCCAATCGAAGTCTTCTTCATCAATATTAGGATCATCATTCAAGTGATATAGTTTAGTCATTCTAATTCTTCCTCTCTTACTTGGACTGTTCTGATTCCAACTTTAGGATCATTATAATGTTTTCCTTCGTAAGAGATTATACTACCTTTACTAGATTCTCTTAGTTGTCTAGAGATGATAGTAATAGGAAAATCAGTAGAGCATTTAACTTTAACTATTTGGCCAATGTTATATTTAAACATTTTTTATCTTTTCTATTAGTTCTTTAACAGCTTCTATAGGAGAATAATTTTCAGTAACTAGAAAAGGATGTTCTAATCTAGCGTACCATTTACCATTTTGCCAGATTAATTCTAATTCAATATATTCATTGAACTTACCAATTGCTAAGTACTTAGCATAATCAAGAAGATCTTCTAGCATTATTGTTCCTCTAGAATAGAATCTGAGTTATAGAAGAAAGTACCAATACCTAATAGACCTAATAATACACAACCTAATGCTAATCCAGAAGAAGAATCTTTGGTAGGTGCATGATAAGACTCATAACCTAACCAGATTGCTAATCCAAAACAACAGAAAGAAAATAGATAAATCATTAAGTAAACTAGTATTTTCATAATTCTTTAAATTCTTTTTTGATTGTTTCAAAGTTTGAATTGAATTCAAAGCTCCAAATTGACATACCTAAAACTTCTTGTACTGCTTTATCAAACTGATCAATGGGCATACAAAGTAGTGGTTCATATAATTGAAACTTTACAATCTCATAAGCTGATTTAGATTCCCACCAGTTGGTTTCATAAAGCTCAATAGCTTCTTCTTTAGTCATTAATCTTCTCCTAAGTAAGTATTAAGATGATCAATTATTTCTACTTCTTCTACTGAATAGGTATAAGCTAGATCATTAGTTTGAGGAAAGTCTTTATCATAAGGATTAGGAACTTCTTTTGTTTTATAAGTAAAGTTCTCACCATCATCATATTTATGATTAACTTTTAACCAATCATTACATAGCTTACAATGTTCTTTGGCTTTCGATTCTTCTGAGTAACCAGTAACTATCCATTTAATGCGATCTCCCCAATCAAACCCTTCACCTATTACCAAGTAAACTTTCTTATTCATAGAACTTATCCTTTATATCAAACTCTTCTATCCAATAGTTTGTGTTCCATTCCATAGGAAGTTTTATCCAAAGATTAGGAGGAGTTAGGTTCCATTTAATAAACCAGTAATCTCTCCAATTGATAAGAGCTTTCAAATGTTTATTAGCTTCTTTTTCATCTGAGTAAGTAGCAATTACTACTGTTTCTTCCTCTTGATAATAATCTTTCTGTTCATTCCTAGATTTTAACTGATATACTGTGTTCATGTTATTAGTTCACAGATTAGGAGTTAGTTTCATCTACTTTTTTCTCTATAGTGTAATAGGTTACATAAGGTTCTTGCTTCATATATTTTTCTGTTGCTGATTTATTAAGACAAACAGCAACAACGTTTTCTCTTATAGCACAAGTCTCAGGAAAAGATTCTTTTCTGATTACTACATAAACTATCATTCTTCTACCTCTATTTCTTTCATATAATAAGTAACTTCATAATCAAAAGGATGGTGAAGATTCCAATAGAACTTACCTAGCTCTTGAATCTCTTCTCTATCAAAACTTTCTTTTAGAAGCTGATGAGTATTATCTCTCTTGATAGGTCTTTCTTCCCTGAATAATTGATATAGTTTCTTCTTCATGATATAATAAGATTGTTTTAGTTTCTGTTAATCTCTTCTAAAGGAAAGTAATGTCTGACGAAATCTTCTTTAGGTTTGAACCAGTTAATGAATCTCAGAGAATCTCAATGGAACTCTTTCATAAAAAAAGAATAATCTTTATGCTAGGCCCAGCGGGCTGTGGTAAAACTCTTTGTGCCTATGGACTAGCAATAAAAAGTTTCATTGAAAAAAGAACTAGTAAGATCTATTTGACTAGACCTATTCAAGCTACTGAGGATGTTGGCTATCTTCCTGGTGATGTAGCAGAGAAGATTGCTCCTTATATGGTCCCGTTCTATCAGGCTCAATCTAAATTAGTTTATGGAAAGCTTCCTAAAGATTTAGTTGAACAACTTCCTCTAGCTTATATGAGAGGAATTACTTTCAATGATGCCGTTTGTATACTCGACGAGGCCCAGAACGTTACAACTGCTCAACTCAAACTTTATATATCTAGAATGGGTAAAGGCAGCAAATTAATAATTTGTGCAGATCCGACTCAAACAGATATTAGGCAAACTTGTCCTGATGATTATGATACTGATATAGAATATATAGTAGATAAATTAGAAAATCATTTTGCTGTAGGTGTTATAGATTATAAGAACTCTGAAGTAGTGCGTGATCCTATTCTTTCTTCAATTCTAGATAGATTAAATTAATCTTCAAGAGATTGATTTAGCTGGAACAGAGTAAGAAAAGTATCCATTACTTTCTTCTTACCTTCATGACTATAATGTTGCCAATCATCTACTCTATCTATTACTAACTTACTCAAGCAGTTAATAGCTGCTTGAATATGTTCTTTAGCTTTATCCCAATTCTCATCATCTTCTGTTTTATAGCTCATTCTTCATTCCTTGGGTAAGAGTTTGAAAAGTAACCTATAGCTTGATTACCTTCAAAGAAGAAAGTAATTATTGCCATACTATAGAAACCTTGTAGATACTTCAATCCATATTTCTCTATCATTTTCAGATAGCAGAAAGTAGTTGGATAAGTCTTGTCATTAGGACTAATATCCAGCTTCCACTGATCTCCTGCTGGATCTAAGTGATACCAGAATCCATTATCTAGCTTCAGACAAAAACCATTCTTGTTCTGTTTTAAATAGAGCTTAATGAATGGAACTAGACCTTCACAAGGAATACCATGATGAAGAGGAATCATTAGAACCTACTCCAAATGGGTAATAGAGCTTAGTGTTCATATTTACTCTTTAGATATTTCCAACGATCATGTTGTTCTTTTAATCTTTTGTATTCCCAGAACTCATCATCTTCTCTCCTTCGCTGTTCTTCTTTTAGACATTCTAAAGCTTTAGGACAAGCTTCAAATGCTTTTGGGGTATATCTAGCACAATTGCAAAATTTACAATAATAATCAGGACTTCCATGATAAGATAAGTCTTCCCATTCATGAATAGCTTCTATTAATTATCTTCTTCAAAGTTAGGAGTTAGAGAACAGATCATTGTTCGAAGATTACTAGCTATATTAGCTAAAGTCTCTTCATCAACTAAGTTTAATTCTCTATTGTCTTTTCTAATCTCATAAAGTAAACTTTGAATTGTTTGTAATTTACTTCTGAAAATAACTGATTCATATTCTTTTAGTGTCATTCTGCTACTCCATTGATTAATACATTAGATTTTCTAGAAAGATCTAGAGCATAGTCACCAAATCCTCTTTGGGTTCCTATTACTTGATAACTATGAACATAATCATCCTTTCTATAACTAATCCATACTTTATCTTCTGGATTATACTTCATTAGTTCTTCTATTAATTCAGAAACTGTTATCTTGGCCAAGCTTTCTTAGATGTATAATCATGAAACCATAACGAGAACTTAGAATAGAAAGTAAGAATCAGAAGAGGATGAGCAACCAGATCATGTATGATTGCCCATCCTAATTTCTCTTCTAGATTCTTACAAGCTTTATTAGGATCTGTTTTCATTTCCAATTAAAAGGAATTTGCTGGGTAGTACATTTAGGAAAATGTATTATTGTTTCTCCAATACATAATCCTGTAATTCTTGTAACTAACTTTCTATCTTCTAATTGACATTCTAGAACTAAGTGATCTCCTCGATCAAGATAAATATCAGTAGGCATTTCTTGATCGTCATATAATAAAGCAGTTAGAAAATAAATACCTGTTTCTTTTACTTCTTCTGTTATAGGTAAACTCAATAACTTGTCATAACATTCAACGACTTTCATATTCACTCCATAGATTGATTATAGGTTTGTTTTGTTTCTTTGCATACTGAATGCAATTGAAAGTTCCACCAGATAGATCACCATTATAAAGAGCAACAACTAACTCAGAGTTATCAACCATCCACTCATTCCTAATCTGCATGCAAGAAGGAAAGTAAGGCTGATTAGATACATAAACTACTTCATCACATTTATCTAGAATCTTCTTATATAAAGTCTTAGAAGACTCTGGCCACTTACATTCCTGATTCAGGCAAGGAATAGCAGCAACTAGATTAATCTTCATTCCTATATTCTTGAAGAAGACTATAGACTGAGCAACTGCTTGATCCCAACCTAATGCCATACCTGTGATGATAGTGAAAGGAGGTTCTAGATCTCTTGGTAGACGATGAAGAAACCAATCTCTGAATAAGAGATCAAGCTTATTGAAAGCTTGAATAGAGTAACCACCAAGTTTGTTAGGTCTGTGACCAGTGACTGAGATTCTCATTAATTGTTCTCCTCTATTCTATACTCAGTAGTTATATTAGAGTGTTTGAGAGACCAGTCAAGACTTTCTTTGTCTGGAAAATAACCCATTAAGTGTTCATCAATATATAAACAGAACTTATCTTCTATAATAAGTTCTACAATATGTGTATCAGATTGACATAATCTATACCAACCTTTCCACATACTTTTGAAATCTTCTGCACACTTCCTAGTAAGGAATGCTCTTATTGGTTTAGTTTTCAATGTTTCAGTTGAAGTACTTACTACTATGTATACTTTCATTAACTCTCTTAGAAAAAAATAAGGATAGAACTATTCAAAGTTCTATCCTTTTATTGTTTATAACTCTATTACTTTACCTTCTTCTAGTTCCTTATCAGTCACAAAGATATTGTAACCTCCAACTGGATAACTAGAATGTCTACTTTTCACTATAACACAGAGATATCCACCATTTTCTTGAAGAAAAAGAACAACTATGACATGTTGAATGTCAATGATCTTTCCCTTGAGCATTGATACTTCTCCTGATCTTCTCTAAGTGTTTGCTTGATGTAGATCTTCTGCTTAATTGGATCATCCTGAAACTTTTTTTTATTAACTCCTGATTGTCTCAAGAAAGTTAATCCATACTCAGCTAAGACTTTGCAAACTAAGTCATCTGGTAACTTCTTTCTCTTCTCTAAGTAAGTACTCATCTTCAGTTTCTTAATAGGAAGAGATTTCTTCTTACCCATTAAGATATCTTCGGTAAGATTTAAACTAGTTCTTAGTTCATTAAGAAGTTTCTGATCTTCTGGATTTAATCTGTAGACCAAGTTAGTTTCTAAGTTATGTCTTGCAATCGATAAGCGATCAAGTTCTTCATTTCGATCATCTAATTCTTCCTGAAGATCTTTCCTATTAAGTTGTCGAGCTTTGTCATTAACTCTCTTATACAAAGAGTTAACTCTCTCTGACCAAGATAAGTAAGCAAGACATTGTTGATAAGATTGTTGTCGATTGTAGACTTTAGGAGGATACTCTTTAACCTCTTTCTGATTAACTCTTCCATGAAAGGTCCAAGAGTCAAAGAGAGTATCACCTAATCCAAGTTGCCAATCCTTTGGAGTCGGATCATCATCTTCAGTCTCTTGTTTAGTCTGAAGCTTATTCAATCCACTGCCATTCCACTTATCTTTGAAAGTAGTACCAGAGCCAATGAACTCTTGTATCCTATCATTAGGGTTATCAGAGTAAGGATTAGGAACAGATTTGTTAGTCCAATAACCTCGGCCATAGAAGTCATTGAACTCATATTCAGGATCAATCTCTCTCTTGTACTCTTCATCTTGCCAGTAAGCTTGATCTAACCAGAGTTCGATCTTCTCTTTCAGCTTACCATAAGCTTGAAGAGTCTTTTCATTAGCTTTGAAGTTCTTCTTGATCTGATCTTCTGGAATAGATCTGAAGAACTTGTAATCAACAACCCAACCTTCTCCTCTATTATTATGAGGATTAACAAACGCTCTTGGAGAAAGGAGAATATAGTTGTCTTTGACTACTAGCTTAGGAGTCTTTCCTATATGTTTATTAGCTTCATAAAACTCCTGTTTAACCCAAAGAGTAGTGTTCTCTTGTCGAGAGATTCTCTGATCATAGAGGAACCAATGAAGATAGTTATATGGCACATACTTCAATGGCCAACTAGCTATACTCATCATAAAACTAGCACCTGGAGGACAACGATCTACTACTTGATCTCCTCTGAGATATTCTTCAATATAGTCTGGTCCATAAATAACAAATTTTACTTCTGAAGTTTCACCTGAATATACATTAGGAGTTAAATATAAGTATAAGTTCTTATTGTTTACTTCATCTGGTTGAACAATAACTTTGTTCTTCAAGAAACTTCTTGGAAGAGTTGATAAATGCTTTACTGAAACGAAGGTAGTTGGATTCCATTTACCATTTGGCATAGTCCAATTACCAACAGAGTCTAATTCTAAATCTGGTTCTAGTTTGTATACTCTTTCCTGAACTTCTTTCCAATGGTGGTTAACGATTCTTGGTAGATAAGTTCCAGGATCAATAGTAACTAGAACTTCTTTCTTCTGATCATGCAAGAGTTGGATAGCTTGATGAGCACCATACCAATTTAACTCACTTACTCTAATCATGAAGTTAATCTCCAAGAGAAAAAAATATAGGAGAACTTGGTTAGAGTTCTCCTATTAGTGAGAAGAGATTAATAACGGGAATTATTCTGCTTCTGAGTAGCTTGGTTCTTCGGATCTCTCTGAGCATTATATCTCAGATTGAGATAACCAAACTTAGTTCCTTCTGCTACTGTGCTATCTTGAGGATTGAAAGTCACTTGGCAGCTTCCATATGAGAAAACAGCTTGACCAGAGTAGAAAGTCTGACCAGTAGTACTGTTAGTGTTCTGCCAAAGGAAGCCAGTGATCAAAGCGGAGTCTGCATCAAGGTTCGGACCCTTCTGCAAATAGACCAGAAGTCCTTCCTTGCCTTGGAACTCACCATCCATCAAGAAACCCCAGTTCTGAGTCTCAGGCTTAACATTTCCTTGCTCATCCTTCTCAGCAAAAGGAGAGTTAACCTTGAATCGGAAGCATTGAATATCCTTCAATGGTCCTTCAGTTAAAGTTACTTCTTGAACCAGAGCACCAGTGATAGAGTTCCTGACTGGAATCTCTGCTTCTTTTGGAGCTTGAACTTTACCCTTGCGTTGTAGAATCATTTCGTTAGTTAGAGTAGCCATCTGAGAGAAACCTTTCGCTTATTGGTTAGAGAGATAAAAAACTTCAGAGATACTTATCCTTCTTTACTTGGCTTGAGTATATCTTTCAATGTATAGATTGCTTGCCATTTAGTATCATCATCTACTTTAGGATTATTTAACTGACTAAGTAGATTACATGCATGCTCTCTTAGTTCATTAGATAAATCTGGAGCAATATTAATTAGAAGTCTGAACATCCAATACTTCATTTTATTCTCCTTCCTTTACTCTAATGAGTACTGGACCTGGATAAGGAACTCTTCTTTTCTTCTTAGTCCAGAAAGTAAGTTCCAGATTACCATACTTCCAGATCATTGGCTCGGGATAGTTTCTTGTTATTGTGGACCAACAATCAGGAGGTCCAAGTAAAGCTCTGACTTCTGCTTTGGTCATTCCTAGCTTGAGTTTCATAATAGTTTGTTCGGTGAGGTATGTTTCAGTTAGTACGATCCTGAATGCCCATTCTCCGTTTGTGGTCTATTAATCTCAACTAGTCTTACCTATCTAGATTAGATAAGCCTTCCATCCGTTGAGAGTTTAACCTCTCCTCTAAGAGGTCTTTCCTTTCCAAACTATTATAATCGGGAATAATAGGAGTCGAGCCTATTCTGAAGCTATCTATTGCCCCAGGTTTCCAAACATTCCCACGAGTTATAATATAGATCAGTATAATATTACTCGTTCTTCAGTTCTCTTCTGATCAAGAGGTTGAATAGTAGAGGATCTAGGATTTGAACCTAGAATAAGGGAGTCAGAGTCCCTTGTGTTGCCATTTACACTAATCCTCTATCAAACGCTTCCTGATTGCAGCTGTCTGGATGAGATGTCGAATCTTCAGGGAATCGACTTTCACTAATCTCTTAGTGAAACTCCAATATGACAGATTTGAATCAGCTTTCTTCTTATCAACTAATCAATCTTGAACAAAAGAACTTTCAAGGTTAAGCTTTCAACTTTTTCATTAAGTTGTATGTGCTACCAAAAGCATATTTTTGTTCCTGATGATTTTCCTCACTTCGCGAATCGAAAGCGTTATATATTAACTAGTACTCAATGAAAGTAGTAGCATTGAGTAGAGAGAGTTTACCATCTAGTGATCCTAAGATCTCTTCTAGCTTCTCAATCTCTGCTGCTAATTCTTTTTCATTAACCATTACTAGAACATCATCAGGATTAACAGAGTCTTTATCTGTTACTGAGAGTCCTTGTTTAGTTGCATTCTGTCTGAGAATAGCAAGAGATTGAACCATTTGAGCTAGGAAAGACTTCTGACCATTAGCAATTTCTCTTCGCCAGTTGAGCCATTCACTAACAGTCTTTGTTTCTCCAGAGATAGTCAGTTCAGTATTCAGATTGATCTTCTGAATAGCAGATCGTAGAAGAACTACTTTCTCTTCTAGATCCTTGATTCCTTGACGTTCTCTCTTGACAAATTCTTTTGATCCTCCTTCATTCTCTAGAGGATCTCTTAGCTTAGAAGATCGAGAGAAGTATCTCATGACATTCTCTTTCTTCTTCTGAATTCTAGCAGTAGTAGTCTTGATATCAGCCAGTGCTTCTGTAATCGTCAACTTGGTCATTTTCTTTTCCTTTTGAGTTATTAGATTTCAGTGACCCTAGTGAGAATCGAACTCACATTACTAAATTGAAAGTCTAGTTTCCTAACCATTAGAAGATAGAGTCAAGTGAGTTCTGTTGGAATTGAACCAATCGAAAGCCTCTCTACTTCTTTTATTTCGGGAGTTTTACAGACTCCTGTAGAGATCAGAACTCATGGAGGTTGAGCTAACAACCTCCTTTTTATTCTACTTCACAATCTTTACATCCTCAGCCTTAACCACTAGCTGAGGCTTGTTATTGTACATAGCCACAGTTCCAGTTGCTCGTACTGTCTGACCTTTCTGAGCTACTGGAGTCTTACATCCAGTTACTCGAATCACGAAGGTTTGGTTAGGGAATACACCATCATTCAGATTGTGATTCCCACTATAAGCAAAGAACTTATCTGAGCCGACTAACATCTCGACTGTTGCTTTCTGACCTACTTTCCCTGCTGCCTCACTTGAAGAGATAGCAGAATCAGAGACGAAGCTCTTGACTTGAGAGTAAGAGCCAAGCAGACCCAGAATAGCTACTACAGCCATCAGTCCGTTGCGAACCTTGGATGACTTCCAGAGGCTCTTGATCTTGTTTTCGTTGACAGGAACAGCAACCGGAGTCGTTTCACTTGACATTGGACAGTACCTCTTGGAAAGAGAGTGGTAAGTGAACATTGGAAGGAGCTAGATGGAATAGAGGAGCAATCTGCTGCACTGTGAATCCAGCTAGTCCACAACCTATTGCAGTGACATTGAAAGTTAGATCAGTGTTCTCTCTACTGAACTGAAGGAACCTTTCTACTCCAGATCTTACTTCATCTAGAGTTACTGGAAGGAAAGTCTTTATTACCTCTTTAGTAATGATGGCATATGAATTTCCTTGAATTCCTTCTGCATGACCATAGATAGCACCATGCTCTAGTCTAGCAGTTAGAGCTGCTCCTTTGCCTTGTCGGCCTTCTCTGT
>JACCDR010474261.1_pt1 | contig 16899 bp, 12 predicted proteins | sample 7446431 | NCBI WGS metagenome assembly JACCDR01 (sample SAMN15323443, study PRJNA562643) | freshwater metagenome | isolation source: river surface water | place: USA:Blue River Watershed | collected 2017-08-17 | reverse complement strand
TTCGGGAATCGCTTCTGGAAGTTCTTCACCAGGTTCTTGGTGAAGTCCAGCGTCTTGCCCAGGTTGTTCGACAGGGTCTTCACTGCCATCTGATAGATCAGACCGAACACCACGGCCTTAACGGCGTTACGCAACTCCTTGTCCACCTTGTCGACGGCGACCGAGAAGAAGTACGCGGCGTTGATGACGTGAACGTCGGCCTCCAGCTTAAGGCGCTTGGCCAGAGCCGGGTTGGGCATGCGACGGTATTCGTCACGCATGTCCTTCGCTTCTTGGAAGACCTTGGCCAGGTTCTTATCGAACGCGATCAGGCCCCAGCATCGGACTTCGTGAACACGGTAGTCGACCTTGATGTACAGGTGGCCGGGCTCGGCGATGAACAGGCGCTTGATCTGCTTACCCAACGCACTACGCGCCGGGATCTGTTGCAGGTTGGGATCCTTTGCCGAGGTACGACCGGTCAGCACCACGAGGTACTGGTATTGCGGTCGAATGCGGTGATCGCTCTTGAAGTCCTCAGAACTGCCGAGCAGCTTGATGAAACTGTTGACGTAGGAATCACGCAGCTTCTTCGCCTTGTTCAGGTTCTGGAACATTGCGACTTCGGGCACGTCCTTGTAATGCTCTTGGAATGCCTTGTCGATCTTGCCCGAACCACTCTTGCCTTGCGACAGCGGCTCCAGCTTCAAAATATCGAAGAACAGGAGTTGCTTGTGGTCAGGCGAGGTGAGCTTGAACATATCGACGGTTACTTCTTCCGCCATCCAGCCCTTGCTGGACACGCCCTTGTTCTTCATCAGGCGTTTGTTGGCCTTGACCACGGCCGGCGTACTGAGCAGCTTGTTCTGGAGCTTGTTCAGTTCGGCCTCAATCGGCGAGTTGGGCGTCTTGAGGTAGAACAGGTAGTTCACGTCAATCATGTTGCCGTTGATTTCCATACGCGAGAACGTATGGAGCATATCCGAGACCTGCTCGGTAACGACAGACAGGAACTTCTCGTGGCCCATGTGGTTGGCGCGAGCGATCTGCTGCTCGGCGATTGCAAACGGGGTCACCACGTCGAGGGTGCAATAACGCTGGAGCTTTTCGTCCAGGTCGTGACTCTCGATGGTCGCACGATTCTTCTTGCCGAACTCGGCAGTCAGATAACCGGTGTAGCCATACTGCACGCTCAGGTTGCCCAACGAGTAGAAGTATTCACCAGTCACGCCGCTGAGGAACTTGAGGTTCTCGTCCAGCGCGTACTCGCCTGCCAGAATGTCGTACAGCTTGTTCTGGAAGAACCTCACCTTCAACTGCGCACGGAAGACGTTGAGGTCGAACCCTGCGTTGGTGTAGATGTGGTACGAGTTCTTGTTCTTACCTTCAAGGTACAGGCGCACCCGCTTCTTGATGTACTTCAATTCATCGGACAAGAACGGAGTGTCCTTGTGATGAATTGGAAGCAGATAGCCAATGTCCTTGCACTTGGCGAACTGGATGGTCAGCAGCTTGTTGGCGATACGGTTCAGGTTCGCCGTTTCAGTATCGAGCGCGACCGGGCCCTTGTGGCTCTCCAACTTGTCCATCAACTGGTCGAACTTCTTGACCGTGTCGATCAACACCGTTTTGTGGTTCGAGATTCGCTCGGCGTCAACGGCGAACTGGTGCTTGTTGCTGATTGCGTTGGCGAGAGTCCTTCCGAAATAGCCAAGCAGCGCATTCTCACCACTCGACAGCCCTGTTGCCAGAGTGTTGAGGCTGATTGCGCTGTAGAAGGTGCATTCGTGTCCCTTGATCGTCTTCTGGCGCGGCACACCATACCAGGGCGCCTGCTTACCGTCAGTAAGATCCAGTTCGTCGCTGTAGAAATACTCCGCCGGTCGGCTGCCCATGATGACAACCACGTCCGGCTGATAGCGACCGATGATGAACTCGATTCGCTTGGCAAATGCCAGCTGGGCGTTCTGCTGGAAGGTGCGCGGCTTGCCTGCGGTTCGGAATGCGTTGTAGCTGACTGCCATCCACGAGAAGCGTTCGGACTTCCTGAGGAAGGTCTTTTCGCTCACCTGATGGATGATGTTCGACAGCAGCTTTCCCTGTGCGCCGGACAGCAGCCTACCGTTGCGCAGGTCTTCGGTCGGGACATAGTCCAGAACGAACAGCACCTTGCGATGACCCTCGCCCGCGTTATAGGTCGGCAGCTTGAGGTGCTGGTACGACTCAATTTCTTCGGACATGGAATCGAAAGACTTGAAAGGGTATTCAAGCGTTTTGTACTTGATCGCCCCGCTTTCGAGAGAAATAGGCATAAGACACCTTGGAAACTTTGTGGTCTACGGATGCAGCGCATGATGAATCTATCTATGCGTCTTTACAGATTTCAGTCCGGGATTTAATTCGGAAAATCAAAAGGGAGAGCCGAAGCCCTCCCCTTTGGTCATTACTCAGCGCTGGTTTTTCTGCTGGTTGTTGGACTTCGGCTGCTGCTGCACGATGGCAGGCTTGGCATCCTCGGTCTTCTCCACAGCAGGCTGCTGCAACTGCGCTGCGGCCTTTTCACGGGCCTCGCGAACACGCTGCGGGACGGGTGCCGAATTGGCACTGTCCTTGAGCTTGGCCACGGCCGCATCTTCCTCTTCCTTGAGGCTGTCGATGCTGGAGTGATACAGCAGGCCGTTCTCCACGAGGTAGATACCCTTGGGGTACGGACCCTCGGCAGCAAACGGCATGCCATTCACCGGACGTGCCGGACGGTACATGTCCAGACGACGCTCGAACTTGGACATGGCTTCGATGGACTGCGGGCCCCAGATGCCATCCAGGGGGCCGGAGTAAAACCCCAGCCCCTTGAGGATGACCTGTTGCCGCAGCACTTTACGTGGTGCGACTTGCATGATGCGTCTCCTAGTTACTTGGCCAACTTCTGCATGAAGCGGAGCTTGTCCTTGAGTTCATCAACCCGTTCCTTGAACTCCTCGTAGTTGGTGATCTCATATCCCTCCTTGCGGATGCCCTTCGTCCAGTTGACGACTTCCTGTCGGCTGGTGAAGAACTGGATCCACATTTCGTCGGCTTCCTGGAACTTGAGGTTCTTGGTGCCGGGGATGACCTTGCCCAGATACTTGCGGATGATGGGATTGGTGGCGATATCCACGTTGAGCAGCAACGCGCCGTCCATGATGACCGGATAGACCTTGAGCTCCGGCAGGCCGCTCGCCTTGTCCTTGCCGCTGAGCTTGTGGCGCACGTTGTTGAACATCTTGAGGTCCGCAACCGGAGCCAGCTCGATGTTGAACTTGCGGCCACGCCCGGTGACAAAGCTGTCAGCCAGCTTGTGCAGGCGGTTCGAGGTTTCCGAACGCAGATAGAACTTCTTCTCCAGCCACACCATCAGGGCGTCGAAGGAAATCTTGTCCTTGATCTGCAGGTAGGCGTAGGCACCGGAATGCTTGAAGCCCATCTTCTTCATGTACTTCTCGTCGTCCTCACCCGGCGTTGCCTCGACGGCCATGAAGCCGTTGTAGATCGCCGGCCACAGGTCCACCGAGATTACGTCGTTCTCCTCCTCTTCGTCGTCCTCGACCGGCGCCTTGCGCGTCTTCTTGCCGGTCTTCTTCAACTTCTCCGCATCCTTGAGCTTCTTCTCCCGCTTCAACTGGGTGTCGATGCGCTTGGCTTCACGTTCGGCACGGCGCTCTTCCTTGCGCTCCAGCTTCTCGCGGAGCTTGTTCTCACGTTCGGCCTTGATCTTGTCGGCCTTGGTGGCGATGCGGTTCTTCGGAGTGAAGTTGCCCACGGTTTCCTTCGTCAGGTTCAGGGCGAGATAGATCATCGCCGGATCACCTTCGTAAGTATCACCGTTGGCCAGCTGCACAGTCACCTTGCCGAGGCGCGTCTGGCCGCTGTCGGACTTGGAACGCAGTTCGCGGATGTTCGTGATGATGCCGTTACCGAACTCGGTGTGGGCATACATACCGACCAGGCGCTGCTTGTCGTTCTGAATCTCGACGGCATCCGGATCTTCGCTGTCGTTGAGGTAGTTGGTCAGCTTGTGCAGGCCGTAGTTGTGACGGTCGGGCACGGACTTCAACGTCGGCAGATACGGAACCTGCTCCAGAATCGAAGAACCCTTCGGCATCGGGGTGACCTCGATCGGGAACATCGTGCTGGGCTTGGTCTGACGCATCTCCTCGAACTCGGAGCTCTGGATGCGGATCAGGTGCTGGTAACCGTGGATGTACTCCTCAATGTCACGCAGCAGCGGCTTGGCAGCAATCGTCTCCAGACTCATGCTGATGGGCGGCAGTTCCAGTTCCTCCAGGCTGTCGTACAGCGGGTTGTTGGCCTCGTCAAACTTCGCCTTGTCGATCATACGGCTGATCAGGCGGCCCAGCTTGGCAACTTCCAGCGTGTTGTTGCACAGCACCCAATCCAGATACACGTTCTCACGGCGGAACTTGCCCGTGGTATCGGGACGGAAGATACGCGACGACGACTGGTCGAGTTCGCCCGGGCTCCACGGCGACTCCACGCGAACGATGCGCGAGGCCATCTGGAGGTTGTGACCCTCGGCGATTGCCTGCTCGTTGGCGATGAAGATCTGGGTGCCCTTCGTGGTGCTGTACGGCGTGGTGCGGAAGTCTTCCAGGTTCTGCCACTTGTTCGCTTCTTCACCGCTGAACTTCACGGCCAGCTTCTTCAAGTGCGGCGGCAGGGCACGGTAGATCGCATTCACCGAACGGGTGTAACGGCAGAACACGATGACCTTACCGAACGGCTCCGGCTTCCAGCGCGGATCCAGATCCGGTGCCTTCACCGACTGGTACTCCTGGTTGTAGCTTTCGAGCGTCAGCTTCTGGCCGGGCTCACCCATCAGGACGTAACGCGTGCCCTGATAGTCGCACAGGTCCTTGAGCATGTACTTCTTACCCTTCTCCCACGGAATCTCGTTGAAGTTGAGTTCGATGCGCTCGATGATCTTCCTGACCTTGCGGCTGACGTAGTTCTCCTTCTTCATTCCCTTGAAGTAGGTCTCACCGAACTGGTCACCCAGCGGATCGGTCAGCAGCATTTCCAGTCGCTGCAGGTACGGACGCAGCGCGTTCTCCAGGTCTTCCATGACCGACTCGTCAATGTCGGCGCCGGTTTCAATCGGCAGGCCGGCAGCGCCGAGAACGGCATCCATCTTGCGACTGTCACGCTTGGAGGGCGTATCGTCGTCATCACCGTCCTGGTCGTCGTCACCTTCATCGTCGTCGGAGCCAGCACCGGACAACAGACCCATGACGGTCTTGTCGGCCTTGATTTCCTCCAGCGTTGCTTTCAGGATCGCATCGTACATCATCTGATGCGCCTGACCCAGTTCGTCACCGCCGGCGTCGAGTGCAACCGACAGGAACGATTCGATGGGACGCGGCAGCAGGAATGCCCACTCCTTCTTCTTGAAGCTGATGACCGCCGAGTGCTTGGCCAGCTGCTGACGCGCACGGTACGGCGTATCCGATGCGAACACGGTTGCACGCGTACCACCGACCTTCACGCTGTTCTCAGCCTCATACTCCTCCGCGGTGCGGAAGATGTGGGAACCGTACAGCGCAGCCTGGCCGACAACGTCGGTGAGCTTGGTCTGGATCAGCGTACCGGTAGCCAGTCGCACGTACTTCACGGCCGACGACACGGTCAACTGCTTGATCGCACGGTGCGTCTGCGTCTTCATGTTCTTGGCTTTGTGCGATTCATCGAGGATGATGTAATCGAAGCCGAACTTCTTGCAGAACTCCAGTGCAGCACTGATGCGCTCCACGTGGTTGCCGATGACGACCTGGTAACGGTGCTGGTTCAGGAACGACAGGCCGACCACGAACACGGTGTTGATCGGTGCGTTCTGGATCAGCTTGGTCATCCGCTCCTCACCCCACGTCTTGTACGTAGCGGTGGTGATCGGGATGATGTTCCACTTGCCGTCCGTGACCGAGTGCATGTCCTCGATCCAGTTGCGCACCAGGCCGTTCGGGGCCAGCACACACGGACGCTTGATCAGGCCGGCGTGAATCAGGTTGCCGATATCGGTCAGGCCCAGGATCGTCTTACCGCCGCCGGGCGCAATGTCCAGCGTGGCGAAACGCGGCTTACGGCCCAGGGTCTGGAACGCTTCTGCCTGATGCGGGAACATCTGGAAGCCCGGCTTGGAACCCGGCAGATGAATGTCGTCCGTGGTGATGGACGAATCCTTCTTCAAGCCCTCGCTGATTTCCTCAGCTTCCTCGTTGATCTTCTCGTGTTCCGGGATGTACTTCGCCGCGAAGGTAGCGAACGGCATCACATCCTTGACCACGGTCGGATAGTCCGGACGCGGCATCGGGTTGCGCAGGTTGACGACCATCAACTCCTTCGGGTCGACCTTGGTCAGTGCCTGCACGGCCTCGAAGAACACACGACCGCCGAGGTAGTTGTAGACGTTGCGGAACTCGCCCAGGCTGTGCAGTGCCGGATCGTAGTAGTGCGTGTCGTCCTCGAAGTTGGTACCGCCCATCATGTTGATGCGCAGCAGGTTGGAGTTCTTGGTACCGGCAGCGTCGATCAGTGCCGCACGCAGCAGCTTCACGATACCTTCGGCGTTGTTGTACAGGTCCTGCTGGATGGCCTTGAACGTGCCTTCCGACTTCGGGTCATTCTTGTCGTACTTGAAGTCGGCGGGGATCTGCGGCATCTTGATGTTGGGGAACAGCTTGAGGTCGTCACCCAGAATGCCGGCGCTACCACGACGCTCGTTGCCATACAGGCCAACGTCGTAATGGGCGTGGTCGGTCTTGTTCTGCTCGTTCGCATCGGACATCTTCGACGGATCGAGGGTCTTCAAGTCCAGGGCCTTCGCCGCACGGTCGACCAGCGTCTGCAGGTCGGGCACCTTCTTCAAGTACAGCAGGTAGGCGTAGGTCCGGGTCATGCTCACCATCAGGTTGGTGTGCGTGATCAGGTCCGGATTGCCGGTGAACGAATTGCTCTGCACCGACAGGCCAGACTGACCGGAGTCGTCCGTTTCATCGGGGCGCGTCAGCACCATCTTCGGGAACATCGTCGCCAGCGCGTCCTTCGACGGCTTGGTCAGGTACTCCGACAGAGCCAGTGCATCCGGCTTGGTCGCACCTTCCAGCTTGGTCGAAATCAGACGATCCGGATCGGACGCCGACGAGGTCAGGATGCAGTTGTAGTCCCAGCTGTACGTCTGGAGCGAACCGGCATACTGGCTCAGGTCCGACTTCAAGCCCTTGATCTTGTCGCGGTAATCAGGGCTGATATCGGCGAAGTACGGCGACGCGTAACCAGTCTGGCTGGCGATCATCGGCGAACCAGCAGCGAACGAAACCGCAAGGGCCTCTTCCTGCAGCTTCTCGTAGCCACGTGCGTTCTCGGACGCCATGTCCGAAGCTTCCGGGCAGTAGTTGAAGCGGCCGGTGTCACTGATGAAGATGCCTTCTTCGTTGGTACGGCCCTTCTCGGTGAACAGGCCGATCTCCTTACGACGTGCTTCCAGTTCCTTGGTCTTCGACGGCATCAGGATGTAGCGCGGCACCTGACCGATCTTGATCGTGTCCTTGCCCTTCGATGCAGTACGCGGAACGCGAATCACAGCGCGCGACCACACGTTCACCCAGGTGTTCAGCGCGGCCAGCGACGGCTTGCCGCCCTTCGGCGTCTGGGTGATGAACGACACCACTTCTTCGGGCAGCGTCATGGTCAGCGACAGCGAATACTCGGCCTGCAACAGGGAGTAGTCCTTGGTCAGGCCGAAGTCCTGCTCACCCGGGTTCTTGCGCTTGAGGTCGAGCAGCTTGTGGTTCGGCTCCTTGACGACGGTGAACAGGAAGAAGCGGTCGAGACCAGCCTGCAGGTCAGCCGGCCACTGCGGTAGGTGCTTGAACTCCGGGAAGCCGGGGAAGCCCATCGAGCGCATCTGCGAGTCGAACTCGGACTTCAACTTACGGAAGTCGAAGGTGTTCTCCTTGATGGGCAGCGTGGCGGCAGCACGGTGTTCGGCCGGGCCCTTGCCGTTCAGCGTCAGCATCTTGTTCAGGGCAGCGGCCATGGCCACAACACCGTCCAGAGTCGAAGCGTTCTCGGCAATGGTGCCGATCTGCTTCTGATACTCCGGCAGCGTGTACATCTTGCCGGCGTTCTCGTACCACACGTTGGTGTTGGAACCGTAGCTTCCGTTCGGCACGCCGGTGAAGTGGATATCGGCACCGTTCTTGTAGCGACCATTACCGACCGTGATGTAGTGCGACTTGCCCAGGGCAATGGTCGCCATCGGAATGCGGGCCGCGTCCGCAATCGCAGCCTCGTCATACGAGGTCTGGATACGGTCCCACGTCATGTTGAGGTTGGTGATCTGCTGTTCCTTCGAGGCGCCCGATGCCACGTAGCTCGGGAACTCGAAGTACATGTAGCGCAGGAACGCCAGCACCGAGTTGATGTTGAAGCTGACTTCTGCCAGGTAGTGGAACGACTCGGAGAAGTGCGCACGGCGAGTGCTGAAACCACCCGACGGCTTGACACGAGGATACAGCATGAAGCTGTACTCGTTCTTCAACTCCTTGTCCTCGAACTGGACAGGCAGGATGCTCTCCAGCGAGCCGGCGTCCGAACTCAGGCTGATCATTCCGTGATCGGAAGCCACGCTCAGATGACCGATCGGCTTATCGTTGTTGTCCATTGTTACAGGGCTCCACCGGAGTGAGAAATGCGCTGCCAGAGCGGCAACGGACTTGCCTTGCGAAGATCCATCAGGTTCAGCAGGATTTCCGCAATGACGGGACGCAGCGAACGCGGCTGCGCAGCGAAGTAGTCGGTGTCATACGCCTGGTACAACATCGAAGTTTGGGTGTCCTTGATGCGCGCCAGGAAGTTGACGCGGAACTCGGCCATTTCGTTGTCGGTGATGACCACGTCGTTGGCGGAGTCCAGCTCCTCACCAAGCTCGGCGATACGCTGGCGCATCATCGTCAACTGGTTCTCCAGCTGGGTCAGATGGCTCACGTCTTCGTGGTTGGCATCGGAAGCAGTGGCGATCAGGCCGCTACCCTTGAGGCGTTCGATGATGCGGGACGAACCCTCACCGAGCGACGACAGCGAACCCAGAAGCTCGCTTACGCGGCCCGAATGCTGTTTGTTGTCCATGTTGATATACCTGTTTCAGGGTGAATTGCCAATCGTGCACGACTGGGCTATTTACAGACTTAGGTGCTGAACGGCTTGAGCTTCGACCACATAGCCACGCGCTGCTTGGACGTGACCCCGTCGGTGTCCGATTCGGGCATCAACGGAATGATGATCTTGATGACCAAAATACCGTTCTTTGCCCTGATGGCGAACAGGTCGAAGTTGGGATTGCGCGTGACGGGGAACCAGCCGACAGTGCCCAGACCAGTCATCATCGTATCGCACGGCGGACGTTTGTCAACAGTCTTGGCGCCCTTCGCGGCCGTTGCCAGAATGGGCTTCAACTGCGGTGGCACCATACCGGAGAACAACAGGCCGTTGAGATTCGCCAAGATGGCATCGAGCGGCATGCGCTTGTTGGCTGCGTCCAATGCGTAGACTGCAACCATCTTCGGACGATCTGCCGGACCGGTCGTGGTCACCTTGGTCTTGTACAGGCGCATGTACTGCATGATGCGCAGGCGCTGCACGAAGTCCTTGATCGCCTTGAAGGTGACAGACAGTTCCTGCTTGGCAATCTCCTGCTGGATCTTCGCCGGATTGATCTTGCTGCTGCCAGCAATCGGATCGCGGAAGCGGAAGCTCGGAGAGAAGGGATCCAGTTTGAGAGATTGGCAGTACCGCACGAACGACAAAGTGGCCCGCAAAGCACGCTCTGCGGGACCACCATTGAGATTCGGATTGGCGTTCAAAAACGCTTTCCACTCAGGAGCGAACGACGGATCGAACACAGACGGCAGCTTGTTGAGGCTGACGTCCGTGATGCCGAATGCCTGGAGGTACTTGTCCGTCGTCTTCGCCCCGCTCTTGACAGCCGAACGCAACATGCGCTGCGTTACGCTGCGTGCGATGGGCGAGGTCTTCATCAGCGCAGAGCCTCCGTCACCCACTGCAACTTCTCTGCGGCGATGTTGGCCGAGAAGAACTTGACGGCAGGTGCGATCATGCGGGTCAGGTTGTCCATGTCGACCTTCGACCAGTCGAACGAGGAGTCACCCTTCTCGGCCATGGTACGTGCGATCACACGGGCGGTGCCCTGGATGCCGGCGACCGAAGACTGACGACGGCTGGCATGCAGCGTGATGATCGTGTTGGTCTTCTTGTCGTTCTGGCTCTTGGGAGTGGCAACGCGGATCAGGTAATCCTGCATGCCGGGGCGGGCACGGAAGAACTCCAGTCGCAGGAATGCCAGCTGCGGATCGAGAACGTCGGCTGCGCGGGCCTCGAACAGATCCTGCTTGCGCTCGAAGCGCAGGAACTCACTGTAGGTGTTGGACATGGGAACCTCGTGGTTGATTAGAGTCTCGACCGCTTGTTCTTACGGCCGAGCGTTCGCTGCTTGAACAGATGCTTGTGGCCAGCTCTACGATCATGGCAATCAGTACAGAGGGCTCTTAGATTAAAGAAGACAGTCAGACCACCCTTAGACACGGGGATGATATGATCGGTCTCCAGCGTGCAGTTCGATGCGCCGCACTTTTGGCATTTGAAGCCAGCACGGCGTTTGACCTCGTAGGAGATGGCGTCCCAGTTGCTACCGTACGCCTGCTCCTTCGTGCGTCGAATCTTGGACACCACACGTGGCTTCTTGGGCCCGGTGATGGGTCGGGATGGACGTCGCCCAGATAGAGACACGTATCACCCCTTCTTTTTCTTCTTGCCCTTTTTCTTCTTGGGCGCTTCACCTTCGGGGACAATCTCCTCACCACTGAACACGCGCTCGATCTGGCCGATGCCGTTGTGATACTGGATCTGGAGGAACTTGCCTTGCTCCTGCACGATCTTGTCCAGCTGCTTCAACGCAAACTGCGTCTGGTCAGGCTTGGACGTGTTCGTGATAAGCGTGCGCATTTGGTAGTAACCATCCAGGAGGTTCTGACCAACCGCACCCACGAAGGGCTGGAGCACCATGTCCTTGACCATCAGGATCTGGCCGCTGAGGTCCGCCAACGTGCGAATGTCGGCGATAATCTCTCGCTGCTGGCTGATCAGGGTGGACAGCGCGTAAATGTCCTTGCTCTGACCGGACTTCAACGCGCGCTTCTCGGTTGCACGAATCAGACGGCCGATGCGATTGAACATCCACACGAACTCGTCAATGTACTCGCGCTCACCGGGACGGGCGTTCTTGGTCAGGGCCTCGAGGTCAAGATCAGCCAGTGCCTCGTTCAGACGCTTCTTACGGCGTGCGACTTTGGCACTGGCTACATCCGGACTGCGCTTCTTTTTCTTGATCGGCGCCTCGTCTTCCGTGACAGGGCGCTTCTTTTTCTTCTTGGGAGACGACGAGTCGGATGTTGGCATACGGCCGATCACAAACTCCTCATCAACCGGCCGCTTTTTCTTCTTCACCTTGTCCGACTTCATACATCACCTGTGTAGTTTGTTGGGAGTGTAGCTGGTGTTGCTTACCACTCGTCGTGGCGATCCGGCTTTTGGCGAATCGGCTTGCGCACCGTGGTATCCTTCGGCACCTTCACCTTCGCGGCCTTGGCAGCCTTGAGGGCTTCCTTGAGGTCCAGCTGCAGGTTGTGGCGCTTCCGGTTCAGGGCGTCACGCTTCTTGCCCCAGCGATCACCGATGATATCCGCACGGTTCATCACCAGTGCATCACGGATACGCTCGATCTTCTTGATCAGGGCAGTCGGGTCGGCAGCGGCCTTGGACTTCTGAGCAGCAGCACGATCCTTGTTGACGGCCTTCTGGAGAGCGCCGCCCATGCGCTTGAGGTCAAAGACCAGACCGTTGATCTTCTTCTGGCGAGCTTCGGTCTTCGGCATGGCGCGCAGAGCCTTGATGCGATCACGCATTGCAGCCTTGCGATCCCGAACCTTCTGTTCGTGTTCGCCAACACCCTTCTTGGTAGCAGCGGGCTTGGCCGCCGTCTTCTTGCCTGCAGGCTTGGCAGCACCCTTGCCGAACTTGGAATTCGGATGCTTTTCCAGGTACTTCTTCTGCTCGGTCTTTTTCAGACCATCGAACCACTTCTGAGTACGGCCAGCGGCCTCAGCGGTGGCGGCAGTTGCTTCCATGCCGGCGATTGCGATTTGGATCTTCATGGTTGTGTCCTTGGGGTTAGATCGGATCGCGGTGCTGACGCAGACGCTCCTGCGCCTGGGCCAGCTTCTTCTTGTCGCCGGTCTGGGTGTGGTGCTTCACCGCAGCTTCCATGGACTTGACCATCAGCTTGTGATAGTTGCCCTCGTTGCCGCGACGGTAAGCGCCGTCTGCCTTCTTCTGCCAGTACTCGGCCAGTTCGGCGTGCGACTTCTTGGCGGCCTTGGGAGCGTTGCCCGACTTCTTGAGGTCGTACTTCTCCAGACCGGCCTTGGCGTTGTCGTGCTTCTTCTGGGCGCGTTCGACCTTGCGTGCGCCCAGCGAGCCCGGACGATGGCGAGCCTTCGCGGCTTCCAGCTCACGGGCGGTACGCTCGACGTACTCCAGATGGCTCGCGCGCTTGGGATCAGCACGGGCCTCCTTGACACGCTGCTTGCTCTGGATCTTGTTGACGGACTTGACGTGCTTCTTGTATTCCTTGCTGAGATCCTTGAGGCGCTTGGTGATCGCAGCGATCTTGGTCTTGCGGGCAGCCGTCGGCTTGACCTGCTGCGTCGCCTTGAGCTTGTCCAGGCGGGCATTGAGCTTGTCGTAGCGCACGTCCAGCTTCTTCATGGCGGCCTTGGACTTGTCAACGTCCATCGGCTTGGCGGCCTTCTTCGGAGCAGCCTTCGTGGCCTTGGCCGGAGCCTTCTTGGCAGCAGCTGCCTTCTTCTTGCGCGACGGGTTGAACTTGGAGCGCGGGTTTTCCTTGATGTACTGCTTCTGTTCGCGCTTGGTCAGGCCGTCGAACCACTTCTGGCTACGACCTCCAGCCTCGACAGTGGCCGAAACGGACTCGGCGCTGCCAGCGATTGCGATTTGGATTTCCATCAGATCAGTCTCCCCAGGATATTGCCCGGCGACATACGGGCAGCACGGCTGTCCCTGATATCGCGGCGTGCGGTTTCAATGCTCACGCCATTGTTCTTGGCGTAACGGCGTGCGGCTGCGTCTTCACGCTTGATGCTCTTGCGAACATCGGCGTACTGAGCCCGTTCCTTCGCAGCAGCCTGACGCTTGAGGTCGGCCGGCGTGGTCTTGGTCAGGATCTGGATCGCCTGTGCGTACTCGGCGTCCTTGACGGCGGCAGCGCTCGACTCCTTGTCCAGCTTCGCCAGCTGGGCATCCAGCTTGGTCTGGGAAGCCTCGTGGGCGGCGGTCTGCTTGGCCGTCGGGTTTTCGATCTCCTCGAAGCGGTCGTCAGCGAAGAAAATCTTGTCGCGGAGTTCCTCGTATTCCTTCTGGAGCTTCTCGGCCTTGGCCTCGATGGCAGGGTGCGCCTTCTGGAGCTCCGCCAGCGACTTGGTCTTGGCCAGCAGCTTTGCAGCAGTCGCAATGGCTCTCGCAGTCTTCTTCGCAGCAGCCACGGACTTCGGGCTGGCCGCGATTGCGATATTGAGTTTCATATCCGTATTGTCCTGAGTAAGATCCGATTGCTACGGACCCGGAAGGTAAAAGGGGCGGAGAGACTGCTCCCTCCGCCCCAGTGTTACGGCCGCTGTTGGATTAGAAGCCGTGCGACAGCAGGCGCTGCTTGAACTGCTCGAAGTACTCCGGGCTGGCAGCGAACATGCGGCGGTAGTAATCCACCATCATGTCCAGGCTGACACGGCCGGCGGCGCTGGCGACGGCGACGTCCACCTGCTCCTGCTCGGACAGTTCGACCTGCGGTGCGTCGGCACCCAGTTCGTGGATCTCGGTCACCGAGTTGGTCTTGATCGCTTCCGGTTCGTCCTTCTCGCCGGTCAGGACGATGGCGTCGTCGGTGTCGGCCGCGGTCACGACCACGAAGCCGTGGGCCAGCATGTTGTTGGCGTTGACGAACGAGACGAACTGGCCGCCTTCCACGCGATCACGCAGCGAGCTGGCCATGGCCGTCAGCTGGCGACCTTCGGTCGAGGTCTGCGGGCTGGACGACAGCGAAGCCAGCAGGCCGATCAGGGCCTGGTCGTCGTCGATGCCGCTCGAACGGACCAGCAGCGAACCGCTCTCGGTCTTGTGCAGGTTCCACATGCGCTCCTCGTCGTCCATGAACATGTTGGACGCGACGGCGGTGAAGCCCTTCATATCGTCCGAACTGGCGACGGCGATGGACTCGCGGTTGTACGACAGGATGCCGGTGACGGTGTCCGACAGCGGGCCGCGATCCATCACACGGAACGAGCCGGCGACGGCCGACAGACGGTTGTCGGTCTTGTTCAGCAGCGCCTGGGCGATCAGGCCCGGGTTGACGCGCGAGGCGGCGGTATGGATCACGCGAGCGACGACGCGGGCGAGGCCCTGGCCAGCCGGAGCGAAGTGCTTGATTTCGATGCCCGGAACGTCCTGCTTCACGGCGCCGATGGCACCAGCGAGGGATTCAAAGTTGTTGCGTTGCATGGGTGTAACTCCTTACTCTCTAGAGGTGTTGGAAACAAGCCCGGGTGCGCTTGTCCGGGCTACGGTGAAATTAGCAAACACGCGGCTGACTGGTATCAGCTTTCGAGATTGACGTGCTGGCCGAGTACAGCCAAAATGGCCGGATTTCGCAAGGCCGTGGACGTCTTTTTGTGCAGCTTTTTGCCCATTGCGAGCATTTCATGCAGATTGAGCCAGCGGTGATCGCTGCTCTCCGCAGGGTCGATTTGCAGCAACGGCTGGGCCTGCATCTTCACCAGGAAGTAGTCCGCATCCAGCGCAGGAATACGGCCGAGGTGAATCAGCTCCTTGCGACGTACACGCAAGCCAGCTTCTTCCAGCAGTTCGCGCTTGGCGCCCTTGTCCGGAGCCGAGCCGTCAGTACCGCCGCCGGGGATGTTCCACAGCAGAGGGTTGTTGGTGTGCGGCGCGCGCTGCAACATGAGGAACTGATTGCGACGCTCGTTGTAGACGAACACCCACGCAGTGGCACGGCTCTTGCTCTTGGACTTGCTGAGGCTGACGGCCGGCACATTCTTCTCCATATCCTGCGAGCGTGCATCTTCGTCCACTACGCGGAATCCACCACGATCAAGGAGCATGATTTCGATGAAGCGTTCGCCACTCGGATGGGTGTAGCACGAACCGTCGTAGCCAGCAGCACGCAACTGGGCGGCCAATGCCTTGCTGTGTGCAAGAGCCTTGGTGTCCTTTCGCACACTGATCTGGAAGCACGCGGCATGCTCCTCCTTGTTGATGGGATACAGCTTCAAGCCAGCCTTGGGTTCGACTGCAACCACGCGAGCGATCTTGGTCTTCTCACGGCGACGGAAGGTATCAGCGTAAGCCTTGGCATGACCCCACGACGTGGTGAAGTAGAAGCCAGTACCGATCCAGCCGAAGTCGTGATCGCCTTGATGATTCTCGGCAAAGCCCTGGAACATCGGACGAGCCGTGCCGTGGAAGATCACGCGAGGAACACCGGTCTGAGCCGGACGCTTCGGATCAATGGTGATTGCAGCATCGCCGTCAGGCATGACGTATGCCAGTGCGATTTCGAGGCGCATTACCTGTTACCTCGCGGGATCTTGGTGAAGCGCGTCTTTGCCGCCTTGTCCAGCGCAGCAGTCAGCGTCTTGCCCTCACCCTTGGCCTGGCGATCACCATCGTACAGCGTGACACGACGCGGGCCACCATCGTCGTTCCAGATCCAGACACCGACACGGCCGGACAGCAAGAACATACCGTCGGCCTCAACCTGCTGCGAAACACCATGACCGTTGATCAGGCGTTCGACGGCCGGGTGGTTCAGGACCAGGGCCTGCTCTTTCTCGCTGATGGTGCTGGCCACTGCCTCAGACAGAGACAGGTCCAGAGAGGACGTGCGGCGCTCGTTCTCCATCCAGGCACCCGATGCGTTCTTCCACACGCGACGATTGCGCAGCGCCGAGGTGATGGCCTGCTTCTGCAATGCCGAGCGTTCGTACTCGTTCAGGTCGGTCGGCGGAATGTTCTGCGCCACGATCTGACCACTCGGATTCACGAGGAAGGTCACAAACGTTTGACGCTCACCGCGGGCGGATACATGCACGTCGCTGCGAAACACCGACAGGCCTTCCGGAGTGTTTCCGACGATTGCACCCAGTCCGGTCCCGCGCTCCAGAACATCGGTCGAGCGGATGTGGTACAGCTTGCTGTCCGGGAACATGATGGAAGCTTCCGCGATCGGCAGTTTGATCTTCATTGCGATTCCCCTGAGGTCGGTTACATGTACCGACCGATGAACGTTCTGGAATACATCGGCATACGGGTCGTCGCAGCGTTGATGATACCCATCGTCGCCGAAGCCCGCGGATTGTTGAGGTTGGTGGCACCCACCGAGCCGTCACCCTGAGTCAGACCCTGGGTGTTCAGGATCTTCTTCAACGGAACGACGTGCTGCTCGATCTGGGATTCAATGCGGCCAATGGCTGCATCAAGCTGCGGCGTACGGTCCACGTTCAGGCTGACGCCCTGTCCGGAGAAGTCGAAGGCCAAACTGCCTTCTGCCAGCAGCTGTGCAGAAATCGCCCAGTAGCTGGAGCAGATAAGCCATGCGTCGAACAGGATGCCCTGCATGTTGGTGCCGTTGAACGACGTGGGATAGCCCACGCGGTTGAACATATACAGGCCACGCTCCAGGTACGACAGGATATCGGCGTC